>ERZ842401.8131-NODE-8131-length-10444-cov-4.847724_pt1 | contig 10444 bp, 12 predicted proteins | sample MGYA00521270_ERZ842401 | MGnify/ENA primary metagenome ERZ842401 (study PRJEB31892, sample SAMEA3878208) | bioreactor metagenome | biome: Moose rumen | place: Sweden | collected 2011-10 | study: EMG produced TPA metagenomics assembly of the PRJEB12797 data set... | reverse complement strand
CACATTGGGAAGCTTTTTTTTAGCCGAGACCGCTAATACTTTTGAAACTGGCTCTGCTGTAGAAACACAGTCCCAGAGGGCATCTGTGCCAAGTCCGCAGGCGCTTACCACACCCGGGCGGGAAAAATACAACTTACACTGTTTCATTCTTTAATTTCCTTCAGCTCATACGTATAGGAGCGCAACCTGTTTGTGATGGTGACATTCTGCCCATCCTTTTCAATTTCTTCTATTATATACTCTCCGTCCTGTATGCGCCGCCACTCCCTGTTCCCTTCGTCCTTACAGTAAAAGGCAAGCCCTGCTGCGGCATAATTTTTTTGCAGGGCAACGGTATCATAATAGGTGTTCTGGAAATCTGCGAGTATGTACTCGGCGTTTATGTTCTGAGGAAAGTAGGGAGAAGAAAAAGAAAGCTTTTCGGCGCTATAGCTGAGCGTTCCCATGCTGACGCCTAAATCATTCAGCAGCAGCATCGACACCCCCTCTTGATCTGCCTGTATATATACCTGGGAAGAAAAAGTGTGAGACTTAAAGCTGCCAGAAAAAAACTGCAAGGACTCCAGCTCTCCGTCCATATACTGGGGCGGAAGGACGCTTATCTTCTTTGTATCGGTGATGTATACGGGGGAAAATTGCCCCGCTGTTTCCCCGTGCTTTGTGCTGGCGCAGGAGCTAAAAGAAAGAATGACGGCATATCCCCACATAACAGCAAAAAAACGTATCGCCTTTAGCATGGCTAGATTATACTGGTAATGATACAGTCTGTCAATTTTCCTGCCAGTCTGCCGTCCAGACCGCAGTGCCTATAAATGCCGCAAGGCAGCCGGTGGAAATGCATAGCCCTATGATGCGCACGGGTACAAAAGAGCTGAACGCAAGTGCGCCAAAAGAAAGTTCCGTGGTAATAAAAGAAAGAAATACCGCGGACGCTTCTATGGCGGAGGCGTGCCGCTCTTTTCTTCCCGCATCTTCCGTCATGTAGATGATATAGTCCAAGCCGAGTCCAAACACAAGCATCATTCCGGCGGTACAGAAAAAATCCAACGGGTAGCCCGCCACGGTAAATGCAGCCGTGATGGCAATGATGCTGATGAGGGGGACGGACGCAATGCGCAGGGTTTGCTTCCAGCTATAGATTGCCTTTAAGAGCGCGATAATGGCTATGTAGGCAAGGGCAAATATCAGCAGCACCCTCGTGGTGAGCCAATCCAGAGAGCTGTTTATGCTTTTTATCTTGTTTTCAAAATACACGCCGTCATTGTCGCGGGCAAGGGACTCATAGAAGCTTTCGTCCGTCACCGTGGTAGGCAGCACGACGGAATAGAACTTGTCCCCTATCTTGCCTAGCCAGAGCATTTCTATTATTGATTCAAGGCTTTCAGGAACAGCACTGCCCGCATCTGTTTTGAGGGGCACAAGGAGACGTCCCTTTTCCTTTTCCTGTTCAAAAGATGAGCAAAGTTGCTCCGCATCGGAAGCTTCTAAGCCAAGCAGCGCAAGCTGCTGCGGTGCCAGCGGCAAAAGGCGTTCCACAGCCGCAAGGGATTTTTCCTGCATTGCCCGCGAGGGGATAAAGCGGGATGCGGAGATATACTTGTCCGGCAGCTTTTCACAGAGGCTTTCTTCTTTCTGGAGCACTTCCTCCTCCGTGCCGCCGCTTACAATGAGCCAGCTGCTCGGACTGTAGCGGAGCACCTGATACGACAGCACAGCATCCTCTTTCAGCCTGCCCTGCATAGTATACAGCCTTGCTATGTCATTACGCACGGCAAAGCTTTTGTGCCGGAGCGCCGGAATGCCCACGGCAAGCGTGATACACGCGCCAAGGAAGACTTTAGCCCACTGCCCTACACGGGGAGGGGCAAAGCTCAGATGGGGTACATTCCTCTTTTGAGGAACAGGCAAGAGCGGGTAAAAACCAAGCGTTGTGAGGAATGAGCTTGTAATACCGGTAAACGAAAAAAGCGAAATCTGTCTGAGCAGAGGAAAAGGCATACAGAAAAGCAAGAGGTAGCATATCTGGGTGGAAAGGAAGGAAAAGAGAAGCCCTTTGAACAGCGCACTCCGCAGCTCTGCCCCCGTGCGCAGGGAAGAATCCGCCTTCCAGTGCATAAAGAAATGGAGGCTGTAGTCAATGCAGCAGCCGATGAGGGAAGTGCCGAATACCAACGTCAGCATCTGGATATTTCCGAACAGGAGGTGCGTAGCAGAAAAAGCAACGGCAAGCGAGAGGATGATGGAAAAAATCGACAGCGCTATGGGCAGCGGAGAGCGGAAGATAAAGATGAGTATGCTAAGTACCAAAAGCAGGCTGACTGTTGAAATAAGCGATATTTCCCGCGATGCTGAAAGTGAGCTTTCATAGCTGTGGAACGGCGTTCCAGAAAACACAAAGCGAAAGCCCTCTTGTTCAAGGGGAAGGCAGATGCTGTATATAGTATGTACGGCATTGTCCTTGCTCGCAAGCTTTGCCCCCGCCTTGCTCAGCGTTCCGCGAATCAGCACATACCACTTGCCCTCGAACTCTGTGGCGAGAACGCCATCTATGGGAGACAGCGCGGTCCCCGCAGCTTGTACCGCAGCCATATAGGCAGCCATTGCAGCATCGCTGAGCAAAAAGGGGTCAGCGTCAAGACGGTTCAAAGAAGAAAAGGTCGAAAACGAAATGCCGCCATACGCCATTGCAGCTGCACGTTCAGCAAACACCCGTGTACCTTCTTCGGAAACAAGGATTTCCTCAGATGCTTCCTTGGGCAGAAGTCTGTAACGATTGGCGTACACGAATTCTTCTATCTCGGAAGCGGCTGCCCCGTCCGCCGCAAGGGAAAGCTGCGCAAACTGCTCTGTATGCAGGGACAGGTCGCCGTATACCCGTTCTGCCATGAGCTTTGCATTCTTGAAATCAGCATGGGAGACGAGTATGAACACATGGCGGGCGCTGTTCTGGGTGAGCTGCCTGTCTGCCTTTGCCATAGCCGCGTTGCTGCCCGTATCAGGAATCATGGCAAAGAGGTCTGCATCTGTGCGGATGCCCCCGCCGCATACGGCTGCAAGCAGGAATGCCGCTATGATGGCTGCATGAAAAAGGAGCCAGGCAGCAGTAAAAAGGCTATCTGGCAGAGAAATACGCCTTTTCATCATCGCTCAAAGCGTTTTTGTGCATCTGTTCTGAAAAAGAATACACTATGCGTGCATCGTTCTGCTCCTCTATGCTTACGGCATTGATAAAGGATTCCTCCCCGCTTGTCCCTTCAAGGATAATCTTTTTCAGCGCGCTTGCAATGGTGCTGTCCTTAGGCACCAGAACGACAGCCCATTCCCCGTTATCTGCATCATCAGAGGAAAACGAAGTGTAAAAGCTCTCTTCCAAGGCAGTTTTGTCGCCTGAAAAGAGCGTTGCCAGTGTTCCGGCTATATTTTTAAAGGTCGGATTCCCGGAGCCATCGATGACCGTCTTCTTTCCGTCAGGCGCCGTCTGTATGATTTTGTCCCTGCTCACTGCAAGCAGGGAGGAAAAAGGGCGGTCCGTCTTCCATGCAATGCCCATGTCACAGATAACAAAACTGCCGCCTGATGTGAGCGGGCGCTTGATATGCGGAGCAAAGCGCTGCTGAACGAAAGAGCCAGATGTCACCTTATATGCGGTGAGGTCCGCACACACGGAATCAAGGCTCAGCTCTTTCGCCGCCGCAGGGCTCAGAGCAAGCACGAGCATGGCTATACAGAGTGCGACAGCGTTTTTAACACGCATAAGGACCTCCTTCCGCAAGCAGTGCTTCCACCCGCTTTCTGAATGGCTCGGGGGTGATAAAGCTGCTCTCCCCGCTTTCTATGGACACCGCCATCTGGGTGCTTTCCGCCTTTGTGGTCAGTTCTCCGGTAGCAGCATTGTAAAAGGCAAACTTTATCTTGATGCAGGCTTCATATTCCGCCAGCGTTGCCACAGCCCGCACCGTATCGCCAAAACGCAGGGAACGCACATACTTTACGCGGACATCGACGACGGGAAAAGAAAAATCTGAGCGCGCCATTTCCAAATAGCCGTAGCCTATTTTGTTCAGTAGGGCACACCGCGCCTTTTCCATATATTTGATGTAATTGCCGTGCCAGACGACCTGCATCGAGTCCACATCATAAAATTCAACGGGAAAAACTATTTCCTCAGTCAATGCCTTGCTGTTCATGTGTATCACCTCCTTCAGAAAACAACCAGAAATCAAAAAAGTTATACCATTGATACGGATATAAAAGGCAGTATCGCTCCAAAAGCTTTACGAACTGCCTGCACAGTGCCTCTGTTCTGAGCTTGCGCTCCTTGCGCCCGCAGTCGAAACAGATGTCTGACTTTGTGACAAACATATTGTATTTCGGGCGAAAAAAGCTCCGCTTCGCCCTGAGTGAAAAAACAAAGTAAACCGGAACATCCAGTAGGGAAGCAAGCAGGTACACGCCGTAAGGAAGCGGAGCATCCTTTCCTAAAAACGAAGTCCGTATGCTTCGCTCTGGGCTTGAGGCAGAAGGCCTGTCCCCCGCAACGACGACCAGTCCGCCGTCCGCAAGAGTTTTTTGCAGCTTTTCCAGACTGTCTATGCCTATTGACGATGCAGGGATAATGTCCATCTGGTAGCGGCTGTTCAGGGCGCTGATGGAACGGCTGAAATGGGAACTCACTTCCATGTCCATGATGGCGATGACGGGCACATTGCGGCTCACGCCTGTCTCTCCGTAGCTTGCAAGGCATCGCAAAAGCTCCATATTTCCAAGATGGGAGCTGATGAGCATGGCACCTTTGCCTTTTGCAAGCTGTGCTTTGAGCTCAGCCACATCGTCATCGTGGAATATGACGGCATCAAGGCTTGCCTTGCCGCTCCATGCCGCCACTTTTTCCACAAGACACAGCGCAAAGGAGCTTATCTGCCTGTAGGCGCTCGGGCGGCGTAGTGCTTCGCCTTGAGAAAACGCGAGGAGCTGCTTCTGGTAGCGGACAGCTTCCTGCCTTGCCCGCCGCGAAAACAGGGTATAGAACAGGCTCACCAACGGCACCAAACAGGCAAGCAGAGGAAACGGCACAAGCTTTACGAGCAAAATCAAAAGCCGTATGGGAGCATCACTCTGGGCTGCTTCTTTTACTTGCGACCAGTGATTCATTTCTTGCCCCGCTTCAGCGCCCGCCACAGGAGCAGCGGCAAGCGCAAAACCATTCCGACGCAGAGTCTGGCAAAAGTAAGCGATATGCCTATGTTGTCACGCACCATTCGAAAATTGGAAATACCATCCGCAGGATACGAGACATGCACGCCCTTGTTTATGAGGGGAATGCCTTTCCAGAGCAGGCGCACTATAATCTCTATGTCGTAGCCCATCCTTCCGTCAAGCCATACGGGGCTGTTGATCAGCCGGATAAACGGGGCAAGCGGATAAATCCTGAATCCGCACAGGATATCCTGTATATTACCGCCAAGTGTCACGAAGCGCGCCCAGCCATTTGAAAACTCCCTGCCTTTTTTCCGCGACTCGGGAACGCTTTCGTCATACAGGGGATAGCCGCAGATAACGGCATCAGGCTGCCTTTCAGATTCAGCAAGGAAATCTCCACAGACAGAAACATCGTGCTGTCCATCTGCGTCAACCTGGAATATATGCGTAAAACCAAGGCTCTGCGCCCGCCGCACGGCATCGTTCATCGCCTTGCCCTTGCCTCCGTTTTTTTCGCGATGCACAACGCTTACCAGTTCATACTTCTCTTCTGTAGCCTGTATATATGCCCTGTTTTCCGCATCGTTGCCGTCATCCACAAGGATAATGGGAAGGCCGTAGGGAAGCAAATTTTTGATTACGCCTTCCACGGCTTTTCCGTGACGATAGACGGGGATGACAAACGCAGTGTTCACTCTGCTTTTCCTCCTGAGGCAAGCACGACAGAAAATACTCCAGACGAATGCACCTTGCTGCGGTCTTCAGCATCCCGAAACTCAAACGTCACCGTCTGTTTTTCCCTGTTCAAAAGCATTGAAAGAAATACCGTGCTGTCAGGCAGGATAGGAGAAGAAAATTTCATGCGACGGATATGGGCTATGCGGTGCCCTGCTGCAAAATAACTCCGCGCAAAGCGGGAAACCAGCTCAAACTGGGCGACCGCGGGCAGCAGCTTGAACTGGGGAAAGTGGCCGTCAAAAAAATCGCTGTCTTTGGGAATCTTTATTTCAAGCTCTACCCGTTCATCGGTGCGCACAAGGACATGCTCATTCTGGATGCCGTGACTATTCTGCATTATGTTCGGCTTCCTCCATCTTTTGCGTCTTTTGAAAACAAGGCGGCTATATCTTCCTTGTGCTTTTTCCCCTGCACATCAGACGGAAGGGCTTCCTCAAAGCGCCACTTCTTCGGAATGACGACATTTTCAAAATACTGCATGAGGTAATCATGAAAATAAGTATTTATGGCAAGTTTTCGCTGGGTAGAAAAGCGTAGCTTCCCCTCCGCATTCAAGACGATTGCCGCCGCAAGGTACTGCCGCCTGTCTTCCAGAGCAATCACCTTTACATCAGCGACAAGCCCGGACTGGAGCAGCCTGTTTTCCACCTCCGTGAGGCTTACCCGCTTTTCTTCAATCTTTACGATGGAGTCCGAGCGCCCCAGAAGCATGAAAGTGCCGTCCGGCAGGATGTCCACAAGGTCACTGGTGGCAAAGCCTTCCGGGTTCTTTATATAGGGGGATATGATGACAAGGCAGCCATCTTCATTCTTCCATATCTTTGCATTGTCAAAGGGCGTCCATGCAAGCCCGTTCCGTGACTGCCGCCATGCGATGCCGCTCGTTTCTGTGGAACCATACACTTCCATAGGCCAGAAGCCAAAGAGCCTGTCCGTCTTTTCCGCTACCTCAGGGCTGAGCACACCGCCGCTCGTAAAGATAAAGCAGTCTTTTAGCGGCAGTGAGCTTTCAAGCTCCACCGTGCGTTTAAGAAATGCGGGGGTGGCAATTACCATGTACTTTGCATCTCCGAGGCTTTCAAATTCCTCTGGATAGGCAATGCGCTTGCGGCGGAAAGGCACGCCGAGGGCAAAAGGCAGGCTGATGCCAAAAAGGAAACCGTAGATGTGGTGCTGGCTCACGGTGGTAACAAGCTTCCTCTCAAGAAATTCCTGCCCCCACTTGGAGATGATGAAGGCATTGTCCTGCTCAAACTCCGCCATGCGCTGACACACTGCTTTTGCCTTGCCCGTGCTTCCCGATGTATACATACGGATATCCGTATCTTCCGCAGCAAAGGGCGGACAGCTGCGAATCTCTGCCTCAGATGGCTCTGGCTGTCGCCGTAGCGTATCGGGAATAGAAATCGCCCCCGCAGAAGCAGGAACTTCTTGGTCGGTAAGAAATGCAATGCCGGGAGTCTTTATCTCTGCAAGGAAGGATTCCGCAATGTTCTGAGTGAGGAGTACCGTCTTCCGGCACTGCAGCAGGGCAACGAAAGTCGCCAGAAAATACCAGTAATCCTCGCAGTGCAAAATCCATTTTTCCGCATTCTTCCCCTGTATGACAGCACGCATTTTTGCGCTGTCCGTCAGGAAGTCCCGCCATGTTTTATACACACTGGAAGACCAGCTTCCCTCGTAGCACAGCACATGCCCGTCAGGACGGGAAGAAGCCGTAAACGTTGAAATAAAATGTGCTTTAGGCATTTTTTTATCCACCTGTTTGCGAATGATATATTCTATGGCAAAGAGCATTCCCATGAGGATGTAGGAAATACCGCCGTTATATGCCGACCACAGTCTGTCGCTGCAAAAAAACGCAGTAAAAGCCGCTGCCGCACCGTTCGCTATGAAAAAAAGGCACCAGACAACGCATACCTTGCGGCAGTAAGACTCAACCTGCCTTTCTGCAATGGAGCCCTTGATGGACTTATCCGCCAGGCAGGCAAAACGGAATATGATGGAAGGAGGAAAAATCAGGCTGCCTAAGAATATGGCGAACATACTTCCGTTTACAGCAACAGGGTACAGTTTGAGGAACACAATTTTATTGGTAAAAAAGCAGCCTAAGGCAACCACAATGAGGAAAGCTGACGAAACAAGGGGTCGCCAGTTTGCCGCACCTGAGCTCAGAAAAAAAGCGGCTGCAAGCACTATGATGCACAGTGAAATAATCCGCACTGGCAGATGCAGCACGACAAGCAGGGTAAAAACGAGGACGGGGTAGCAAAATGCCAGCGCAAAGAAAAAGATGTTTCTCTTTTTTTCACTGCGCTTGCGTGTAGGGATAGAGGGCATCTACAATATCCTGAATTGTCCTTACGGTTTTAAAAGATTCTGGATTAATTTTGCCCGGAATAAATTCCCTTGCCTTGCTTATCATATCCACAAAATCAATGGAATCCAGATCCAACTCGTCTACCAAGAGGGTCTGGGGAGCAATTTTACCGGCATCTATTTCAAATTCGTTTACAAGGATGTCCGCCACCTTTGCGTACAGTTCATCTTTTGTCATTTAACGCCTCCATCCTGTACCTGCTGCAAGCTGATATATGCCGCCAGTGCATCCACTGATGCAAAATGCTTCCTGTTTTCCGTGCTTTCGGAAGAAAACTTAACGCCAAAGCGTTTTTTTAAGGCAACGCCAAGCTCAAGAGCATCTATGGAATCAAGTCCCAGCCCTTCGCCAAAGAGCGGCTCAGAATCAACGATATCATCCGGCTGTATATCTTCAAGCTCCAAAGCAGAAATAATAACTTCTTTTATCTCTTGTTTCAATGATTCCATTGCATTCCCCCGCTCTCTCGTTGCGTTTTACTTTAGTATAAGCGTATCAAAAAGTCAAGGGCAGCACAGTTGATAAAAAGGCTCTCCTGTGCTAGGATACGCAGTAGCTATGGATAAGGCATTTTATACAGCAGAGTTCTTTAAGGACGATTCAATCCGCGCGGTTGACGCCAAGTTTGAGGCTCAGAAAATAGCTTTTTCCCCGCTGACTTTTCAGGCGGTGAGGGCTCTGAAAGAGCTTTCGATTTTGCAGATTATCGAAGAGGCGGGAGACGAGGGCATCTGCATAGCGGATATCGCAAACAAGGCTGGGGTCTCCGCCTATGGAGCGTCCGTCCTCTGCGAGATAGCCTTGGGAATGGGAATCCTGAAATATACCCCTGCCGCCCCGCAGGAAAAAAGGCTTTCGCTTGGTAAAATAGGCTGGATGCTTTTAGAAGACGAGCTGACGCGCGTCAATTTTGATTTTGTAAACGACATCTGCTACAAAGGCGCATACGAACTGTGCGAGTCGGTAAAAAGCGGGCGGCCGGAAGGGCTTAAGTTTTTTGGCAGCCAGTGGACTACCATTTACGAGGCACTTTCCACCCTGCCTGAGCGGGCAAAAAAATCTTGGTTTGCCTTTGACCACTTTTATTCGGACATAGCCTTTCCCGAAGCGCTGCCCATTGTATTTGCCACCTCGCAACCACGGCATATCGTAGATATAGGCGGCAACACCGCAAAATGGGCGCTGGCATGCTGCCGCTATAATCCCGATGTGCGGCTTACCATCGTAGACCTGCCCGGTCAGACGGCGCTCGCGGAAGCCGCTGCTGCAAAAGCGGGGTTTTCAGAGCGCATCAAGACGCTTTCGGGCAACATTCTTGCGGCGGAAACTGTGCTTCCCCGCGTTCCCGATGCTTTTTGGATGAGCCAGTTCCTTGACTGTTTCTCTTTAGTGCAGATTACAAAAATTCTGGCAAAGATCCACGACTATGCGGATGAAAAAACAGACGTATACGTGCTGGAACCGCTGTGGGATGAGCAGCGCTTTACGGCAAGCAGCTATTCATTGCAGGCAACATCGCTCTACTTTACCTGCATGGCTAACGGCAACAGCAAGATGTACTGCTACGGAGAGCTGGTGGAAGCAATAGAGGCGGCGGGCTTCACCCTTAAAGCCTCGCACCACAACCTTGGTTCCAACAGCTACTCGCTGCTAGTCTTCCGCAAGGTTGCGGCATAGGAGACGGACATGGACTCTCAAATTTTCTGTGCAGCCCCCGCCTGTTGGGCACCGGGTCTGAACAGCGCAGAGGACTGGCTCGCATGGACAGCCGGCAGCAAGCAGATTGAACATAGCTCCGCCTGCCCTTCCATAGACTTTACGCCTCCTTTATTCCGCAGACGGCTTAGCCAGCTGAGCCGCATGACGATACGGGTCGTGCATGATGCGCTTGCCCATGCAGATTGCGCAAGCATCAAACAGTCCTTCATATCTTTTCGCGGCGAAATTGCGCGGCAGTTTTCCATTGACAAAGCGCTTATAGCAGAGCAGACCGTGCTGCCTGCGGCTTTCTCGCTTTCCGTGTTCAATGCCCCCATTGCGCTGGCAGCCATTGCCTGCGGGCTCAAAGGTGGCTGAGCCAGTTTCAAAAGTATTAGCGGTCTCGGCTAAAAAAAAGCTTCCCAATGT
>ERZ842401.8130-NODE-8130-length-10447-cov-10.906948_pt1 | contig 10447 bp, 6 predicted proteins | sample MGYA00521270_ERZ842401 | MGnify/ENA primary metagenome ERZ842401 (study PRJEB31892, sample SAMEA3878208) | bioreactor metagenome | biome: Moose rumen | place: Sweden | collected 2011-10 | study: EMG produced TPA metagenomics assembly of the PRJEB12797 data set... | reverse complement strand
TTATATAATAATACACGTATTTCATATCACACGCTTGTGATAGATTAAAATTAGTTTTCTACAATACGGATCTGTTCGAAGTAGTAACCCTCGGCCACGTCAACACCCTTCGTTACCTCACCAGTCTTGATGTCGTAGACATAGACACAGGGAGCAGCCGTCTCAGTGTTCACACCAAAATAAACCTTACCCTCTCCCGAATCGAAGGCAGAACGCTGTGAGAAGCGACCGCTGCTGTAAGGGATATCAGTGCCATTGTAAGCCATGCGGATACGAGTCTTGGCATTGAGGTCAACGATAGAGTAATAGTGGCTATAGCTGTCGATACCACTCATCACGGCCTCTTTACCCTTGCTGTTGACTTCCGTCAGGTTGTCGTTACGTGAATAAGTGAGCAGCTTACCGTTACCTAAATACTGTACGGTGAGCAGTTTGCCTTCACTTTCGGGGAATCCCTCATAGCCAGCCTCAAAATTGTATTCACCAGCCTTGATACGCATCAGGGTACCAATCTCGCGGTTCAGGCCGTTGACATCCTTGTCGCGGAAGGCTGCCAGATAAAGATTACCAGCCTCGTCGAAGAATGTTGTCTGCTGGAGGAGCTCGCCGTATGCAGAGCCTGCCATCTCGCCCACGCCATCCGTATTCAGGTTATCCTGCTCTACAGCCATTGTCTCGGCATTGATGACTGCCACATGGAAGTGGCCCTCATTGGTGGCCTTCATGCCTGAACCTTTCTTGTTGAAATAGAAATAGAACAACTTGTTGTCGGCAGCACGATATGCCAGAATACCACTCGTGGTAAATGTCTCCCAACCTTCAGCCACGCTGATATTGAGTCTGCCCTCGGCAATGATGCTCATGTCATCCGTATTCAACTTCGTCCAGACGATACCCGTCTTATCACCATCGGCAGCCATGATGACCAGCTGGTTCTCACCTGTCCAGGCGTGACAATACTGACGGGTGTTATAGGTGTTCTCCTTGAACGGACGAGACTTTATCACCTCCATCTTGTTGTCCTTGAACTGCAGCTTCACAAAACGATCGGCTGATACGGGAACCTGATAATAGTACTTGCCCTTGAGAATCATTTCCATCGAATAGTCGGCATTGATCTCTGCTCCGGCATTCTTGAAGTCTATAACAGCGCCTTCTGTCAGTTTGTCGCGACTCTGCATGATGGTGGTCACGTCGCGGCCCATGCCGCCTTGTTTGCCCACGGTCACTGTCAGGTCAAAGTGATGGGGGCCTAACACGATGGGGTCACTACCCGTCTGAACAAAGGTAACATCCTTGACGTCATCGGCATTCACCTCGATGGTTTCACCATTGGCCTTTGTTATCTTCATGACATACTGCTTCTGTGCACTGACACCGAGGCACAGGGTAATGGCAGCAACGAATATAAGTAAAAATCTTTTCATATATTAATCCTTTCTTTATTTATCTGTTCATGACTTTGATACTTGTTTTTGCGGACTTTACGATGTAGAGTCCTTTGTTCAGGGTGGTCAGGTCGATGTCGCCCTTACCGTCGTCGCTGATACGCTGCGAAAGAGCCAGCTTGCCGTCGATGGTATACACCCTTACGATGTCGCCCTTTTGGGCGTGGCTGATGTACACATGGCCGCGCTCCAGACGTGGAGCCTCGTCGTTCTGAATCTCCTCAATGGCGGTGGTGCCGCTTTCCGAGAAGCTGTACGTCAGCCCGTTGTCCAACGAAGCCGAGAGCACCTCCTCGCCACCAACCGTCACTTTCAGCATACCTTCGCTGATGGTCATCACCGGGTTGTCGGCCAGGGCGATGACTGTCTCCTCGCCTCCAGTATTCAGCACCAGATACTTGACACTTTCAGCCTTTGCACTCGTAGCCAGCACGACTATCAACAGCATCAGTAAAAATTTAAGTTTCTTCATGTTGTGAACTGTTTGAATGTTAAACGTATAATTCGTATAATTAATGTAAGTTGATTCTGAATTTGGCAAAGAGCATGCGCCCGGGCTTCTGCAGCTTGTAGTTGTCGTAGACGGTCCTGTCGAAGATGTTGTCGCAGCTCAGCGACAGGTTGTAGCGCTCGTTCTGCCACGAGTAGGTCACTTGCGCACCAAAGATGTTCTTCTCCGGTATGCGGGCCTTCGTCTCAAGCGCACCATAGCCTTCCCACGACAGATAGAACCAGTGCACCCACTGGTAGTCGATGCCCAACTGTAGACGGTCGCTCTTGCTCAGCAGCCGGTAGAACTGATAGCGAGCATCGGCTGAGGCAAAAAGCCACGGACGGTTGGGCACGTGGTTGTTGAAAGTCACCGACGGCTTACCGTCACTTTTGAACTCCTGACGGTCGCGGGCATCCTGCCACGACATGTTGCCCATCACTTGCAGACGGCCCTGCCAGTCGTAGCGTAGCTCGCCCTCGATGCCCTTGATGTGGACGGCAGGCTCATTCACGTATTGCAGCATACCTTCCTTCTCTGACACCTGTGGCTGGATGTAGTTGTCCACGAAGCGCAAAAAGCCGTTCACCTCGTAACTCAGTGTGTGGTCGCCCGACCTGACGGTACCGAAGAACCCCAGGTTCACGTTCTCGCTCTTCTCGGGCTCCAGGGCCACGTTGGCATAGATAGTCGTACCGTTGCCCAGCAGTTCGCGGGCCAGCGGCAGGCGCACGCTGTGCTCGTAGCTGGCCTTCACGGCAAAGGGCTCCACGGGCTGGTATCTGAGACCCACTCCGCCGCCCAGGCTGTTGTCGGTGTTCGACGGTTCCGCGTCGCGCGACCCCGTCACCGTGGGAATGTCGGTCTGCTCTATCCGCAGGTGGTTGATGTAATCCTTGATGAAGAATGTGTTGCTCATGCGCCCGTCGAACAGCAGTTGGTTGTATGCCAGACTGACAATGTGCTTGGTCAGAGCGTCGTTGGCCGGCTCGAACGACGAGTCCGCATCGTCCCAGCGGTCGTTGCCCGTACGATTCAGCGAGTAGCTCAGGTTCAGCAGATGGCCCTCGCCCAGTGTGTAGTTCAGGTCGGCTCGGCCTGTTGTCAGCGGACGTCGGTAGTGGCGCAGCATACGGCCGCGGCCGTTGATCTCGTTACGAGAACTCTTGATGAACTCGCCGTCCCAGTTGTACTTCCTGTAGGCAGTATCCACTGTTACCGAGTGGTCCCACGTGTGCGACAGCGACAGCGAGGCTGTCAGGTCCTTCAGCAGGAAATGACGCTTCTGGTAACAGGCGGCAATGCTCCAGGCATCCGAACGACGCTCGGCCTCGCCCACTACCTTCGTCTGAATCTGTGCTGTCTGAATCTCTTTGTTCACCTTATTATATGACGCGCACACGAAGAACTCGTCAGCCCACCACTTGTCATAGAACCCTGCCTCTATCTGACCCAGCAGCGACAGGTAGTCGTCATGGAATCGACGGCGGTCTGCCTCTATGTAGCCGTCCTGCTCCTCGCTCCATACCTCCACCTCGCGCATCATGTAGTCGTTCTTCGAATAGTTCACACCCAGTGTCGGACGGATGGTCAGTCCGTTTCTTACCACGTACTGTGCGTTCAGGTCGCCGCGGTGCGTGTGGTACGACCCTGTGCCGTACGACGCATCCAGGTAGTTCGTACGTTTCCTGTTCGTAACGATATTTATAGCGCCGCCCAGCGCATCCGAGCTCAGCCACGTGGGCACCACGCCCTTGTATATCTCGATGTGATCTATCAGATTAATGGGCAGGTTTGCCAGCGTCACTCCCGAGCCTTTTGTGTCGAGTGGCACACCGTCCAGGAAGTAGCGCACGGAATTGCCCGACATGCCGTTGAGCGACAGGTCGAAATCGGAACCCACGCCTCCCTCTTCGCGTATCTTCACACCCGCTGTACGATCCACGATACTGTTCAGGTTCGACAGCGAACTGACTATCGAGCGCACGTCGATGGCATTCACAGAAAGAGACCCCTCGCGCAGTCGCTGGGTTTTCGATTTGCCGGTAATGGTCACATTCTGAAGCATTACCGAATCCTTCATTTGGCTCTTCCGCTGTTTGCCGTCCTGCCCATATACAGGCAACAGCATCAGCAGACAGAACGACAGCCAAAGCAGTCTTCTCATCTATCCTGTTTAAGAAATTCTTCTGCTCAGCCCTGTTCCCGGGGCCTTTGCTTAATCATGTCCGAATGGCAGGTTTCCTGGCTCTCTCCGAAAAGTCTGCCTTCCCAAGTGGATACTCAGTGGCTTTAGTTAGACTTTCCAAAATGAAGATTACAGTAGCGGGTACTGCTCAGGATTCGCACCTGATTCCCTTTTCATGCACCGGTGAAACACCTGGCACATCACCATATCGGCTGCAAAGATACATAATTTTTTTTAAAAAGCGGTTAATTCTAAAGAAAAAATCGTAAATTTGCAACAGATATGGGAAAGATTATTATAGCAGGCATTGGTCCTGGCAGCAAGGAAGACATTACGCCCACCGTATTGGAGGCGGTCCGGGAGGCAGATGCCATCGTGGGGTATAAGTATTACTTCCAGTTTATCGAGACGTATGTAAAGCAGGGGTGCGAGTGTATTGACACTGGCATGAAAAAGGAACGTGAACGGGCAGAGCAGGCTTTTGATCTGGCTGAACAGGGAAAGACCGTTGTGGTGATTTCCAGCGGTGATGCAAGTATCTATGGTATGGCTCCGCTCATCCATGAAATGAAAAATGCACTTCAGTCGGATGTTGAAATCGAAACATTACCTGGCATCTCGGCTTTTCAGAAAGCGGCCTCGTTATTGGGTGCTCCCATTGGCCACGATATGTGTATCATATCACTCTCTGACCTGATGACACCTTGGGAAGTTATCGAACGACGAATCAAGGCTGCTGCTGTGGGCGATTTTGTAACGGCTGTCTATAATCCCAAATCGCATGGACGTTATTGGCAACTCTATCGGCTACAGGAACTGTTCCTCAAGCATCGGTCTGCTGATACACCCGTTGGCTATGTTCGTCAGGCAGGTCGTGAGGAACAGGAAATTAATGTAACGACCCTCGGTGAGTTCAACCCAGAGGATGTGGATATGTTTACTGTTATTCTTATCGGGAATTCGCAGTCGTATATTGTTGACGGGAAGATAATAACGCCTCGAGGGTACTATCGTGACACCACTTCTAAGGATGTAAAGCCGGGTCAGCAGATCATGATAGAGTCGTTCCGTACCATTAAAGGCGAGTTGAAACATCAGCACTATTCTCCAGGCCATCTATGGGCCCTGCTTCATGCAATCCATACCACAGCTGACTTCGATATGGAACACCTTCTCTATACCGACGACCAGGCTGTAGAGACGTTATATAATAAGGTAAAGGCCGGCATGCTGAAGACAATAGTGACGGATGTGACGATGGTGGCGAGCGGAATCCGCAAGGGTGCCTTGCAGCGACTTGGTATCGAGGCAAAATGTTATCTCTCTGATCCTCGTGTGGCAGAACTGACGGTGCAGCCACTCCCTGGGGTCACCCGCACTCAGGCCGGCATCCGCCTTGCCGTTGAAGAACACCCCGATGCCCTCTTTGCCTTTGGTAATGCACCAACGGCCCTCATGGAACTCTGCGACCTGATCCGTAAAGGCAAGGCTCATCCTGCTGGTATTATTGCAGCACCTGTCGGCTTCGTTCATGTCCGTGAGTCGAAACACATGGTAAAGCCTTTCCGCGACATTCCAAAGATCATCATCGAGGGTCGCAAAGGTGGCAGCAACCTCGCCGCCACGCTCTGCAATGCCATCCTCACCTTCGACGATGCAGAACAACTCAAACCGGGCCGCGACCTGTGATTTTGAACCACGAATTTCACGAATTACACGAATTAAGATGTTGCGGTTTATTGTAATAGGAATAACAGATAATCCCAAACCTTGGTTTCCGCTAGAGGTCATGGAGATTATCAAGCAGGGCAAGGTATTCTCAGGCGGCAGGCGCCACCATGAGATTGTGGCACCGTTGCTGCCCGCTGATGCCCAATGGATCGACATCACGGCTCCCCTCGATAAGGTGTTTGAACAATATGCCCATTCTCCCCTCCTTTTGGAGGGGACGGGGGAGGCTATCATCTTCGCTTCTGGTGACCCGCTGTTCTTCGGCTTCGCCAACACCATCCGTCGAAAGATGCCGGAAGCGGAGATTGTGGTCTATCCCGCGTTCAACTCACTCCAGATGCTGGCTCATCGGCTGCTGATGCCCTATCACGATATGAGGATTGTATCGCTAACAGGACGTCCCTGGCCAGAGTTCGACAAAGCCCTTATCGAAAGGGCCGAGAAGATTGGCGTGCTGACAGACAGAGAGCACACGCCTGCCGCCATCGCCCAACGGATGCTGGAGTATGGCTACACCTATTATAATATATATGTAGGCGAGCATCTGGGCAATCCCTCTCTCGAAACGGTCACAACCCTCACACTCGAAGAAGCCGCAAAGACGGAATTCGCCATGCCCAACTGCGTGATATTGAATTCGTGTAATTCGTGTAATTCGTGCAATTCGTGGTCGAAAAAACAATCGCAGTTCGGCATTCCTGACAATGAATTCATGTTATTAGACGGTCGCGAGAAGATGATTACGAAGATGCCCATCCGCTTGCTGACACTTCAGGCACTCGACCTGCCTCGTCGGCACGTCCTCTGGGACATCGGCTTCTGCACGGGCAGCGTCTCCATCGAGGCCCGCCGCCTGTTCCCGCATCTACAGATAGAGGCCTTAGAGATACGACCGGAGTGCGAGGCCATCATCCGCGAGAACGCCCGCCGTCACGGCGCCCCAGGCATCAACGTCCATATCGGTGACTTTCTTGAAACAGATATCTCTACCCTCCCCCGTCCTGATGCCGTCTTTATCGGTGGACATGGCGGGAGACTAAAAGAAATCATGAAGAAAGTATTGACGGTACTGGCAGATGATGACTGTATCGTAATGAATAGTGTCAAAGCGCCTAAGGTAACTACCGACAGCCATCAACTCTGGGACGAAGCCTGCCAAGAACTCCATCTGAGACAGGAGCCGCCAATGAGAATCGTAGTAGATGAACATCACCCCATAGAAATTTTAAAAGCTCACAAATGAAGATAGCAGTTGTAAAAATCAGCGAGACAGACAAGGACATAGTTCTTTTACTCCAACGTGAACTTGATGCAGAAATCATTTCTCGCAAGTATGTGGGTAAACAATGGAATATGTTCGATGCCTTTGTGTTTATCGGAGCCATGGGCATCTGCGTGCGTACCATAGCCCCATACGTCAAGGACAAGCACGAAGACCCCGCTGTGGTATGCGTCGATAGTTTGGGGTTGAACGTTATTTCCGTACTATCTGGACATGTTGGAGGCGCTAACCGCTTAACACAGGAAATCGCTGCTATCTTTGGTGCTCGAGAGGTCATTACTACACAAAGCGACCTTTTAGGACTTTGGTCACTTGATACCTTTGATAAGAGCTACGGATGGGATATTGTGCTGAGGGAAGGCCATGGTATGATGAACGATGTGATAGCCACTTTCGTGCGTAAGGAGCCTACCGCTTTGTTATTGGATATTCGTGATGAGGGTACAGACTATCTGGAAACCCACCTACCCAGTCATGTTACTCTTGTTAGTGATGTCAACAATGTGAGTCCCGAGCGTTTCCGTCTTCTGATTGTTGTCTCTCCCTTCTCCCATTCTGCCCCTGAAGGCGTGCAGTTCATTCAATACATTCCGCGTGTGTTAGAATTTGGCATCGGACTTGCTCATCAGGCACCATTACAAGAAGTGCTGAAAGGGCTTGATGCACTTTACGACGAACACGGCATCAACTGGGAGGCGGGTAATATATGCACCATCGACATCAAGGCTGACGAACCAGTTATTCAATACCTAAAAGCAGATGGTTATCCCGTCCGTTTCTTTACTGCCGAGGAACTCTCCAAGGTTGATGTGCCCACGCCCAGCGAAACTGTAGCCAAACATGTTGGAACCCCCAGTGTTTGCGAGGCTGCCGCCTTATTGGCTTCCAATCACGGAAAACTCCTGTTGCCAAAAGTGAAGGGTGAACATTATACATTGGCCGTCGCCATTGACCGTAAATATCTGCGTGAAGGTCACATCGAAATCGTGGGCGCCGGCCCTGGCGACCCTGACCTGGTATCAGTTCGGGGGCGCAAGATGCTTGAACGGGCTGACCTAATATTATATGCAGGATCATTGGTGCCCAAGGCTTTGACAGAATGCCATAAGCCGGGTGCCGTTGTGCGTTCTTCTGCTGATATGGCTCTTGAAGAGCAATGCCTGTTGATGAAACAGTATTATGATGAAGGTAAATACATCGTCCGCCTGCACACTGGCGATCCTTGTATCTTTGGAGCCATCCAGGAACAGATGGCATTCTTTGATGCCAATGACATGCACTACCACATCACACCAGGTATCTCATCCTTCCTTGCTGCGGCGGCCGAGTTACAGAGTCAGTTTACGATACCTGAGCGTTGTCAGACCATTATCCTGACTCGAGGGGAGGGTAGGACTCCTATGCCGGAGAAAGAACAGCTTCATCTATTGGCTCGCAGCCAGAGCACGATGTGTATCTTCCTCTCAGCAGCTATCGTTGATGATGTACAACGCGAACTCCTTCAGGAATACCCTGAGGATACTCCTGTCGCTGCCTGTTATCATCTCACATGGCCTGACCAGAAGATATACCGTGGCAAACTCAAAGACCTCGCCAAGATTGTCCATGAGAACCATCTCACCCTCACCACGATGCTTGTCGTAGGTGATTCTATCGACAATCGCCAAGGTCTCTCAGAACTCTATTCAAAGCATTTCACCCATCTTTTCCGTAAAGGCGACGATGTATCATGATACTGGTATTTGGAGGAACGACTGAAGGTCGTAAGGCGGCAGAGGTGCTTGAAGAGGCAGGAAAAACCTACTATTACAGCACTAAGACGGGCGAGCAGGATATCACCTTGCATCATGGGCAACGTATCGACGGTGCCCTTGATAGCGAGGCGATGCTGGCATTCTGCCAGGAGCATGATATCCGTCTTATCGTAGATGCTGCCCATCCATTTGCCAAACAGCTCCACCAGACCATTATTGATGTTGCTGCTGAGGCTCAGATTCCTATCGTCCGTTATGACAGGATCTATCCCCCCAGAGATCCTGATATAACGTGGATTGACGACTATTCACAGATACCCATAGACATCCATACATTATTGGCAACGACTGGTGTCCAAAACATCAGCAAACTGAAACCTTTGGAGTCTAAGGGCATAAAGATTTACTATCGTATTCTCCCTCGCGAGTCATCGATATCACTTGCAAAGGCACAGGGAGCTACAGATGACCAGCTCTGTTTTTATGAGGATGGGAATACCATTGATGTAGATGCTGATGCTATCTTGCTTAAGGAGAGTGGTATTAGTGGAGGATTCGCTGAGAAGGTGGCTGCAGCACGTGCCAAGGGTATGCGCATTTTTGCTCTCAAACGCCCGAAATTACACAACGGGGACGGTTCTTTTTGTGTAGTTTGTAATGGTCCGCATGGTCTAAGGAGGGCGGTGGAGAAATTGTTACCAGAGTTTTATGCTCTTCATAGCGGACTGACAACTGGCACATGTGCTACAGCAGCAGCGATAGCTGCAACGTTGAGGCTAATAAAAGGAGAGACGCCAGATGAGGTGCCGGTAATTTTGCCTAACGGAGAGACTATTAGTGTTTCTGTGACTTATGGCGATGGTTACGCCTCTGTATTTAAGGAGGCTGGCGATGACCCTGATGTCACTAATGGTATTGAGATAAGGGCGAGTGTTAAACCAAGCAATCATTTCGAGATTCTTGGGGGCGAAGGTGTAGGGCGCTTCACTCTTCCTGGCTTTGACTTTCCTCCTGGCGAACCAGCCATCAACAAAGCCCCCCGAGAGATGATCCGTCGGAACCTGGAACGATTCGATACCCTTCAACAGACTCAGGGCCCGTCTTTACGCATCACGATTTCTGTCCCGCATGGGGCGGAAATTGCACGTCGTACCTTTAATCCCCGTCTTGGTATCGAGGGTGGCATAAGCATCATTGGTGTGTCAGGCATTGTCAAACCCTTCTCTGAAGAGGCATTTATCGACAGCATCCGCAAATGTATGACAGTAGCAAAGGCCTCTGGTTCTGAGCGTGTGGTGATAAACAGCGGTGGAAAGAGTGAGCGTTTTGTGAAGGCTCTTTACCCCGATATCCCACAACAGGCTTTTGTGGAATATGGCAATTATATTGGTGAGACGCTGAAGATAGCCCACGAACTAAGCATCAGCAAAGTCACCCTTGGGGTGATGCTTGGCAAGGCTGTAAAACTTGCCAAAGGCCATCTCGATACCCACAGCCGTAAGGCCACGATGGACAAGACCTTTATATCGCAGCTCCTTAAAGAGTCCGGCTGCG
>ERZ842401.8129-NODE-8129-length-10447-cov-16.648768_pt1 | contig 10447 bp, 10 predicted proteins | sample MGYA00521270_ERZ842401 | MGnify/ENA primary metagenome ERZ842401 (study PRJEB31892, sample SAMEA3878208) | bioreactor metagenome | biome: Moose rumen | place: Sweden | collected 2011-10 | study: EMG produced TPA metagenomics assembly of the PRJEB12797 data set... | reverse complement strand
AGGGCTCCTACTCCGAGTACGAGCAGAACAAGCTCGCCCGCCTCGGCGCCACCGAGCCCAAGAGGGTCAAGTACCGCAAGCTCATGGAAGACTAGGCATGAGGGCTCTTTTCGTTGCCGGTGGTCAGGGATTTTGCCGGTGGCAAAGCCCGGCGCCACCGCCCTCCCCCGGTGGCAAAAGTTAGATTGCGGAGATAATTCCGCAGTTTTTGTAGATTATTGCAGGGTCTTTTCCGCAATTTTCTTATATTTGTGCCGAATAAATACCGCAATACGCTATGCAAGCTCTTTACGACCAATTCAAACAGCTTCTGGAACTTACCCCGATGGACTTCTTCCGGGAGCATCACAATACCATAAACTGGGATGTTCGCATCCTGGGAATCCTTGGCCAGAAGGGTGTAGGCAAATCCACTCTCATTCTACAACACATCAAGAGAATTGGGAATATTGACGAATCTCTCTATGTGCTTGCTGACGACATCTACTTCAGCGCTCACTCTCTACTGGATACAGCCAAGGAGTTTTTCGCCCGTGGCGGTAAATACCTATACATTGACGAAATCCACAAGTACGAGCACTGGAGCCGGGAAATCAAGAACATTTATGACAGCCTGCCGCTCCTCCATGTCATCTATTCCGGCAGTTCCATACTCGATTTGAAGGAAGGAGGAGCGGACCTTAGCCGACGGGTCATCGAGTATCACTTGCCGGTATGGTCCTTCCGTGAGTACCTCAATCTCCGCAACGGCTGGTCCCTGAAACCCGCCACTCTGGATGAGGTCCTGCAGGGAAAGGTTGATTTTCCCTACGGAGCGGAGCGGCCCCTCAAATACTTCGATGACTACATGAAGAAAGGTTGTTATCCCTTCTCACTGGAGCCTGAGTTCGAGACCCGCCTGCGCCAGATTATCAACACAACCGTAGAGGTTGACATCCCCAAATATGCCAGGATGACCATTGCGGCCACTCTGAAACTCAAGAAATTCATGTACTACATCGCCAAGAGTGTCCCCGTCAAAATCAATTATTCTGACATGGCCAGGGACCTGGAACTGGATCGCGACGGCCTGCCTGACTACCTTGAGTATCTGGAGAAGGCCGAACTTGTTTCCGTCCTCCGGATGAAGGCCAACGGGGATGCCATTCTACGTAAAATGGACAAACTCTACCTCCACAATCCTAATGTGGCTTATGTCCTTTCCGGAGAAAAGCCGGAGACCGGCAACGCTCGCGAAAGCGTTTTTTTCTGCTGGACCAAGGTGAAATATGAAACGCTGGAGTCCCCCGTCTCTGATTTTGAGATAGATGGCAAAACCTTTGAAGTTGGAGGACGCAAGAAAGGCAAGAAGCAAATTGAAGATGTAAAAGACGGTTATGTGGTTAAAGACAACACAGAATACGCGTTCGACAATACGGTGCCACTCTGGATGTTTGGTTTCCTGTATTAACAGTACTTTTGGAAGACTAGGCATGAGGCCCCTTCACGCAATAACGGCCGCGGTCCTGCTGGCATCGGCTCTGGCCTGCTCCACGAAAACGCCCTCCGGAGCGGCGCAGGAGGCGGAAGCGCTCATCGGCAAGGCGGCCAGGGACGTCTCCGTCCGGCAGTTCGACACCTCCATGGGGAATGCCCTCAAGGCCCTGGAGATTTCACGCTCGGAGGGAGACAGGCTTCTCGAGGTACGCGCCCTGCAGACCGTCGTGGGCATCGACATCATGACCAGCCGCGACGCCGATGCGTGGGAGAAGGCCGCCCTGGCGGAGGAGATCGCCCGCAGGGAGGGCTTCCGGAGCGAACTTGCCGGCATCCTCATCTCCAAGGCCAAGCTCTGCTCCTACGCGGAGATATCTCCCGAAACCGGCCGCAACGACGAGGGCCTGACCTATGCCGGCGAGGCCTTTCAGATTGCGCGCGAACTGGGGAATGCGGAGCAGGAGGCGGAGGCCTGCTATGTCATAGGGTCCCTGCATATCAACAAGAACCGCTGGTCGGATCCGGTGGACCCGGACATCTACCGCACGGCCGGGGAGTGGCTCGACCGGGGACAGGCGATTGCGGATTCCGCAGGCATCGAGCGCCTTCGCAGCAACGGCATCCTCTTTCGTTCCCGCTGGTTGCAACAGGGCGGGCGCAACGAGGACGCGCTCCGCTGGTTCGCCGATGCCCGCGCGGCCGTTCCGGAAGACGACCACCTGATGGCCAGCGCGCTGGACGACCGCCTCGTGCGGCTCTACACCCACACAGGCGATCCCGAGAAAGCCCTCGACACCCATGACGACTATGTGCGCGAGATTACCCGCTACATGACGCAGAAGTCGGACGACACCCTTCAGGAGATGGAAACCCGTTTCGAGGTGCAGGAGAAGGAGCGGGAGCTGAAACGCCGGGGATATCAGGTCACCGTGCTGCTGCTCGTGCTGCTGCTTGCTGCGGCGGTCATAGTGATCGCGATAGGATTCATCCGCCGTGCGCGCCGCCGCAACGAGGAGCTACAGCGCATCAACGATACCAAGGAGCAGCTGATAGAGATTCTCTCGAAAGACCTCCGCAATCCCGCCAGCGCCTACACTTCGGATCTGGAGAAACTGTCGGAAGATGCCGCCATGCTGAATTCCGAGCAGATTCGCGAACGCTGCCATACCCTTGCGCAGAGCGCCCAGTCCATGAATGAAGATGTCGCCAACTATGTGGGAGACCTTCTGATCGAGCGCAGCCGCAGGATTGCGGACATCGGCCTCTCCAAGCGCGAGATCGAAATCATCCGTCTCTGTGCCGAGGGGCTCACCGCCGCCCAGATCGCGGAGAGGCTCTTCCTCAGCGTTCACACCGTCAACACCCACCGCCAGCGCATCTACGCCAAAATGGACGTGAAGAACGTTTCCGATATGCTCCGCATCGCCGGCGAGCTGGGGATAATCTAGGCGTTTTTGTATACGGATTAGCCAAGGCAAAATCACAACTTATTGTGATATGAGCACAATCGGAACACATATCAAAGCAAGCAGGAAATACCTGAAAGATTCCCAAAGGCAGCTCGCCGATTTGTCGGAAGTGAGCATTAATACTATTACGAACACTATCACATCCGTCTTGTGGCTTTCCTGAGGGCATAGCACAATAAAATAATCCTTCAGCCTCCAAAAAACACTCCTCCAGGCGAACCGCCAGGAGGAGTGTTTTCTTTACATTGATTCGCAGGTATTTATATTTCACGACTATTCCGCGATGAAATTCACCCCGGGATTGAATGCTATCTTGATGGCTTTAATCGTTGATGCATCTCCTTTGAAATCTTCCGTCATCGTTTTTGTAAATGAATAGGACTCATACGGTTCGACATCCGTGCGGACCAAGTGGAATACGAAATCGCTATTCTTCCAGACAGTATCGAGCGATCCGACGAAAGCTACTCCGTCCGCATTTGCGATACCTGCTATGCGGCCGCCAGTCCCGCTTGCATTACGGCTGGGCAGATTGGTAGTGCTTGTCAAATCAAAAAATCGTACGTTAGTGATTTTTTCGGAATAGATGCAGTATTTGCCTCCTACCGGGAGTCCGGTCACGACAATCTGTATGTTACCCCGGAATTTCCAGCTGTCGATTTTCGCCGTTACCACGCCGCCGGAATACTCAAAGGAGATATCGGTAAAGAACGCCGACAAGCAACTTTTGATTCCGGTAGTAGAAGTTGCAGCATAGTCCGGGAAGGCAATATAAGAACTCCATTTTTCCCAATCATCATTTGTCAAAGCCGAGTTGGATGCTTCCCAGAATCCCTTGAGCGTCTTGCCGCCGGCTTCAAGGCGGGCGATGACTTCCGCGTCAGTGATGGAGGAGGCCTCCCAGCTGGAACCATTGTAAGTGAGGGTGAAGTCCGGGACATAGCTGGAAGCATCGCTGAGATAGACATTGATGATATCGCCATACGACCATCCGGTCTTAATGGCTTTGGCGGAAGGCTGGAGGTCCGCGACGGTGACGTTGACTTTCACTTCCTTGACGGGCTCATTCTCATTGTTTTTTGAGCAAGATGCTGCAAGCAGCAAAGCGGCTATGGCCGCGCAGGTCAGTTTGATACTTTTCATTGCTTTCAACTCTTTAAGGTTTACCAATTTTCTTCCTCCAGACCTTCGAAGGGATTTGTTACACTTGTCTGGAGAACGGCTTCCTCCAGCTTCACTACGATCACCTCGATTTCGGGTGCAAAATAACGTTCTTTTTTCTTCATAGAATATAGATTTTAAAACAACTTTTTCCCATTTACAAAATTATCCGATTTGACTATTAGCAGTTTGTCAAAATCTTCCAAATATCCGGCTTGAACTTGTTAAAATCTTACATAACGCCTTTCCGCTATATTCAGGCGCCATCCCTGTAACTCGAGGGAGAGCTGCCGTAGAAGCGTCGGAAGCTGTGCGCAAAACTGCTCGCATCGTCGAACCCGCAGCGGCGTCCGACCTCTTGCACAGGCATCCCGGTTTCGTGCAGAAGAAGCCCCGCCGCCTTCTCCATCTGGATTCCGAGGATATAGTCTTTTGGAGAAGATCCGGTGGCGCCCAGCAACCTTCGCCGGAAGGTCTGTGCGCTCATGTGCATCTTGGCCGAAACGGCTTCGACGCTGAAGTCTCCGTCTGCAAGTCCTTCATCTATAATGGAATGTACGGTCGCAAGAAAAGCGTCGGTGTCGGCGATCTCCTTCGTGCGCTTCTCCTGCGGAGTCGTCAGGATCCTTATCTTGTCCTGCAGCAGAAATATCTCCCTTCGAAGTGCTGCGACCTCTTCCTGATGATCTTGTTCTTTGCGGTGCATGAGCCATCCTGCTCCCAGAAGGAGGAGCACGAACAGCAGTATTATGAGCACCCAGTAAAACATCATGATCATCTGCTGCAAATGTGGTGTTTCGAGGGCACTTTTTTGTAGTTATTTTTCAGTAATTTGCCTGTTCTTCGGCCGTATTTGTCACTTTTTCGTGGATGAAACGGTAGAGTGTGTGCTTGTCGACTTTGCACCGCCGGGCTATCTTGTTTTTGGATGTTCCGTGACGCAACTGCCTCCGGACGTAGTCTTCCTTGCCGAAAAGTTTGTTGGTTTCCGGGCGGTTCTTGCTCCCTCTTGGCCTTCCCAATTTAACTCCCTCCGCTTTCTTTCTCGCCAGGGCCTCCTTGGTGCGCTGGCTGATGAGGGTGCGCTCTATCTCGGCGGACAGTCCGAAAGCGAAAGCCAGCACCTTGCTCTGAATGTCTTCGCCGAGCCGGTATCCGTCTTTGATAGTCCAAACCTTGCAGCCTTTGTTCATGCAGATGTTCAGGATGTTCATGATCATGAAGAGGCTTCTGCCCAGGCGGGACAATTCCGCACAGATGATAAGGTCGTCTTTCTTTACTTTCTTAAGCAGATTGCCAAGTTTGCGTTTGTCGTAATTCTTTGTGCCGCTGATGGTTTCCTCGATCCAGCCATGGATTTGAATGTTTTGCCTTTCGCAGTATTTCTTGATTTCGAAGCGCTGGTTTTCAACAGTCTGATGGTCGCTGCTCACCCTGATATAACCGTAGTTCATAGTATTATCGTTGTTCGGGGCAGAAAAATAGCCTTTTTCCTGCCTGCGCAGTGGATTTTGAGGCCAGGAGCCCTCGAAATCCGGCCCTTCGCCACCTCGGAATACCGTGCACACCCGCATTGCCGCAGCCTGTTGAATTCCGGGATAAAGAACGTTATTTTGCACCCGAAACTGAGGTGCTGGAAATCAGGCTGGAGGGCATGATTGCCACCAGTGAAATTGTTGACGGGATTCCGGAACCCGAAGAGATTCCCGGAATCGGATTCTAAAAGATGGAGGAAGAAAACATGAAGAAGATTCTCTTATTTGCCATCGCAGGCCTTACTCTTCTTGCTGCCTGCAATAAGAACGAAACCAATGAGCCTGCCCCGCAGCCTCAGAAGATGACAATCACCCTTGGTGCCCCCGCTATGGGAACCAAGACCGTCCTTACCCCTACCGGAAGCGGCAACATCGGGTTCAAGCAGTCCTGGAAGGAAGGAGACGCCGTGATGTTCCTGTATTCCCATACAACCATGAGCTTGCAGAACGAAAAATTCGTATGCACAAAAGTGAATGGAGACGGAAGCGCTGAGTTTACCTGCGATGAGAGCAACATTGCAACGGCCGTATCATCAGGTTCAGGTTCTACCACACTGAACATTGTTTATCCCTATTCGTCCGAATATAATTCCGGTTATTATTATACCCACTTCATGGATTTTAACGGCACGCTGGAAAAGCTTCCGGATTACTGTGCATTCAATGCCAGAACTAATATTAAAGAAGACGGGACCATTGATGCCGTCAGTTCTTTCAATAACGATGTCGTGATCCTTCGCTTCCCCGCCGGTACGCTGCTGGTAAACGGCGCCACCGGGGCCGAGGACATCAGCATAGGAATCGGTGCTATTGAAGCAGTCACAATCGGATTCGATTTTGTCGCGAGGGCGAATCAGGTTGCAGCTGGTACTAACAGCGCCGGCCAGTATGTCTATACCCTTCCCGCCAGCATGACCAACGGCGTGCTGGACAAAGACGTTTATGCCGTCTGGTATCACCACAGCAGCTGGGGAGCCTGCTCGCTGAACATCAATGTGATTTGCAACGGCGGCGCACACCACTACTACAACCTGGCATCCTATGATTTTGCCATGGGCAACGTTTACACCCTTTCTCAGGCTACGCTCAACGCCGGCAACGGCGGCACAGTACACACCTACTAGCCCAGAGATTTTCGAAACTAGAACGAGGCCTGCCAATTTCCCTGGCAGGCCTCTTTTGAATTACTAACTACGCCGGGCACAAATAGACCCCCGATCAGGTCGGTGGTGACGAATAATGTCCTGCAGCGCCGACGGGCCGCTTTTATACACCGTCGGCGTCTTTGTGCTTGGATCCGGCCGTTGGTCTTGTGTTGTGCAAGGATAAAGACAGTTACCGAATAAAGGCCTTTCTGATGATATCAAGAATTCCCTGAATGGTCAAGTTTCCGGTAATCCCAGCCCTTTTCAGGAAATCATCAAGAGGCAAATCGTCAGCCACCTTTTCGAAGAAGGCCAACACATCGTTTCTTATACTTTCAGGAAGTTGGAAAGCACTTTCTGGGGACAACGTGGCCCCCAAGCGAATGACATCGTTTTTGTGCTTGGCTATGTCACCGGAGTTAACAAACTGCCCGGTTTCTTTGCTTGCTCGAAGATTTAGGTAAGCCTTGGCTTTCAGGCAGATGAGCGCTTCACTCTTGGCAATGTGTACATTCTGGACGATGTAACTATGCTCGATGGTGAAGTAGTAGTAATCGTCGTCCATCATAATCGCTGACAAACTGGACACTTCTTCTCCAGTAGGGATGGGGCCGATGACGATATCGTCGGGTAAAGAGATGAGTTCCGGCTTACGGGACAACAGTTCTATCTGGAAGGGGAATGAAGCATCCTTGGGCTGATAGAATCGGTAGAACTCTGCCTTTTCCGTGCCCCTTTGCTTATGCACATAGCCTGCTTCCTTGATAAACTGCCAGAAACGGAACACAAACGCATCGGTTAGAGCCTCCACCACAAGAATCAAATCCAGATCCTTGGTAGCCCGGGGCACCAGAAGATTGGACTCTTCAATCAGGTTACTTGCCGCACCGCCTATCAGTATATAACTCCCTTCGAAGCCTCGGAAATACTCCGAGAACTTGTCAATCCCTAAAACCATTTCACTTCCTCTTTAATTTTTTCCAGTTCCATTAGTACGCGCTCATCTTCATTCCCTTCGAGGGACAAAATTAAAGAGATTTTATCACATATGCCATTTTTTGCAAGGCCCTGCGGAGAGTACATCCAAATTTCGACATTGTTAAATGCTGTCTCATCCTCTTCAATGGCAATTTTAGACTCTTTTCCGACTGCCTTGCAAATGCCGTTAGGTGCAAGCATAGTCATTTCTCCCAAGGCGCTTTCCCCTGCAATCACGCCGTCTATTCCGGCCAAGTTATCCTCAGTATGGATAGACTTGACTACGGGGCTGCGAAAGAATGGTTTGAAACTTTCCAGTGTCTCCTTGTAGGAAGGAAACGCCAAGAGTTGCCGCCGTCCTTCATTTCTAAGGGGAAACACATTGTCCGATATCCATTTCAGAGCCCGGGTAACTGTAAGGTAAGAGTATCCGGTGAGGGTCGCAATCTCTTTGGCATCTTTCCCGTTCAGGGAATTAATCTCCAGATGGTAAAGTGCGATAAATTGCGCTGCCGGAGGGATGGAACCGCTTGCCCTGGTAAAAGTGCGTCCCCCCAAGTCTATGAAAACCGAGGGCATATACATTCTCTGGCCGGGCACGATGAAGTCAACCCCTTTTTCCACCATACGGTGTGTGTGAATGGGAGAAAGGCGGGAGATTACCAGCACGACATTCTTCCCCGTAGCATATCGAAGCAGTTCCTGGGCCTTTTGATATCCCAACGGCGTATTTTCGGATTTGGAAAGGGCAAAGACAATTTCGCTACCGTTAATAGTGCCCGTGTACAAATCGAATTGTGCCGAAAGAATGTACGGAATCTTCCCTGAATTCAACTTTGTAAGAAAGAATTCAGAATGCAGTATTCGCTGGATGTATCTCTCTGTTTCCTTTTTCATTTGTTATTTATCATTACTTAATGAAACATTGCAAAAATAATGATAATAATTTAGAAAACATAATTTATATCAGCGTGCGTTGCCCATACCATATAGCCCCTGCCTGCCGTGTAGGCCACAAAAACGGCATCAGGTGCATTCTGGTTGTCAATATACGGGAGCACATTTTGCTTTTCACGCAGCGAAGCAAGGAAGCTGTTTGAAATCCAACGTTATTTTTCACCCGAAATCGAGGTGATCAAAGTGCAGCCACAAGGGATGGTGTGCCAGAGTGTAACAGTTGATGTTGTAATGATCACTGATCCGTTCAGTGGAAATACGGAGGTTGACTGGTAGTTTAACCAAAAAAAAGAGAATGATTATGAAAAAGATATTTGTATTTGCTATAACTGCGGTAGTTGCCGCATCAATGATTTCCTGCAATAAGGTGCAGCAGCCGGAAAACGACAACCAGGGCATCAAAGTCAATATTACAGTGGGGGCGCTCGAAACCAAAGCAATTAAAGATAGCTGGGTAACTGGAGATATCATAAATGTATACCTGGATGATGTCATTGCACATACACCAGATTTTACGCTTACATACAATGGAAGTACGTGGGTGGCTTCCGAAATAACATCCGAGGTTGCGCTCAGATTGAAAGCTTCGGGATATTTGAAAGGCTTTTGGGAGGGGAGCAATTCCTACGCAGCAAGCGATGAATGGAGCAAATGGATGTCCGGGACCAAATATGCTTATATTGACTTCCCTGAAAGGGCGACAATGTCTACCACGGGAGTTAAAACGCAGCTAATGGCATGTTTCAAGAATGACTATACTTTTGACGGCAGTGAACTAAGGGCGAATCTCTCCACTTGGGACAAAACCGCTACAACATTCCAGATGGTGGTCACAGGATTGCCCTCAGGGTCATATTCTCTCTATACAGATTCGAATCAGATCGGTGCTGTGCATGCGATTTGTGTTAGCGGAAATAATGTCAGTTCCAGCAACTACGGATCAACCAGCAGCTCGGCAAAAATTGCAGGTATCGCCAATGCAGATGGCGTGGCCTTCGTGGGGCAGGTTCTTCGCAGCAATATAACAATGGATTATAATTTCTACCTTGTAGACAATTCTGCTGGCAAGACCTACAAATTCTCGAAAAATATCGCCTTATTTACAGCGGAAAAAATAGCGGCCGTAAAGCTTCCTTTCGACACTGATCACTTCACTGAATTGTAGATCAATTAATTATGGTATTACCAGGGCCGACTTTACAAAGCGGCCCTGGTCTGATTTATGTTATCCACAATACAGCATTTTCCCACCTGCACCGGAATGTGACGCAGCGTTTTCTTTTTTGAGCATATCGAGCTCTTCCTGGTGCACTCTTTCCGCCCGGCGCAACATCCACCCCGCCCCCAGAAGTAAAATCAGAAACAGTATAACGACGTTTCGGGGCTACTGTTTCAGGCGTTTTTCCTCTATAAACCGGTAAACGTGTGTCTGTCCCACGTTCCCGCTGTTCCCCTTCACCGGAACCGACCCGGATGAAATTTCAAGGGGGATTGTAACGAAAATCCTCAAAATCGTTGCCAGTCCCCATTCCCAAACGGGGATTGGCAACGAAAAGGGCCCTTTTCGTTGCCGGTGGTCAGGGATTTTGCCGGTGGCAAAGCCCGGCGCCACCGCCCTCCCCCGGCGCCCGCGAACGCAAAAGCCGCCACGCGATTGCGTGACGGCTTTCTTGTGGTCCCAGTAGGGCATGATCCTACGACCCCCTGATTATGAGTCAGATGCTCT
>ERZ842401.8127-NODE-8127-length-10448-cov-2.995093_pt1 | contig 10448 bp, 15 predicted proteins | sample MGYA00521270_ERZ842401 | MGnify/ENA primary metagenome ERZ842401 (study PRJEB31892, sample SAMEA3878208) | bioreactor metagenome | biome: Moose rumen | place: Sweden | collected 2011-10 | study: EMG produced TPA metagenomics assembly of the PRJEB12797 data set... | reverse complement strand
GCTTCGGGAGTAGTGTGAAATACTGGCCTCACATGTTCGGCTTTGAGCACTATTGGGACTACGGATACTATGAGGGTAGCAGTTATGCGGACACGTGCCGTATAGACCCTTATGTGGTGATCCGGTGATGACAGGGGGAGGGAGAGAATAAGGATGTACAGAATAAAGCTGAATGATGGCAGTGAAGTAAGTGAATTAAAGTTAGTAGGTAATGTGTTCCAGAGTGAACATGAATTGACCTTGGGAATGTTTGCAGGGAAGTTAAGCCCTTGCGAGATAACTGGGAAGAGTGAAGAAGGGGAAGATGAAGATGGCGAGAGAATGTATTGTGGGGCACATGATATCTTGAAGCTCTGCTATGTTCGTAAGCGTAATGGTAAATGGGAAGTGGGGCTGAGTGAATATGAAGCTCATGAATTGGCCATGTTAAAGCTGCGAGGGGATGTAGATTTTGTAGCTATAATGAGTGGCATTGAGTTATAAAAAAAGTGTGAGAAAAGGGGAAGGGAGGGGAAAAAATCTTAAATGCTAGAGAAGATTAAGAATTATTATGAAGCAGGGATTTGGAGCAAGGAAATGGTTAAGCAATTAGTGAAAACTGGGAAGATTATGCCTAGTGAATATGAAGCTATAACTCAAGAAGAATATGTAGACTAACTGGTGAAAAGAGAAGTAATTATGCTGATTTATAAGGGAATAAATGGGGATTATAATTCAGGCGTTTTATGGCTAATCTAGTTAAAGGGAAGTCATAAGATATAGGGTCTAGAGGAGATATATGGGAATATGTTTCAGTAATCTCTAATGCAGTAAGCAGATTTATTGTTACTCGACACGTTAGGCCAAGTTTAAGAGAAATATGATACATGTGTGTATCAAGAGGAACAATCAATTCATTAGGCTTTATAACTTTCCACCCACCAGGATCAACATCATCATGTCTGACAAACCAACGCAAATACATAAATATTCGCTTACAAGCACTTCCATCTTTGGGCGCAGTAATTAGTGAGAATGATCCATCAACTTTGTTACGAGATAACCTATCAGCAAACTTATCCATACCAGATAATAATTTACCTCCAGATAACTTTAGGCATTCACTCATAAACGTCTCTATGTCGCCATAGTCCCTCAGTACTCCTGAAATGTTCCTAAGGTAATTGTTCATGTCTACACTGGTCGTAAACCTGTGCTTGAAACTCGAAGGCACTATATCTTCATTTCCGTGTTTCAGTATGTACTCACGAGGATGAGAACCTAAACACGCTAATACTTTCTCACAGCTCTTCATGATCTGCGCAACTCTGCCATACGCTAATGACGAAGTGATTAAGCCTACAACTTCTCTGTCCCTCAAGTCTTCATAGTTGTACAGAAAATATAGAGGGTCTGGGTAAATTAACTCCCTCCTAGCGTATACGTAATACATGCCGTTAAGAAATGATCTCAGTCTGTCTATGTCCATGATAGTAAAGTTCAGGGAAGGTATTTCACTTCCCAGTCAATTTCTCTCAGTTCAGTTTAGCGCGCCAACAATTCACGGTCTACTGCATAAAGGCCGTGTTTGTCCGTGCCTAAAAACTCTAATTTGCTCACTATTCCGCTGGTGTTGTCCTCTTCCTCAACTTGCTCATCCACAAACCACTTCAGCATAGATTGCGTCGCATAGTCCTTCTCAGAAATAGCTAGGTCTACTAGGGCATAAATACGCGAAGTAACATACTGTTCATGAGCATATGCCGTCTTGAAGACCTCCAGAGCATCAGTGTAGTTATCCTTAGGCTTGGCCACATCAGGAATGATTACTCTCGCTCCTCGATCGTAAAGATAGTTGATGAACTTTTCAGCATGCTCAACTTCTTCACGATACTGTTTCTGCATCCAGTGAGCCATTCCGTCAAGGCCTGCATCTTTGAAGTATGCTGACATCGCAAGGTATATATACGCTGAATCGTATTCCGCCTTAATCTGGTCATTGATGGCAGAGACCATAGAGTCAGAAATCTTCATGAATTACGCTTCTGCCTTCCAGAGACCGTGTTTGTTACAGTACTCACGCATAATTACTCCTGATTCCGCACACTTGAACTCACTTGCAGGCTCCTCACCAGGCTTCAGGAAATGACACGCTACTCTGTCTCCGCCGTTCTTGATGACCTCTATCCACTCGATGTAGTGGTCGTCTGCCATAGGGTGAGCTACACTGCCGACCTTGACGTTCTTACCATCAAGCACAGGAACATGCTTCTCAGTAGCTGCATCAGTCGTGTTCTCCTTGAGCTGCTTCATAGGCTCGCCACAGCAGGATAACGTCCCCTCACCAACATGCATAACTTCAACGATATTGCCGCACTTAGCACACTTGAATACGCTTAATCTCTCCATTAGTATTTACCCCCTATTAATTTTTCTTGGAATGCTAGAATGATACCACACATTAATCTTTTCAGGCATAACAGGATTTCTTTAAGGAGGTAAAACATTCATGAAGAGGCGAGCATTCATTCTCACTGAAATATTAACTGGCATGGCACTTCAGTCAATCTTTGCTCTCACATTGTGTGGGGCGTTCTATATGTTACTGTCCTTCAGCACAAGCACTCAACAGATACTAGCTGCTCATGACGAAGGACAATCAGTAATATCTTACGTGGAGGCCAGAATCAGGAATGCAGGCATAGGCATGTGGGCCTTCAAGAATCCTGAAGAATTAGCTGCTAAGGCCTTCAGCAATATATCAGCAATCAAGAATCTAGCTCTGCCTGTAGCAATATCTACTGTTGGTAATATTGATAAATCTGTCAGAGAAGACGGCATCTACAAAGGTAACGTTCTGACACTCCTTTATGCTCACAAAGATAATAATGAATATTCATATCAAGGCACGAAGAAGCAAAAAGTTAGGCTGATAGTTATCACAGACGACATGACAATGAAAAGCGTTAGTGCATTGTCAGCTAGCGGCTCTAAGAACGATTTTGACCTCCTAGACGCAGGCAATGAAGGTGCAACAGAATTTGCTAGCTCAGGGTTCAACACGAATGGCATAGATAAAGACATAAAGTGCTATGCAGTCATGGAGAGTTCAGGAAAACCAGTTTTTCTCAATACGCGTAGATCTGGAAGCAATACCAAGAGTCTAAGAATAGGTGCGCCTAAAAATTCAGGGTACTCTGTGGATATATACCCGATGAGTGAGTTGCTTAACCTTGAGTGTGAAAGAATGTACGTTAATAACTCAACAGGAGAAAGTAGCCTCATGCTCGAAAGTTTGGGCAGTGATAGCAAATGGGACGCTCCTAAGCCACACGTTAAAGGTATTCTGGAAATCTATATGGAGCTTGACACTAACCCAGATATTCCAATTTTTACGATGAGTGTATTGGTGTGTGAGGGGAAATCTGATTCTGAGACTTATAAGCCTAAAGACTGGCCAGGAAGATGGGATGATGAATTTAGTAAGCACAAACTTCACGTGTCTCGAGCGTCATGGAAACTCTATAACCTCGCTCAGTTGTTCAGATAGCAATGACTTCAGAGAGTGCAGTTCCGACATGCGACACCCTAACCAGCTCAATACCTCCGAACTTGACCTGTTCACGAGAACTCACTACAGCAGAGTGAAAGCCTAGTCTAGCTGCTTCCCTGAGCCTCAAGTCAATTCTAGTAACCGGCCTGATCTCCCCTGCTAGTCCGACTTCACCGAGCCAACACCTTCCGGACGGCAAGGGAGTGTTCTTCAGAGCAGAAGCTATTGCCGCACACGCTCCTAAATCCGCACTAGGATCCTGCAAGCTCAATCCTCCAGCTACATTAATGTATAAATCATGATTGTTCGTGGAGATACTGCACCTCCTGTCTATTACGGCAGTGAGCAACTGGAAACGATTTAGCTCTATCCCTCGTGATGTCCGGCGAGGATAGGGGAATACAGTTCTTGCCGCCAACGTCTGAATCTCTGCAGCTAGTGGTGTGTTGCCTTCGAGAGCTATCGTCATCGCTACTCCCGGCACTGCAGAGTCGTCGCGATTCCAGTAGAGTCCGCTCTTGTCCACAACGGGAACTAGTCCCTCATCGCTCATCTCGAACACTCCAAGCTCGTCAGTGTTGCCATAGCGATTCTTGAGTGCACGAAGCATCCTATACGACGAATAGCCTTCGCCTGAGAAGTTCAGCACTGTGTCGACCATGTGCTCGAGCATCATAGGGCCAGCGATCTTCCCGTCCTTAGTGATATGCCCGATTAAGACTGCAGGAATGTTCTTCTCGCGAGCGCAATCTATCACTCTTTGAGCTACTTCTCTGACCTGAGTAATCGTTCCTGGCCAGCCGGAAGAGCTATCTGCACTCATAGCCTGAACACTGTCCAGCACGAAGAACGCAAAGTCTTTGCCATCAAGATGCATCAATGCGTCGTCAATGTCCGAGCCGGAGTACAGGTAGAGATTCTCTGAGGCAGTGTGAATCCGTGAGGCTCTCAAGGCTACCTGTGCGTCGGACTCCTCGCCGGATATGTAGAGCACTGGAGAGTTCCGAGTCTTGGCCACGCTCCCAGCTGCCTGAAGAAGAAGAGTCGATTTACCGATTCCTGGCTGCCCCCCGAGAAGTACGACTCCTCCAGGAACTAGGCCTCCTCCGAGAACTCGATCAAGCTCACTGATACCCGTAGCTATCCTAGATGGAGGGGTAACGTCGAGCGCACTGATGACGTTCACACGAGCGGACTTCGCAGCAGGCTTGGCCGAGCCGAGATACTCCGTAAGAGTCCCCCATGAGCCACAAGATACACATTTGCCCGTCTTCGTCGTAGTTATCTGCCCGCAAACTGTGCAGATATACTTAGTGATCTGGGAAGCTGCCATTCTAGAGCTCGTGAAGAGATGGATCGGGCACGAGTTCCCCATCTCCCTCGCAATTGTTCCTTAGCCACGCGTTACGTCCGGCCATAGCTATCATAACAGCGTTATCAGTGCACCTGCTAATCTTCGGTAGCCACACATGAAGTCCCTCACACGACATAAGCCTTTCTCGTAAGGTACTGTTAGCCGCCACCCCCCCTGAAATTGTTACTCTGTTCCGGCCAGTTTTTCTAGATGCAAGGAGAATTTTGTTTTGGAGAGAATCTACTATAGACCTCTGGAAAGACGCACATAAATCATTGACGGGAAGAGCTTGAGCATTCTCAGTGAATTTCTTGACCTGCCAGAGCAATGCTGTTTTCAGACCGCTGAAGCTGAACTCTACTTCGTCAGTGTTCTTCAGAGGAACAGGGAACTCGAACGCATGAGGATTACCCTTTTTCGCTAACCTGTCTATCTCCGGGCCTCCAGGATACTTCAGTCCGAGAATCCTCGCTGCCTTGTCATAGGCCTCTCCTGCAGCATCGTCGCGAGTCTGCCCTAACAGCTCGTAATCTCCGAAAGCCTTAACGTCTATGATCTCCGTGTGCCCTCCTGAGACTATGACCGACAAGAATGGAGGCTCTAAGTCAACTGCATCGACCAGTGGCGCGAAAAGATGCCCCTCGAGGTGATTCACTCCCTTCACAGGAACTCCCCAAGCCTGAGATAATGCCCGAGCAGTCATCACCCCCACAATGAGAGACCCCATGAGTCCAGGCCCGCGAGTTACAGCTATGAGGTCTAGGTCTTGGCCGGAAATACCACAATCATTCAGTGCAGCATTAACCAGAGGCAGCAAGTTCTCTAAGTGCTTCCTCGCAGCAAATTCCGGAATAACTCCTCCGAATCTTGAGTGATCTGCTATTTGGCTCGAAAGATACTCGCACAGGACTTCCCGCTCATCCCTCAAGATAGCTACTCCTGTGTCGTCGCAACTAGTCTCTATCCCTAAAGTAAGCATCACGAGTAAGAATTATCCTCAATGAACGCAGACCATGAATGATTCACGAAGTCGTCGTATGCGTCGAACAATGGAGGCTCAATAATGTCATCGTTGAAGATATATTGCTCGAAGTTATCCAGAGCCAGTTCGCCGAACCATAAATTAGTGTCGCAATCTCTGTTGTGCCGCAATAATATGGGCATAATCACATCACTCTCCTTAATGTTGCACATGCCCAGCACGTCATACTTAACCCAGAGCCAGCGTCATTAAGAGTCTCAGCGGACTTGAACTTCACGTTCACAGGGAAGAACCGGCCAAGACTTTCGATTACAGCCTCACGGTACATGTTGAGCTTTGGGATTTGAGCCTCTACCACAGCGTCAACGAACTCTACCATCCAGCCGTCGGACTCGACTCGAGTCAGCACTTCTCTTAGCAGCTTCAGACTGTCAGCATCACGGAATCTCTCGTCGCTCGCCGGGAAGATATTGCCTATGTCGGGAAGTCCAGAGCCTCCGAGAATAGAATCCATGATCGCGTGAGTCAGTAGGTCAGCATCAGAATGCCCGAGAAGCCCTAGACGAGAATCTATCTCTACGCCCCCGAGTACGAGTCTGCGTTCTGGGACGAGTCGGTGAACGTCGTAGCCTATACCTGTGCGAGTAATGCCTTCAGTGAGTGCCCTAGCTATCATCATGTCCTCCTTTTGGGTGAGCTTGTAGTTCAGTCTTTCGCCGGCAACGTAGCGCAATTCATGCCCAGAGTTCTGCCAGGCTTCCGCTTCGTCCTTAGCGTGAGGATTAGCCTTCACGGACTCGATGAGCGTCTCGCGAGGAAAACTCTGCGGAGTCTGGGTGATGTATAGGCCGTCCCGAGAGATACATGAGATGCCTTCGTCGCCGATTCTCTTGAGAGCATCGCTCACTGGCAGGACTGGAACTACTCCGGAATGCTCGTCGGTCTTGCTCATGAGGGACGTTAAGAGTTCACGAGTCGCAAATGGTCTCGCAGCATCATGCACCAGGACATAATCGCACGAGGCAGCACGTAAGCCGTTGAGAACCGAGATTGCTCGCTCACTCCCTCCATGAACAGTCTTTAGGGGAACGGGTGAGTCAGGCCAGTCGATTTTTGCGTCATAGTCTGCAGGAACGATTAACACTATCTCGTGAATGCCGGGAGTCTGGGAAGCAACATCAGCACTCCATCTCCAGACGGGCTTAGTGCCGAGAGTCAGAAATTGCTTTAGGGTGTTGCCCATTCTCGAGCCTGAACCTCCGGCAGCAATCACGAACGAGAATTTTTTCATCACATCACCTTCGTTCTTGAGCCAATAGCAGCGTCTAGAGTAGCTCGGTCAGCAAACTCTAATGTCCCTCCAACAGGTAGACCATAGGCAATACGAGTTACATTCTCCACGCCGGCATTCTTTAGGAGATCAATCAGAGTGTAATACGCCATATCTCCCTCAAGTTTCGGGTTAGTAGCAATAATCACTTCTGTTCCTCCTTCTTCTGCCTCTAATTCCTGAAGGTGCTTAATGAGAAATTCTGATGCCTCATCGCTCAAGTCCTCTCCGCCTAATGGTGATACTCGGCCAAGTACATGATATAGACCGTCATAGACTCTGCTGGCCTCTAGGGTCGCAATAGACTCTACGTCGTCAACAATGCAGATAGTCTTCCTGTCCCGCAAAGGGTCTGAACATATGCTGCACGGATCATGCTCTGAGATGTTCCCGCAATGTTGGCAAGTGTATAGGTCTTTCTTGAGTTCTGCTATCAATCTCCCAAGTTCTGAGAGATACTCTTCGTCCTGTCTTAACAAGTAGTAAGCGATTCTTTTAGCACTCTTAGAACCTATGCTGGGGAATTTCCTCAGAGCTGTTACTAAATGGTCAAAGGCTTCCAATTGTTAAAGCCCGCCCATACCTATACCGAGTGTTCCAGTGAGACCACCCATTTTCTCGCTCATCAGGTCTCTGCTCTTCTTGAGGCCTTCATTGATGGCGGAAGCTACCAGATCTTCGAGCATATCTTTGTCGTCTGGATTAATGACTTCTGGGTCTATCTTGATGCTAACCAGGTCTCCCTGCCCTGTGAAGGTTGCTATGACCATTCCACCGCCTACACTAGCTTCTACGATCTCGTTTGCTAAGTTTTCCTGGAGCTGCATAATCTGAGACTGCATTTGACGAGCCTGCTTCATAATATTATTGAGCTTCATGAATAAATATTCTCCTGTGCTAAAAATTTTGGGTGCGTCAATTCTATCACGTATAATTACGCGAAAAAAATTAAGGAGCTTTCATACATGCTAGAGATATTCAGACATATACCTGCTGGGGGGACTGTTTTTAACTCGTTGACAGTATTAATAGGCGGATCATTGGGATTATTCATAGGCAAGTTTATTCCCGAGAAATTGCAGACCACTATATTTAGCTGCTTAGGACTATTCACACTCTATGTAGGCATAAACATGACGCTGGGCACTAAGAACTCTATAGCTGTCTTGCTGAGTCTGGTATTAGGCGGAATAACGGGCAGTATCTTTGGACTTGAGGACAAGCTCAACAACCTAGGAGATACACTGAAAGCCAAGCTGAACTTCTCTGATTCTGGATTTACTGAGGGATTTGTGAGTGCCACATTATTATTCTGTGTAGGCTCAATGGCAATAATAGGAGCATTCAATGACGGTTTGAGGCATGATCCGGAACTCTTAATCACTAAGGGCATTATGGACGGGATATGTGCGATGCTTTTTGCTGGATCATTAGGTATAGGAGTAGTGTTCTCGATAGTGCCAATGTTTATCTATCAGGGAGCATTGACGTTAATAGCGATATGGGCCGAACCATTCATAACGCCGGATATGTACGCGAATATCTCAGGAATAGGGGGACTAATGATCATGGGAATAGGCTTAAACCTTCTCAAGATAGTTAAACTTAGGTTAGGGGATATGTTGCCGGGATTAATATATGTAGTTTTCTTGACGGCATTATTTTAGGCGATGATGATTACTGAGCTTTATGAATGTCTGCGTGATGAGATAGCTGAGATAGCTGAGATAGATAAGTTGTCTTTTGAGTCGCCAGTGTCGTACGTCTATAACCCATTGAATTACGCATGGGATGGTGTTATGAAGTATGCGGCTCTCTTGCCAGAACGTGCCCGAGTAATTTTTCTCGGGATGAATCCAGGCCCTTGGGGTATGTCTCAGACTGGTATACCTTTCGGCGAGGTCGAGGTAGTGCGTAATTTTCTGGGCATAAGGGAGATATCTATCACTTCACCTGAACGTATGCACCCTTCTTATCCGGTGAGAGGTCTAGAGTGTTCGCGCTCAGAAGTCAGCGGTAAAAGGCTATGGGGACTCTTTAGGGAACGTTTCGGCAACTCAGGAGCATTTTTCCGGGAACATGCAGTGCTGAATTACTGTCCGTTAATGTTCTTGAGTGAGAGTGCAGGCAGAGCGAGGAATCTTACTCCTGATAAGCTGGCCAAGACCGATAGAGAGAGGCTCTTCAGGGTATGTGATGAGTGCCTGAGGAGAGTTGTCGAGGCTCTGGAGGCGAAGTGTGTGGTAGGAGTCGGGAGTTTTGCGGCGACGAGAGCGCAGGAGGCATTATGCGGGCTTGGAGTGAAAGTGGCGAGGGTGCTGCATCCGAGTCCGGCATCTCCTGCGAGTAATCATGACTGGTCTGGAAAAGTTACGAGGCAGCTAATAGATTGTGAGGTATGGCAATGAGTTATTACGAGGATAAGAGCAGCTACATCAGAGTCCGAGCTTTAGTCTCCGGACATGTTCAGCACGTCGGCTATCGTTTTTGGGCATACGAACACGCCGAAAGATTAGGGCTAACTGGCAGCGTCGAGAACTTACCTGACGGCAGAGTCGAGGTAGTCTTTCAGGGAAGCCCCGAATGCGTCAACGAGATGAAGGAAAAATTACGTCAAGGGCCTCCTATGGCATCAGTGAGGCAGATAATCTTTTACCGTGAACGCGTCAAACAAGATGAGTCATACTTTGGGCCGGTGTATTAGAGAGTGGCAGTGTGTTATCATTTGCGCATTCAAGAGGTGAGGAAAATTTTTCATGAATGACATAAAACAGATACTCCACGACTTCAAGAACAACACCATAACTCTAGACGAAGCATATCTCCGGCTCAAAGAAGCTCCCTTTGAGGATATAGGTTACGCGAAAATAGACCTTCACAGGAAAATACGTCAGGGCGTTAATGAAGTGATATACGGTGCCGGCAAGACCCCCCAACAGATAGCCGGAATCTTGGCCGTAATGCGTTCACACCACGAGAAAGCAATACTCATAACCCGACTTTCACGTGAGTCCTATGATGACCTAGTCAAGCTAGGCTGTAGCGTAACGTATTACCCCGAAGCTCGAGCAGCCATTTCAGGGACAATGCCTGAGCCGGAAGGACAGAGCTTTATTGTCGTGGCAACAGGAGGGACTAGCGATATTCCCGTAGCAGAAGAAGCCGCATTAACCGCAGAATTTCTCGGCAATCACGTCAAGAGACTCTACGATGTCGGGGTCGCAGGGCTTCACAGAGTCTTGGCACACAT
>ERZ842401.8126-NODE-8126-length-10450-cov-2.927561_pt1 | contig 10450 bp, 8 predicted proteins | sample MGYA00521270_ERZ842401 | MGnify/ENA primary metagenome ERZ842401 (study PRJEB31892, sample SAMEA3878208) | bioreactor metagenome | biome: Moose rumen | place: Sweden | collected 2011-10 | study: EMG produced TPA metagenomics assembly of the PRJEB12797 data set... | reverse complement strand
TCCATGATACGGCTGATGATGAAGCACGGCACATAGAACTTTGCAGCTGCGCCAAGCAACTTGGATATGACGAAAAACAACGAGCCTACCTTGTAAGCCTCATCGGATATGTGGCGCAGATACTCGTAAATAGTAGTGAGATTGCTCTTGTAGTATATCGGCAGCAGCACGTATGCCACTACGAAATAACCTATGATGAAGCCCGTACAGACCTCCAGATATGTCATACCAGAGCTTAACACCATGCCAGGCACGCTGACAAAAGACACGCCGGAGATGCTCGCACCTACCATGCCGAAGGCTACAAGATACCATGGCGACTGGCGGTCGCCGCGGTAGAATACAGAATCAGTGCTCTTACGCGCCACTAATCTACTGACAACGTAGAGCACTGCAAAATATGATAAAAGTATGTAAAGCAAGTGATTTTACAATTTATTTTACGTTAACACTATAAGCACCGGTCGTTCCGCGGAACTCATCAGCATAGGCACAGACAGCAGTGGCTGAGCCAGAGACGTATGTGCCGTTGCGCTCCACGTAGTACTGGGTCTCAATGGTATGCGTACCTTTCGACAGTTTATTGTAGTGGTACGCCGTAAGTTTATCCTTCAGTTCCTGATAGCAGCCGTTGCGATAGCCTGAAAGCTGACTTGTTGGCTCAAGACAGGCTGCGCGGTTATCAGTCACTGTTACGAAGTCATAGTCGCGATCAGCCGTCACTGTGATGCGCACGATAATCTTATCGCCTATCTTCAGCGGCTCGTTAGCCTGCAATGGCGTAGCCTTGCGATTGCCCGTAGTGCGGAACAGTTCGCGCTTTATCGTGATACCACTCTCGTGGTTGGATATATCTGTGGTCTTCTGGCGGCTCGCAACATAGGCCGAAAGCCACGATTCGCCCTCTGATTGCTTTTTTACTGTCAGTTCAGGAGCAGCTGACAGTTCTGTAGTCTCACCGCTGATAAGAGCCATACGCTCATTCTTCGTCGTGGTATCAAGCTGCTTGCCGTCAACGAGCAACGTTGCCTGCTTGCCTGGCTGCAACGCCGATATACTACCGCCGAAGAAGGCATGCACGGCATTCACCGCATTATAAGGGTTGCCCCAGTTTTGCGTACGCTTGCTGCTCAGCAACCATCGTTTCATATCATTGATGGTCTGGCAGTCTTGCGGAGTGACGCTGTTCATGGCCTCTATACACATGGTCTGCGTCGGTATGCGGTAGTCGCACCATGAGTAGGCAGCGCGGTAGGAATCAAAGTAGCGTCCTACGTCAGCGCGGAATACCGTATGCTGTTTGATACTCTCAACAAAAGTGCGCGCATCCTTCGCACGCCTGGTCTTATTCATCACCACAGCAGCCACGGCCTTCGTTGCCATATCATCATTCTTAGTATCTTTCTCCACGAGTTTAAGCAGATAGTTGGCTGTAGCACCACCGTCCATATTGCTGATGGTAAGCGTATAGAGCCAATCAAGTTCTGTGCTACTGAGCCACGGATTGTACCCTTCCTTCTTGTTTTTCTTCATTTGCTCCACATCGTCAGCCATCTCCTTCGCCATATAGCGCATAGCCGACTGGAACATATTGTTGACGGCTGGTTTCCAACTGCTTGCGGCTTTTGAGTTTTCTGCCAACATCATCATGCGTGCCAGCGTCTTGGCTACCGCCATGGTCATGTAGCGACTGCCTGACATTCCCTGCCACCAACTGAACGAGCCGTCAGCGTGTTGCAGGCTCTTGAGTTGCGCAATGACATTTGCTGCGCCACTATAGAGCATGGAATCCTTGACTGCTGCCGTCACGACATTTGCGTAAAGTGCCGTTGACAGACATATAGCATTGCCACAGTCAGGCGTCTGTATGTCGCGCAGGGCATCCACCATGAGCCATGCAGGATTATCGGTATAATTCACGGTGAGACGTGGTTTGCCCACTGCTTTGTCGCCTGGCATCAGCGGAGCGAGAGCAATTACGGAGTCACCTTGTTGGAATAGTGTCCATGTCTGCGACGTTATCACTTCCTCTGTATCAGGGAGTATCGGCAACAGATGTTGCTCTCCGTCCTTATGAGCGTCGGACTCTGCCATTATGCGGCAGATGATGCCATCCTCACTGTACTGTGAAGCATCAAGAGGGAAGGTCACTGCATTGGTCTCACCGGCTTTTATTGCTACGCGTTTGCTTTCTGTTTTCAGTTCCTTCTCGGTCTTGGCATCAAGCAAAATCATAGAAACAGTAGTGGCAAGGGGTTTCTGGCTTAGGTTAGCCACCGTAGCACTGATTTCAGCTTTGTCGCCCTGACGCAGGAAGCGCGGCATACGCGGCTGCACCATCAGTTGCTTCTGTGCCACAGCCTCACTGGTCAAAAGACCTGTGCGCATTTCCTTATCATGAGCCAATCCCATAAATTTCCACGTGGTAACGCTCTCAGGCAGTGTGAAACGCAGTGTGGCACTGCCCCTATGGTCGGTAATGAGTTGCGGTATGAAGAAGGCTGTTTCTTCGAAGTTAGTGCGCAGGCCACTGTTATCTTGGGTTTCCGTCCCTTCAGTTTTTGCATCTGTTTTTCTTTCTACTACGGCCTCTTCATATAAAACATCGGCGCTTTCATCTACCCCGTTTACGTCAAACGCTCCAATTGCTGCTTTACTCTCAAGCATCATAGGCATGGCATCAGCACGCGTGTTTTTATACAGCATTCTGCCACCATAACGGTATCTGCGCTGCGCCTTACCATTGATGGTAGAGAAATCAAGAGTCTTGATTTCTTTACTGTCCCACGGCATTGACGATGATATGTGCGTACTGCGGAATACTGGTGTAGTCCAGCGAACGGAGGGTACGAAAAGCACTCGTGGATCATTTGTAGTCCAAGCGTGTTTGGTAATGGCATCGAGCGACTTATCATATAGCACAGCCATCAACTGTGCCTTGGCTGGCGTTCCATCCGGGTTCTTTATATTGAGCATCCATTGCTCTTTCTGTCCCGGAACGAGTTTGTCACGGAAGGTAGTCCACTGCATCTTCAGTTTCTTTGATGGCAGCACACGCTTTATGCTCCCCGAGTGTGAGTACATCTTATCATCCTTCACCCACGCTATGCTATAGGTTATTCCATCGCCATATTCTTCTTTGTACCTAAAGGTGCGCGTCACTACATCGTTATTCATACGCAGATGCCCGCTCTCAAGTATTTTATCACCGCTGAAAAGTGAGTAAACGGCATACACATCATTGTCAGACGTGGCTACCTGTATCCATGCGGTCTGGTCATTCTCACTGAACTTTTCCGCTGACTGATACCACCAATCATGAGTGTAGGTCATAGGCTTTTCATCGTTCTTACGGAATACTACGAAGTCATGACTTATGGTGTCGTTCTCGCATATTGCTACAAGTTGATGCCTGCCTGATGCAATATTACGTGGCAAAGTATAGGGTTTGTTTGCCTTTGCATCAGGCATTGACGTACCGTCAAGCGTCATATTGACCGCACCGTCCACCTCACGACCTATGTTGTTAAGTCGGGTGAACGTAATACTGATGGTGGTATCCGCCAGTATCTTTTTCTCCATATTCAGTCCGAAGAAGGTTGCTCGATTGCTTACAGGTAGTGAAAGCGTTGCCGTGTGCGCCTCACCAGCAATATCAGTCACATCTACAACCGTCTCTATGGAATAGTAGCAACAATGCTTTGAGTTTACTGCGCTGTTTGGTATCGTCATTGGCATACGCGTGGTAAACGTTCCGTCGGCCTGTGTATATACGGTATCTTTCAACAGAATGTCATCGCCGCCGTCGTCATCGTAGTCATAGTAGCTACGCCAATAGCGCCACCACCACGGAGTATTGCGCCTTACTTTGTAGGCAACGCGAGCATTAGCCACCGGTACGCCGCTATACATACGCGCTGAACCGTGCAGGGTTATAGTGTCGCCAACTTTGTACGAGTTGTCAGGTTCGTCAAGCTTCACCTCGTATGTCGGACGCTTGTATTCCTCTACACGTATATTTATAACTTTGTTGCTCGCAACAATGCTATACAATCCGTTTTTTCCATCTTCCGGAAGTACGAAATCTACGGTTGCCGTGCCATACTCATCTGTGACTACGTCTTTGCTTTCTACATCTTTATAGTCAGCATTCCTCAACCGCACTTTCAATTTTCGTCCTGCCAGTACCTCTGTGTATTTACCTTCACGCAAAGTGTGGCATATCACGCCTACGTGCACAGTCTGCCCAGGACGATATATCGAGCGGTCGGAGTAGAGGTCGGTGATAGCATTGAATTCACTCGCACTGTTACTATAATAATTGGCATATAGGTATTCCATTGGCATACCTATATCGTCTCCTTTCGTGGCATACGTCTGTACTCCTTCATTAGTACTGATAATGCACTCTCCATTTTCATCACTGACAAAGGTTTTCTCATCCAATGGGTCTGAGTTGCGATTGCGACGGCTCTGTAGATGAAGCGTCGCACCGCTGACGGGATGACCCGTAACGTTGTTTACAATGACATAGCGACGTTTGTTCTGTGGCAGTCCCTGCTCTATTACACGCATATCAGTAATGTGCAACTGAGTGTTCGACTGTGGCACTTTTCCATCAATATCACTCACCGTCACCTTCCAAACACCAAGCGGCAGGCGGCCTATAACAACTGAATCGCTCCATGTTTCGTATTCATTATGAGCCTTGAAGTTATGACTGAATGTACGCGTCTGGGCACTTTCTCCGTTTACGACCTTCCATTCCCCGTCTTTGTCACGCGCCATACTGCGTATATTTACGCGTATGCCATTCATGTTTCTGACGTTACTGAAATACATTGTGTGACTATAATCAGAATTAGCCACTTGCTTATCCAGTCTTGCGTTAAACCGTGGTTCGGTCATTTCATTGCGCTCGTTGTACATCTCATTGATGCCACGCCATGACGGCCAGCGTTTCAGCGACTCGTCAATCCATGCCAGTTTCTCACCTTTCTGTTTATAACTGAAAGTTCTCATGCGCCTTACAGCCAGCGCGCCACACTCTGGTAAGTCTTGATATATGCGGATAAGCGAATCAAGTTCGATGCTGTCCTTGCGCAATGGCATCAATGAAGCTGCGATACAAGCGCCTGCGCGGTTTCCAACGGAAGCATAATAGCGCTGTATGGCCTTATACTGGCTGGTCTGCATGGCTATCAGACTCAGCAGATCATGATTGAAATACTTACTGTCATCACCTATCGTAACGAAAGGCTTATATGTCTTTGCCAATCCTGATTTTGTATATATCTTGGCATCGGGCGACGCAAGCAGCGAATCAACATCCGGTTGCCCGCTGTTAGACATGGAGGCTTGATAAAGCGCAGCAACCACTCCGTTGTTTCGTTGCCATGCAGCATGACGCATCTCCATGCGTTTCTCCCATGCCTTTACAGAATCTTGTGATAGTTCTGCCATCTGCTCCCTTTCGCTGACAAGTGCCAAAAGCAGGTCGCCATATTTCTTTTCTTTCTCTGCTTTCTGCTGTATCTGCTTCAGTGTCTTAATCGCAGACACAGGCATGTCATCAATACTCTCTTTCTCATATTTTGTCCATAGAGCCGACAAAGACTGTGCTTGAACTGTAGTAAGCGCAATCGTCACTATATATGCGAATGTAATCAGCAAGCGTAGGTTTAGGTGTTTCATGTCGTATCTGGGTAATTTTTGTTTATTAGGTGGGTTCTATTTTCGTTCGTAATCTACGAAAGCATAGTTATAATCGTGTTTCTCGTCAGTGCAGTGTTCCTCACGCATAGTTTCCTTCCATCCATCTTCATACTGAGGAAAGAAAGCATCAGCCTTCTTCGGTGTATCATAAATTTCCGTAAGACAGAGTCTGTCAGCAACGGGCATCGCCTGTTCGTAGATTGAAGCTCCACCAATTACATATATATCTTCATTGGAATTACAACCAGACAATGCCTCTTCGAGTGATGCATATACATCACATCCCGGCAGTTCTTTCACCGTGCGCGACACAACCACGTTACGGCGATTGGGCAACGCACCCTTGGGGAGAGAGTCATAGGTGCGTCGTCCCATAATTATGGTATGTCCTGTTGTGAGTTGCTTGAAACGCTTTAAATCGTTTGGCAACCAATATAGAAGTTTATTCTCATAGCCTATGGCACGGTTTCTCGCCACGGCAGCAATTATTGAAATCATGATTACAGTTAGATTATGTTTTCTTAGACAGATTCTATCAATCAGCTTTTTTCATTTTTCCAAACTACACGCTTACCTCCGCCTTTATGTGAGGCCAGGGATTATAGTCTGTCAGTTCAAAATCCTCGTAGCGGAATGCGAACAAGTCTTTTACGTCAGGGTTGATTATCATCTTTGGCAATGGTCTTGGTTCACGCGTAAGCTGCAAGTGTGCCTGTTCAAGATGATTGAGATAAAGATGCGTATCACCAGTGGTATGTACGAAATCACCACATTCCATGCCCGTCACTTGTGCCATCATCTGTAGCAACAGCGCATACGAAGCTATATTGAACGGTACTCCGAGGAATGTGTCAGCAGAGCGTTGATAAAGTTGTAACGACAACCGACGCCTGCCATCAGCAGTAGGAGCCGTATAGAACTGGAACAGACAGTGGCAGGGTGGCAGAGCCATGTCAGGCACTTCTGCTGGATTCCACGCACTCACCATGATGCGACGGGAGTCTGGGTTATGCTTCAACAAATCCACACACTGTTGAATCTGGTCTATCGTACCGCCTTTATAATCAGGCCACGAACGCCACTGATGACCATATACAGGACCGAGTTCTCCGTTTTCATCAGCCCATTCGTTCCATATACGCACACCATTCTCTTGAAGATAGCGGATATTAGTATCGCCACTTAGAAACCACAGCAGTTCATGTATTATTGACTTCAGATGCAGTTTTTTCGTAGTAAGCAGTGGAAAACCATCAGCCATACGAAAGCGCATCTGATGACCAAACACACTTTTCGTACCAGTGCCAGTGCGGTCGCCCTTCTCTATGCCTTCATTATCTATGCGGCGTAGCAGTTCTAAATATTGTTTCATGTCGTAATGTTATAACTTTATGGTGGTAATCAGCAAACAAGGCTTGCATTAGTTTTATGCGCAAAGTTACTACTTTTTATTTCAAAAAGCAAATTTTTTTGTATCTAATTCTTGTGCGTCTCATAAAAACTTAGTATATTTGCAATTGGTTTCCGGGAGAAATCGGAAACTGCGTAAGACGGTATGGTGTTCTTTTGCCTTGTCCAATCAAATTCGCCAAATTTGTAATCAAGCAGAAAAAGGGAAGAGAAAACATGATGCCGCGTCAGTTGTATGAAACGTACGCGTATGGCCGTTCGCGCCGTATGCTCGGGCATATAACGGCGTGGGCGGTGTGTGTTTGCTCATTTTTCTGCGTAGGCGTTTGGCGATGCCTGATTGGATGGTGAAAAGATACATGTCTTCCTGCGCTTCTTTGTTTATATGTGTCTGACCATACAACAATACTACTATGTCTATACATATCGGAAAAGAACTCAGGGACAGGCTGAAGCATGACGGCAAGAGCGTGGTCTGGCTGGCGCGCCAACTGGGATGCCATCGCACAAACGTCTATAACCTATTTGAAAAATACAGTATAGATACGCAACTCCTCATGCGTATCAGTTCCATAATGCACCATAATTTCTTTGATATACTGAGTCGTGAGGCAAACGAGAGAATAGAAAAGGAAAGCACATCTGTGTAGCGGATTTCACTACATGTAGCAGGGCTCGCTACATAATTTTAGTTTTTGTCGGATATTTTTACATAACTTTGCAAATAGGAAACTTAATAAACGCCTTAATAAACGTAACGTAATAATAAAACCTTATATATTAACCAATAAAATATTACGACTATGAAAAAGAACTTATTTTTTGCTGCCATTGCAGCAATGGTGATTACATCATGCACTACTACCATCAAAACCGCTACTACAACTGAACTTCCTGCAGACTTGCTCAGTGCCACTGTGGCAGACCTTGATGTATCTTCAACACGTATTTCCTATACCATGACCCCATCAAAAGAGGTAGCTCGTGCAGGTCTTGGCAATGCCAAGCGTGCTGCTATCATGGAGGCTTTGCAGAAATACGACAAGGATGCCGATATTCTCGTTGAGCCAGAGTTTGTTGTTTCCATGAAAAACAACTTCTTCACAAAGAAAATTACGAGCATCACCGTCACTGGCCGTCCTGCTAAGTACAAGGGCTTCCATAGCCTTAGTGACAATGTCTGGTGCGATCCAACATTCCGTGCATCGTATAAGAACAAGATAAGGAAGTGAGCGTATTCTTACATTACTAAAACCCGAACTAAATCATCTCGTTATGAAAAACATAAAGTCAATTATAGCACTGACGTCTGTGTCGGCACTGTTGGCTTCGTGCATCACCACCACCAAGACAGCAAAGACAGCAGGCTTTGATGCTTCTACATACACCGCAACCGTGGCGGACCTTGACGTGGCAGACCAACGTGTCACGGTTACGCTCAACCCCGTGCCGGCTGATGTAAACCGCGGTGGCATAAGCAACGTAAAGAAGACTGTAGAGGCAATGGCCCTTGAGCAGAACGGCAATGCCGACGTGCTTGTAAATCCCGAGTTCACATATACCGTTGAGCGCGGTTTCTTCTCAAAGAAGATAACATCGATGACCGTAACGGGTCGTCCGGCTAAGTACAAGAACTTCCGTTCACTCAACGACAGTGTATGGTCAGACCCTGTATTCCGTGGTGCAGTAGTGCGAACGGGAACGTCTCGTCTCAAAGGTCATGGACTTATTGGAAAGATAGCTGGCGCAGTAGGAGGTGCAGCCTCTGGCAGACGTGCATACAGCAATGAGAGTGCTTATGGTAATGAAGGACAGGAATATCGCCACGGCTTCACATGGGGCATGGATTTCGGTTGTGCCTACGACTTCGATGGTGAGGAGGCTGTGCCTACGGCATCGCTGGCACTGGGCTACAACATAGGCAAATATCTGTATCTTGGTGCAGGCTCGACGTTTGACTTCAATACAAGAAACAGCTTATATTTCCAGCCTGTATTTGGCAATGTGCGCGTGTATTTCAGCAAGAGTACATCAGCTCCGTTCTTGGACGGTCGTATAGGATACGGCTTTGAGCATGGAGACAGTCATGTTGATGGTGGCAGATATATCTCCGCAGCACTTGGATATACCTTCAACAAGTTTGAGGTCTCAGTATATTGGAGTAATCAGAAATGTGAAAGAAAATACGATGACTGGTATTCACGTGACAAGTATTTCAATCGTTTAGGCTTGCGCTTAGGCTTCAGGCTGTAATCATGATTCAGGCATGAGAGAATATGACTCTATAATATACGAGGCTTTTGTTTATCACTTTGAAATGGCAGAGACCGTGGAGGCCTCTGCCTTTTGTTTTACCGAAAATATTTTACCGAAAAAAGCAGCAGTCAGCACAGAAACAGCAGAAAATATTTTGTAATTTCAAGAAAAACGAGTAACTTTGCAGATGGAGTATCACGACAAACACATTACGATGAGCCATAAAACCAAGACTACTATGAAAGAAAGAATTATGCGCGTTGTCTCCGCAACGCTTATCCTCAGCTGTTTCGCACTGACAGGGTGCAGTCAGAAGGTTATAGGAGTTGACGCTACGGGCGGCACAGACGATGCAAGCCAGTTCGTAACGCTGACAGATGTCGTGCCTGACGCAATACTCGAAATACGCTATTACAGTACTTACAACTTCGTGGGCGACCGCATCGACGGATACCTGCAACCAACAGCTCTACTGACGAAGCAAGCAGCTACCGCCTTACGAGCTGTAAGCGACGATGTAGTAGCACAGGGCTACCGTCTGAAGATATACGATGCCTATCGTCCGCAGAAAGCTGTTGACAACTTCGTGCGCTGGGCTGCCAACGTACCCGACACTCGCATGAAGCAATATTTCTATCCTGACCTTGACAAGTCTGTGCTCTTTGAGCAGGAGTATATCATGGAACGAAGCGGACATACGCGTGGTTCTACAGTGGATCTTACTCTCTTTGATATGGCCACAGAGAAGGAACTCGATATGGGAGGCACATTTGACTGGTTCGGACCAGAGAGCCATCCCGATTTCTGCGGCAACCCCGAAACGGGCGAATATACTGGCGACAACAGCAAGTCACCGACAGGCAAGAGCATAACCGAGCAGCAGTTTAGAAATCGCATGATACTGCGTGAGGCCATGTTGCGCCACGGTTTCAAGCCCCTTGACAGCGAATGGTGGCATTTCACACTGAAAGACGAGCCTTTCCCTGACACATATTTCACATTCCCCGTAAAGCAATTGGAAAACAAGTGACAATCTACAACACACTAACATATTATATCATAATAAAAT
>ERZ842401.8125-NODE-8125-length-10450-cov-3.051371_pt1 | contig 10450 bp, 6 predicted proteins | sample MGYA00521270_ERZ842401 | MGnify/ENA primary metagenome ERZ842401 (study PRJEB31892, sample SAMEA3878208) | bioreactor metagenome | biome: Moose rumen | place: Sweden | collected 2011-10 | study: EMG produced TPA metagenomics assembly of the PRJEB12797 data set... | reverse complement strand
TTTTTCATGAGCATATTTAATTATTTCTTTAATTGGTCTTACATCTGCAATAACATTTGTTATGTGAGATAGTGCTATTAACTTAGTTTTATCCGTAATAGCTTTTTTAACATTATCTAGTGTTACTTCTAAGTTTTCTTCTAAATCCGATAAAAATCTATAAAAGCCTACACCATTTGCTAAATCTGCAATCCTAGCCCTTTTGGAAAATCCACTTCTTGCTCTTGTAGCGGCCACCTGATTACCCCTGGAATTTAACACTGTTTCCATGTGAGACTTTTCTGCTATGACTAATTCCTTAAGACGCTTTTCATCTGAGAACTTAGTCCTAAGTAGCATCTCTAGGCTCAAATCTCTGGCAGCATCTGCCTCGTCATAGATAAATTTAGAACGAACCTCAAATGTTATTTTGTATTTATCGTGGGTATTAAACACCTCGTGCACCGCTGTATTTGTAGTAATACCACCTGTATGCAAATACATTTCGTTAGTGAAATCAGTATATGTATAATTTTCGGTATCCATGAGACCTATAAAACGTTCAAGCATAGATACATATGGGATTTCACTGAGTGTAACATCGCTAATGTCAAACACCATATTAAAATAATGAATACCGTTGGTGCTTACCTTATGATGTAAAATCTTTGTTCCATCCTCATCATATTCAGCCAAATCAATCGGACGAGCTTCTCTAGTCAAATCGTATCGACTAAGCATAGGTATTTTTGCAAGGTCTTCCTTGGAACTAGGAGTCTCCTGATATTCCTTTAGATATGCAGTATGCTTGACGATTTCGTCTATCTCTTCTTTGGACATCCTAGCCTTTTTATCAGCAAGCTTTTCCTTAAGCGCCTGTTCATCAGCTGAAACCAACCCTTGCTTTGGACTAAGAGTCACAATTGATTTGTGATTGTTAGAAAGTATATAAACGTCAGCTAAATAATCAAAAAGTCCATTATCAACTCTAGATTTAATTTTATCTAAGATTTCTACAGCATGTAAGTGAAGGAATGGCTGATTCTTATCATATAGCCAGCTATCTAAAAGCTGAAGTCCTATGATTAAGCCCTTTGGGGCACTACCAAAATCCAACTCTCTAGCTCTGAACTGTTCACCATTTATGGATGCAAAAAGGGTCTTTTTATCGATTCCTTTTTTGATTTCTTCCCTGAGGGTATTTTCTATAATATCTACGAATTTATCCCTGTCTTCCTCGTTAGCGCCTCTAGCGACTATTGATAAATACATCTGTCTTTGAGATGATTCAAAGGAGCATTCCACATCCTCAGCAATATTTGCATCAATGAGTGCCTGATATAATGGCGCGCCTGGAGCAGACACAAGGGCATAGTTTAATATGTCAAAAGCCCTATACATATTAGGGTCCAACACATCACCTATGCAAACATTATATGATAGATAAGCATTATTTTTTACATCCTGATCTGCACCTATTGGATAATCCACAGTTATCTCCTTAGGCTTGTCAAAAGGTTTCTGCATCTGTATCTCAGAATCCACCTCTAGATAGTCATAGTAACGGAGATATTTGGAATCCAGGTACTCTAAAATCTCATCAATATCTACATCTCCATAAATGTAAATGTATGAATTGCTAGGATGGTAGTATTTACTGTGAAAAGCAAGGAAATCCTCATATGTAAGACTAGGAATAATTTTAGGATCGCCACCAGATTCAATCGCATAGGTAGTATCTGGAAATAGTGAATTTAAAATCTGTCTAGAAAGGACATCATCTGGTGAAGAATAAGCTCCCTTCATTTCATTGTAAACTACACCATTAATTGTTAAATCGCTGTCAGCATTTTCCATTTCATAATGCCAGCCCTCCTGCTCAAATATCTCGCGATATTTGTAAATATTTGGATGAAAAACCGCATCCATATAAACATCTATAAGATTCATATAGTCAGTATCATTCGTGCTGGCTATTGGATAAACTGTCTTGTCTGGGTATGTCATTGCATTTAAAAATGTATTAAGACTACCTTTTACAAGCTCCACAAATGGGTCCTTTACTGGATATTTGTCAGATCCACATAGCACTGTGTGCTCCACTATGTGAGCAACACCGGTTGAATCCTTTGGTGGTGTTCTAAATCCTACATAAAAAACCTTGTTGTCGTCATCATTAGATATAAAGCAAATGCGCGCTTTAGTTTTCTTATGTTCAAATATAAAGCCAAGGGAATCAAGCCCCTCTAGTTTTTCCTCTTTTAGTAATTCGTATGCCTTGTTCAATATAATCTCCTTCTATGTAAAGCAAATCATTTTATATGTACATCCAATTGATTGAAGCAAATCTCTATATCTTCTTCATCAAATCTAGTTTTAATTTCCTCTAAAACATCCCATTTGCTAGACCAAAAATGAGCCGTATCAATCGAAAATCTAAGTCCTAGCATTACCGCACTCTCTCCTAGTTCAGAAACAAACACCTGTATAGGCGAGTGGTCCGTTCCATGCTCAGTATTCTTTGCTATATCCTCAAGGATAGCTTTAGCTTTTTTGATGTCTGAGCTATAGCTGATACCTACTGTCTCATTAAATAATCTATATTGCTGAGCAGTACAATTAGTAAGAGAAGCCGATGAAAGGGTGCCATTAGGAATCTGCACTAATCTACCATCCACCATTTCTAAAGTAGTATAAATGATATTTATCTTGCTTACTGTTCCCTCTTGGCCAGTGGCATGTTCTATGATATAGTCGCCAACCTTGAATGGGCGCATAAGAAGTATCAGCACTCCACCAGCAAAGTTTGAAAGAGCCCCCTGCATGGCAAGACCTGCCGTAACGCCAATGCCTGCAACAGCCGCCGAAATAGATGTAGTTGTGATACCAAACAATCCCAGTAAAATGGTGAGTAAAATGATATAAAAAATCCATTTAAGCACAGACTCTAAAAATGTCTCAACACCTGAATCGACACCGTGGATTTGCATGGCCTTGCGAAAAAGCTTTAAAACCGCCTTTATAACGCGTGTTCCTATAAAGAAAACAATTAATGCAATAATTGCCGACCAAAAGAAGCTCCAGAATTTAGGAAGTAATGCCTCTAGCTGCTGCTGAAGCACTCCTGTTTGAATTTCTTCTACCAGTTCATCCGCTGTAACTGTTTCTACTGTATCCATATTATCCTCCGTTTATACAATCCATTGTATTATAGCACAGTTAACACAAAAAAAGACAGTGTATACACTGTCCTTTAAAATAGGCATTTTGCCGTTATATTTTATGAATAAAAAGTCCACTTCTAAGCTTTGGTTCAAACCAGGTGGATTTTGGTGGCATTAAAAGACCTGCGTCTGCCACCTTGAAGAGCTCATCTATGCTGGTTGGATATATTGCAAACGCAAGCTTGCAATCAGTCTTGCATCTGCGTTCTAGCTCCTCTAGACCTCGGATTCCACCAACAAAATCAATGCGGCTATCAGTCTTTGGATCCTTAATACCAAGCAATGGCTCTAGCACCAGATTTTGAAGGAGTGATACATCAAGTCCGTCCACGGGGTCATCTGTCTTAAACTTGGGTTTCACCTGGTATAAGTACCATTTATCATCCAAAAACATAGACCATTGCCCCTTATTTTCAGGACGAATCGGATTTGTGTCAGTCTTAATTAAATCCGCAATGTCACCAAGCCTTTGCACAAGCTCATTTGCCGAAAGTCCATTCAAGTCCTTTACAACCCTATTATAATCATAAATTTTGAGCTCATCATCTGGAAATAAAACTGAAAGGAAAAAGTTGAAATCTTCCTTGCCTGTATAGCCTGGGTTTTCTTCGCGACGTTTTAATCCGACCTTCACAGCGGATGCAGCTCTGTGATGTCCATCTGCAATATAAATAGAGTCCATTTTATCGAAAGCTGTCGCAATAAGGGCCACATCCATCATATCCTCTATAATCCAACATCTATGGCTGATTCCGTCTTCTGCGACAAAATCATATATAGGTGTGCGACTCTTAGCCTTTGAAATGACACCAGACACTCTATCGTCACTGCGATAGGCTAAAAATATTGGGCCGGTCTGAGCACTACAAGTATCTACATGTCTAATTCTATCCTGTTCCTTCTCAGCCCTTGTGTTTTCGTGCTTTTTAATAACATTATTCTGATAGTCATCTATGCTTGCACAAGCTACAATTCCTGTTTGAACCCGGCCATCCATGGTAAGCTCATATAGATAATAACAGGGACGTTTATCCTGAATAAACCTGCCCTCACTAATCCATTCTGTAAGCATATCAGAAGCCTTCCTATAGACCTCATCAGAATACATGTCTATATCCTCTGCAAACTGGGTCTCTGGTCTGTCAATTGCAAGGAAGGATTTAGGTTCCTTTTTTACCTTATTGTAAGCTTCTTTTCTACTATAAACATCATAAGGAAGAGCCGCAATAATCTGCGCCTCTTCCATTGTTGGTCTAACTGCCTTAAAAGGGACTATTAATGCCATTATTTAACCACCCTGACTTTGATTACACCGTCAACCTTCCTAACCTCTTCCAATACATTTTCTGAAAGCTTGCTACCAAGGTCTAGCAGAGTGTAAGCAAAATCTCCGCGGCTCTTATTTGTCATATCTTCTACGTTTACATTTTCATTGCCAAGAATTGTTGTAAAAGAAGCAATAAGACCTGCCTTGTTCTTATGCAAAATAGCCACACGACTAACAGCTTGGCAGATTCCCATATCGCAATCAGGATAATTAACTGAATGGGTTATATTTCCATTTTCCATATAATCCATCACTTCTTTGACTGCCATAACTGCACAATTGTCTTCTGCTTCCTCTGTAGATGCGCCAAGGTGAGGTGTACAAATAACACCCTTCTTTCCAGCTGTGGTAGGGTTAGCAAAATCTGTAACGTATTTACGAACCTTTCCCGCCTCAATACCATCAATAACCGCCTGTTCATCTACAAGCAAGTCTCTGGCGAAGTTAAGTATAACCACGCCCTTTTTCATCATCTGAATTGCATCTTTATTAATCATGCCCTTAGTAGAATCTAAAAGAGGCACATGTACAGTAATGAAGTCGCATTCTCTATAGATATCTTCAACATTAGTAACATGTCTAACATTGCGCGATAAATTCCATGCAGCATTGACAGAGATATAAGGATCATAACCTAGAACCTCCATGCCTAGATGTGTAGCATCATTTGCCACCTTTACACCGATAGCGCCTAGACCGATTACACCAAGCTTTTTGCCTGCAATTTCAGTTCCAGCAAAAGCCTTCTTAGCCTTTTCGGCTGCCTTGCCGACATTTTCATCATCCTTGTTTTCTAACACCCAATCTATACCACCAACTATGTCTCTTGAAGCCAGTAGCATTCCAGCAAAAACAAGCTCTTTAACACCGTTTGCATTTGCTCCTGGTGTATTGAATACTACGATTCCTTCCTCGGCACATTTCTCAAGAGGAATATTATTAACGCCTGCACCAGCTCGTGCCACGCATGATAATCTATCTCCAAGCTCCATATCGTGCATTGCTGCAGAGCGAACTAAAGCTGCATCAGCCTCGCCAATTGTCTCTACCTTTTTGTAGTCAGTCGAAAATAAATCTAGGCCCTTGTCAGAAATTGGATTTAAGCAATTAAAAGTAAACATTATGCATTCTCCTCCTCAAATTTCTTCATAAACTCCACGAGCTTTTCTACGCCCTCGATTGGCATTGCATTGTAGATGGATGCGCGCATGCCGCCTACAGTTCTGTGACCTTTTAAATTTACAAAACCTGCAGCTGTGGCTTCCTTTACAAACTTAGCATCGAGCTCCTCATTTCCAGTTACAAAAGGAACATTCATAAGAGAACGATCTTCCTTTCTAACTGTGCCCTTGAAGAGCTTAGATGAATCAATATAATCGTATAAAATCTTGGCCTTCTTTTCATTGAGCTCTTTCATTGCGCTAAGGCCGCCATTCTTTAACAACCACTTGAACACCTTGCCGCAGATATAAATATCGTAACATGGTGGTGTGTTGTAAAGACTGTCATTATCGGCCTGAGTCTTGTATTTAAGCATAGTTGGTGTGCCTGGCAAAACATCGTCTCTGATTAAATCCTCGCGAATTATTACGATAACCATACCCGCAGGGCCAACATTCTTTTGAACACCACCATATATAATGCCATATTTGCTTACGTCCACTGGCTCAGATAGAAAGCATGAGCTAACATCTGCAACCAAATCCTTGCCCTTTGTGTTAGGAAGAGTTTTGAATTTCGTGCCATAGATTGTGTTATTCTCGCAGATATATACATAATCCATATCATCTGTGATTGGCAAATCTGAACAATCTGGAATATAGCTAAAGGTCTCATCGGCAGATGAAGCAAGCTCTACAGCCTCACCATAGATTTTCGCCTCCTGATAAGCCTTTTTTGCCCACTGACCTGTGATGATATAGCCTGCCTTTTTGTTCTTCATAAGGTTCATAGGGATAGCAGCAAACTGCTGGCTTGCGCCGCCCTGTAGGAAAAGCACCTTATAATTATCAGGGATATTCATAAGTGTTCTAATATCTGCTTCAGCTTCTTTGATGATATCATCGAATACCTTACTGCGATGGCTCATCTCCATAACGGACATTCCACAGCCTCTGTAATCAAGCATTTCATCTGCTGCTTCTTTTAGGACCTCCTCAGGTAAAACTGCTGGTCCTGCACTAAAATTATAAACTCTACTCATTACACTAAATCTCCTTTTCTAAAGTAATCAACAATTATTATTTATCTGTTTCATCCTTACATTCATCGATTGGTGCGCCAGGTGCTACCATTGGCCATACCTTATCATCCGAATCAATGATACAGTCAATGAGCACTGGCTTATCGGACGATAGTGCCTCCTTTAAAGCCTCCACGTACTCATCTCTTGTTGTTACTCTGTATCCTTTAGCGCCCATTGCCTCTGCAAGCTTGACATAATCAACCCCATCGTCAAGTACAGTTGCTGAATAGCGTTTTTCATAGAACAGTGTCTGCCACTGTCTAACCATTCCAAGTACATGATTGTTTACAACTATTTCAATGATTGGCAAGTTTTCCCGCGCGGCTGTTGCCATCTCATTCATATTCATTCTGAAGCAGCCATCACCTGCAAAGTTGATAACTGTTTTATCAGGGAAAGCTGTTTTTGCACCTATTGCGGCACCCAAGCCATATCCCATTGTTCCAAGTCCTCCTGATGTAAGCAATTGATGTGGCTTATGGAATTTATAAAACTGAGCTGCCCACATTTGATGTTGACCAACCTCCGTAGCAACAATTGCATTACCCTTAGTAAGTCGATATGCCTCCTGCACGATAAACTGTCCGCTCAAGCCATTCTCAGGAACACGTAGAGGATATTTCTTAGAAAGCTCTTCAACATGCTTAATCCATTTAGAATTATCCTGCTGTTCCAACTGCTTATTGAGCTTTGAAAGAATTTCCTTAACATCGCCTATGATGGCAAAATCTGCCAAAATATTCTTATTTACCTCTGCTGGATCAACGTCGAACTGAAGTATCTTTGCCTTGCTGGCAAACTTTTCTGGATTGCCAAGCACTCTATCAGAAAACCTGGTTCCTACCGCAATCAACAAATCGCACTCCTGCACACCTAAATTAGATGCCTTGGTGCCATGCATTCCAAGCATACCAGTATATCTTTCATCCGTTCCATCAAAGGCACCCTTGCCCATCAAGGAATCGCACACTGGAGCATCTACCAAGCCTACGAACTTCTTCAATTCCTTGGATGCGCCTGCGATTACAGCACCACCACCGACAAAAACAAATGGCTTCTTAGCCTTCTTTATCATACTAACCGCTTCAGCAATAGCATCAGTTGTAATGTCTTTTTTTACCCTTCCCACAGGAATAGGCTTCATTGGCATATATTCACACTTTGAAGATGGCGCAGTAACATCCTTTGGCACATCAATAAGAACCGGACCAGGACGGCCAGATTGAGCAATAAGGAAAGCTCTCCTGATAGTCTCTGCCAGGTCTTTTACATTTTTTACAATAAAATTATGTTTTGTAATTGGCATTGTAATACCAGTTATATCAATCTCCTGGAAAGAATCTTTGCCAAGCAAAGGAACATTTACATTACATGTGATCGCCACAACAGGAATCGAATCCATATGGGCTGTAGCAATGCCTGTAACCAAATTAGTTGCTCCAGGACCGCTGGTTGCGAGGCACACACCGACTTTTCCGGTAGCTCTGGCATATCCATCTGCCGCATGAGCTGCACCTTGCTCGTGGCTAGTGAGAACATGATGTATCTCGTCCCTATGCTTATACAACTCATCATACAGATTAAGAATGGCGCCACCTGGATAACCAAATACGGTATCCACGCCCTGTTCCTTCAAACATTCAATTATTATCTCTGAACCACTTAATAACATATCGTACCCTTTCTATCGTTTACGCGCCACTAGGCTGTGCGGGGATGTTAGCCTACAGCTCTGGTGTCTTCAGAATCGCCCCGCGGTTTCCTGAGGTCACCTGTGCAGCATAGCGTCGCAGGTAGCCTGTGGTAACCTTTGGTTCACGTGGCTGCCACTTAGCCTTGCGGCTAGCCAGCTCTTCATCAGAAACCTTTAATGTCATTGTATAATTTGGGATATCGATGGAAATGATATCGCCTTCTTCAACAAGTGCAATCGGTCCGCCAACCGCTGCCTCTGGGCTAACGTGTCCAATAGACGCGCCTCGGCTGGCACCTGAAAATCTTCCATCTGTAATTAATGCAACAGATGAGCCCAATCCCATGCCTGCAATTGCGGAGGTAGGGTTTAGCATTTCTCTCATGCCAGGACCACCCTTTGGTCCTTCGTAGCGGATAATAACTACGTCGCCTTCTTTTACCTTGCCGCCCAGAATTCCTTTTACGGCATCCTCCTGACTTTCAAAGATAACTGCCTTACCCACGAATTTAAGTATGGACTCATCAACACCTGCAGTCTTGACGATACAGCCATTGGTTGCAAGGTTGCCGTACAGCACAGCAAGACCGCCGTCTTTTGAGTACGCATGATCCATATCATGGATACAGCCGTGCTCTCTGTCAGTATCCAGAGTATCTACATAGGTATCCTGAGAAAATGCCTCTGTGGTGTGCTTTCCTGCGCCAACGGATTTATAAAACTGCAGGATTTCCTGATCACTGGGCTTAGTGATATCAAACTTGTCTATCTCTTCACCGATAGTAATGCCACTTACCGTCATCTGATCTTCATGCAGAAGTCCGGCCTTCTTTAACTGAGCCATAATGCTCATAATGCCGCCGGCGTTATGCACGTCTTCCATATGGAACTGGTGAGTTGACGGAGAAACCTTACACAGATGAGGGACATGTCTTGACAGTCTGTCTATATCATTCATGGTGAAATCAACGCCAGCTTCCTGAGCTACTGCCAGCAGATGAAGCACGGTATTTGTTGAACCGCCCATGGCGATGTCTAATGACATGGCGTTTTCAAAGGTTTCTTTGGTTGCAATGGCTCTAGGAAGAACAGTGTCGTTTCCTTTCTCATAGTAGTCTTTTGCAAGTTCTACAATACGCTTTGCAGCCTTTTCAAACAGACGCTTTCTCTGAACGTGGGTTGCAACCAGAGAACCGTTGCCAGGCAGAGCCAGACCTAAGGCTTCTGTCAGACTGTTCATTGAATTTGCAGTGAACATGCCAGAGCAGGATCCACAGGTTGGGCAGCTTGAGAACTCAACCTCTTCGACTTCTTTTGGAGTTACTCCAGGCTCTGCTGAAACAATCATGGCATCTATCAGATCAAGCTTATAGTCATAGCGCTTGCTGCGGCCTGCTTCCATTGGACCGCCTGACACGAAGATTACAGGAATGTTAAGACGCATTGCTGCCATCAGCATTCCAGGAGTTACCTTGTCACAGTTAGAAATGCATACCAGAGCATCAGCCTTATGCGCATTCACCATATATTCAACGCTGTCGGCAATGATGTCACGGCTTGGAAGAGAATACAGCATGCCGTCGTGTCCCATTGCTATACCGTCATCTACTGCAATGGTATTGAATTCTTTTGCTATGCCGCCTGCAGCTTCAATTTCTCTGCAAACCAGCTGACCTATGTCATGCAGATGCACATGGCCTGGAACAAACTGAGTAAAGGAGTTGGCAACCGCAATGATTGGCTTGCCGAAATCAGAAGGCTTCATGCCGGTTGCTTCCCACAAGGCACGGGCTCCGGCCATGGTCTGACCTTCGTATGTAACTCTAGAGCGATAATTGTTTGACATAGTTTTCTTCTCTATATAACTGGAATTATTTACATAAAGACCCGCTAATTTTATTCAGCGGGCCTTGTATTAAAAAGAAATGGAGAGCTCCGTTATCTTTTTATTTGACTGGAGTCAGCCAGCCCCACTTGTCTTC
>ERZ842401.8124-NODE-8124-length-10451-cov-9.745287_pt1 | contig 10451 bp, 1 predicted proteins | sample MGYA00521270_ERZ842401 | MGnify/ENA primary metagenome ERZ842401 (study PRJEB31892, sample SAMEA3878208) | bioreactor metagenome | biome: Moose rumen | place: Sweden | collected 2011-10 | study: EMG produced TPA metagenomics assembly of the PRJEB12797 data set... | reverse complement strand
CCCAATCCCCAATCCCCAATCCCCAATCCCCAATCCCCAATCCCCATTATATTAAGAAAATAAATTTTGCTTTTATTTAATTTAAATTTAATTTTATAAACTTTTTTATATAGAATAATTAAAATTAAATGATTTCAAATGAAGATGAAGACGAAGATGTGGATTATATATATTATAATTCATTAATATCTTTAAAATTAGTTTCAGAAACTACCCATCCAAGTCATAAAGATTTTTATATGATTCGGAAAGAAAACCTCGAACAATCTTTAATATTAAAAAGATGTGAAACACCTTTATTAGAATATGCTGATTTAAAAGAAAGTCTTTTTTATATTAGAAATATTGATGAATGCTTAAATATATATGGTAATAAAAGTACAAATATATCTAATAATGAACAACATAATATGAAAGAGTATGTATTTAAAAATGAAAATAAATTAAATTTTAATCAGAATTTTATTTTGCAACATTTAATGAGCAAAAAATTTTTAACTATTGATAAAATACAAGGAACTGATAATTTTATTCTTAAATTAGTCACTGAAATCGAAAAAGCAATAACTTTTCCTTTCTCTTTTAAAAGAATGAATGCATCTAATGAATTCCTTTCTTATAAAAATATAGTTTATATAAGTATATTTAATAAAGAAAAAGGGCAAAATTATTATATTAACCATATAAAAATAGATTCTGAAGAATTAGTCGAGGAAGAAAAAAGGCAAAATAATAATGAAATAAGTGAAGATAAAAAAAGTTTAGAAAATATGAAGTATGGTGAATTATACGTGATTAATTATAATTTAGATAAATTTTATATTATTAATCAAAATTGGTTCATTAATGATAATGACAGTTTATATAATGGACAATTAATTAATATTATATTTACTGGAGATAAAAATAAAGAAAATGATAAAAAGATGTTATCAGTCGAGATAATTAAATCTGAAAATAAAAATGAAGAATTAAGCTTAATTAAAGATGAAGTAAAAGAAGAGGCAGATAGTTCATTGCATGACACCAATAATAAATATATCACAACAAATAGTTATATGGATAGAATAAAAGAAAAATTGAATTCTTTTTCATCAATAAATGTCAAAGGTATTCCATATAATGAAAATTTTTATGAGCATGTAATTAATAATTCATTTTGGGTTATAGAAAAAAGAACTAAAAGACAAGATGAATTAAATCCAAGGGCTGTAGAAATAAGTGATTTAGTTAGAATAAAAAATCCTTTATTGGGATTATATTTAGCAGTTAAAAAGAAGAACAAAGATACTAAATTATCAAATGATAATTGTGATACTAATTTAATAAAAAGTAATGTAAATGTTTCAGCTAATAATACTAATAATAATAATACTAATACAAATATTATTAACAATAATATTAATACTAATATAAATCAAATTATTGCTAATAATCAGAATAATAATAATATCAATGTGAATAATAATAATATAAATATAATTAATAATAACACAAGTAGCCTAGCTAATAATGAAAAAGAGGAATTAGAATTCGATTTAGTTACAGAAGAAACATTAGAAAATGAATATTTTAATTATAATTTTAAATTTTTTCATTATAATGTAAATGAGGAAAAAAAAATTTCAGCAAATGGAAAATATATTCTTAAAACGGTAATATTAAATGATAATGATAATAGTAAAAATCCAAATAAAAAAAAGAATAAATTTGGAATTCAAGATGTAAAATCATATTTTGAGCCAATATCTTTAAGTACACAAAATGAAAGTGATTATATTTATATTAATATAGAAGATGATTATATTTTAGATATAACTAAAATCGATTTTGCTAAAGGTAATGAAGTTATTTTTTTACAAAAAATAATTTCTGATTTAGATTATATGTTCAAAAATTGCAAAAAGAAAAAAATTGGAATAAATAGTGTTATTAATAAAATTACTTATAATATAAATTTCTTTTTAGAATATTTATTAAATATAGATTATATGTTCAAAAATGATAATTATGAAATAAATATTCCAGTTGGAGAAAGACAACTATTATTATATAAATTTAATATATTAAATACAATAGTTGAGATAATAAATTATTTTTTTCCTATAGTAAAAGATATCAATTCAAGAGATGATTCACTTTTAGAAAAAAATACAGGGAATATCGAATTAAAGCAAAAAGGAAACAAAGTCAAACCAAAAATGCCAAGAATTTCTATTCAGAGTTTGTCTAAAAATAAAGTAGGAAATCAACTTGGTGAAGATGATTATAAAATATTTAATATAAAATCAATGTTTAAATTGATACTAAAATTTTTAATTTATCTTTCGAAAAATAAAGAGGATATAAAGCAAGATATTTTTAAAATATTAACACAAATATTAGAATTCGCTGAATATATCTATTCCAATGATAAATCAGATTTATTACATTTCATTTTTGAAATCTTATATGATTCAGAATCATTACAAGATTCTATTTTATCAAAAAAATATCAACCGAATAAAATAATATTAGATGATAATAACGAAGGAATTTTATTTATTGATAAAATTCTGAGTTATATAGAAACAAATTGGAATTATTTATTTTATTATAAAAAGTTAATGCATTTAAATAAGATAAGATATAGAGAAGAAGAAATAAAAGAAAAAATAAAATTGCATATAGCTAAAGTAGATAAAGACTTTCGAGAAAATAAAAATATGAATAATTATAAAGGTAAAATATTTATAGTAATACAAACTATAACTCAATTAGTAAATAGACAATTAAAAGAATGGAATAATTATTTAGATGAAAAAGATAAAGAAGATAAAAATAAATACACTATTAATTCAAAAGAAGAAGAAGATTATGAAGATTCGAATGATAATAATACAAATATAAATATAAATCAAATATTAAGAAGAGCTAAAAGAAATGATAATAATACAAGTAACCTAATTCAGACAAATTCAAATAAAATTGATTTGGATAACGATGAATTAATTAGTTCAAATAGAATGATGAATGCTAATTCAAACGATTTATTAAATGGTACTTCTATGTTTAATCCACAAAATCTAAGAAAAAAAACTTTATTTGCAACAAGTAATAAAAATAATAATATTATTGATGACGTTCCAAATATTATTGATAAAAATAAAAATAAAACTTTTAATTTGACTAACAATATTAAAGAAAAAACTTTTGAATCTTATGTTGATTTAAATAATTTAAATAATAAAAATGAACAAAAAGAATTAGCTATATTAGCAAAAAGTAAAATAAGTATATTAAATAAAGTATTAGATTTTTTGGATTATTTTCAAACAATAAATTTAGACAAAATATTATTCAGAAAAGAAGAACTTTTCATAAATATGTTAAAATCTGATATAAAAGATGAAATTCTCGAAAACAATTTAAATTTTATTATTAATGGAAATGTCTGTTTTATAAAATTCATAACTGAATTAGATTTTTCCACTGAAACTACCATAGGTTCAATAATTCCTTATTATATATATAACAGCTTTTATGCAAACGATGCAAAAAAATATAAAGATGAAGAAGAACATAATTCAAAAAAATATATAGAATTTATTGAAAATGATGATATTGATGATTCAGAAGAAAATGATGAATATAATATAAGCGATGAAAATGAAGAAAAAGAAGAAGAAGAAGAAAAAGAAAATGAAAAAGATATTACTTTTAATAACAATAATGAAGAAGATGAAAAAGATGAAAATATTGAAGAAGGAAATAATCAATCATTTTCTGATAAAGATATTGGAGAAGAAGTAGATAACTATAAAAAAGACGGCTATAAAAGCGGAAGTATATTTTTAAATAATAATATGAGTAGAAATGAAAAACGTAGATATACATCAAATGTAGGCTATTCTTTTATGAAGAAAAAAAAATTAAAAATATCAGAAGAAGAAAAAGATAAAGAATCAAATAAAGATTTAAGTCCAATAATAGAAGGAAATGAAATGGGAGAATCTAGTGAAATAAATACAAGAAAAAGAAGAGGAAGGAAATATACAGCATTACCTCATAGAAAAGAACATTTTGAAGCAAGTGTGAAAAATTTATTAAGAGAAGAAGCAAAGAAAAATGAGTTCATTCAATTTATTGAAAAAAGTAAAGAAGATAATCATAAAATAAATAAACATTTATTTATTTTATATTCAATATATATCTTTTGTGCTAATGAATTCATAGAAATCAATTATAAATTTTATAAAACTTTGATTAATTATTTTATTAATTATGATCGTTTTTGTAAATTAAATTTTCTCAAAATCGCATTAAATGATATAAAAAAAAATATTTTAGATAAAATTATTTTCATTAATAAAAATTCTTTTCTTAATAATATATTTGATAATATCAAATTAAATCCGACATTATTAGAAGATAATTTCGCCTTGAAAAATTTTATTGAAAATAATGAAAATTTCTTGAATGAAATAGAGAAAGAAAATAAGGATAAAAATATTAGTAAAAAATTAGATTTGAATGGAGTGTATAAAAATGATAAATTATTTAATGATGAAAATTTGGTTGAAAAATTAAAAAAATTATCACATGAGGAAATTATTCTTGTCGATTTCCTTATTCATTATTGCAAGATTAATGATCAAATTAATTATTTAATAGAAAAAATTGAATGCTTTAAAAATATTCAAAAATCAATTTGTTCTTCTCAACTTATTTCTACAACAAATATTAATAATGAAGTTAATAAAAAAGCAAAAGAAGAACCAAAACAAGATTTTAGCAAAGAGATAAAAGAACTTATGAGTAAATTAATTTCGAATAAATTTAATATATTAAGTTTATATGAAAAATTGAATTTAATAAAAAACAATTTTTTAAATTTGCACAAAGACTCAATTCGGAATAATTTATTAGAAGATTACGGAATAATAAAACAAGCTAATTTCATGTTGTCATTATTAGAACAATATGAAATAGATAGATATTTTAATAAAATAATATATCTCGAAATAGAACAAAAAGTATTACAAGAAAGAAATTCTTTCGATAAATTAATGGGAATAAAGGAATTATTTCAAATAATAGAATATGAAATACATAAAGCAAAAGAAGAAAACGAGAAAAAAAATATCGATAATAAAAATAAAAAAGCGAATCATTATCAAATAATTTGTAATAAATTAATGTCAATGACAAAAAAAGTTTTATTGAATATTTTTTCAGGAAAAGAACAACGCAAAGAAAAAATAATTCAAATGTTAATAAAAGAAAATGAAAATTTTTTTGTGAAAATAGGTCTGTTAAATACTTTAAAAATAATGATAGAATCGATTGAAATTTATGACTTACAATATAATATTTCAAACGATGAAAAAAATGAAGATAATTATATATTAAAATTAAATTATTGCAAAGAAGTCTTAAGGACCTTTTTAGAAATACAAAATACTTTTCCGATGTTTAATAATATAATTTCGGAAAATTTAGACATATGTAAAAAACTAATAATAAATTCATTAAAAAGCATTAAAGATTTTCAAGGCAATGATCAAAAGAAAAAACTTGAAGAAGAAAAAGCCTTTTTATGTATCTGTTATTACTGTTCTGAAATTTTACTTTTTATTTTAACCACAACAAAAAATACTTTTAGTGAAGTGCATGGATTTATTCTTGATATATTTAATATACTAAAAAATATTTATGATTGCATTCATTCTCCGAAAAATATAGTCACGTATCAATTATTTTATAATTATCTCATTATTCGAATGACCATATTATTAAACAAAATAAAAAATAAAGATACTTATTCCTTAGAATATTTTTTTAAAACGATATATAACATTAAGCAAATGAAAATAAGAATTTTAACATGTATAAGCCATTTACAAGCAACTCAAGAAAATTCATCAGATAAAAATTTCACAATAGAAAAAGAAAGTAGTAATATAGACTTCAATAAAAAGAAAAGAAACGAAGAAGAAGAATTCCAACAATGGAAAGATAAATTAGATAAAGCATATGAATTCAGAGTAAAGAATTCAATCAAATCTGGTGAGAATAAAACTAATAATTCAAAAAGAACGGGAGTAAATCAAATAAATCCTATAAATTTAAATACAAATGAAGGATTTGGTATAACTGAAAATTTTAAGAATGATATAATGTGGGATAACGAAGAAGAAAAAGAAAAATTAATGTTCTTTTTGTATTTTACTGGTATTTATATAATTTATCTAAAAGATAAAATAACAGGTGTTGATGAAAATGAAAATAATTTAGAAGATAATGACCAAGAAGATCTTGAATTTAATTTTAATAGTTTAACTCGAAAAATAAAAAATTTATTAGATGCTGAAAGAAACATTGATGAATCAAATATAGATAATCTCGTTGCGATTAAAGCTAAAAAATATATGTATAATGATACAAAATCTTTAGTAAGTAGTGTATATACTAAGACAAAAATGGGAAAATTCAATAAATTTCATATTGATGATAATATGAGCACGGTAAATAATAATACTTTATATAATAATAATTATTTGTTTGATAAAGATAAAATAAACTTGGAAAATAATAATATTACTAATTTAACAAAAAATAATTTACCAAAATGTGAAAATAGATTTAGTTTTGAATTAATATTATTAGAATCAATAGCAGAATATAAATATCGAAAAAGAAATAAAATAATAGAAATACCTGTGAAAAATATTGAAGAAAAAAATGAAAATGAATTTTCTAATACTGATATAGAAAATAATTCAGAACAAAAAGAGGAAATAAAAGATGAACAAAAACAAAATGAAAAACAAAATGAAGCAAAAATAAAATTTTATTATTATGAATCTTATTATATTGATTTATTATTTTTGGAAAAAATATTCAAAGATACTGAAGTTAAAAAAAATTTGAAATATTATTGTACTAATAGTTATACAAATGAAGAATATGAACCATTACCTCCTTCAAAATTATTAGTAGTTTTATTTGAATTACAAAATAGACTAGAAAATATTAATATTAAGCAAAAAAAAGAATATAGATTATTATATGAGCAATTCATAAAAAATGATATGCAAAAATTTATAAAATATTTATTATTGACTTTCAGAAAAAATGATATTGAAAATATTGATATAATGGGAAATTTCAATTTTAGTAGATATAATGAAATTTATCCTTATGATAGTTTATATGGAAAAGATGAATCTGAAAAAATTTTATCATTAGTTGATACATTAAAAAAATATGAATTCGAATTAGAAAATGATTATTTCAGTGATTTGATAAAATCTAATAATAAAGCTCTTGATAATTCAATATTAAATTTATATAAAAGTGATATAGTTCAATTTTTGAATTCATTAATATATTTATATCCACATTACGATAAGAAAATTTGTTTAATCTTCTTTAGAACTGGATTTATGCTTTTATATGTAAATACTATTAAAATGGACTCAATAATGATGAATAAACAATCTGAAAATAAAAATGATAAATCAGATTCAAAAAATTCAGAATTAAATTTAAATTCAATACTTAATGCTATTATACATCTTTTTTCAAGGAGTATAAATCATACTATTTTAGAAACAAAAAATCTATTTTTCTTAGTTTTAGCTAGTATTAATATATTCCTTAGGAAAATAAAAGATAATCATATTTTTGTTTCTCAAAATAAAGAATTAATACAAGAATTCTTTCATAAAATAGATTTTATATTAAATCATCTTTCAAATGATTTTGAAAAAATTGCAAATTTCATGATTTCAGTGAAAAGTCAACAGCCAACAAATAAATACGAAAAAATAGAACAATCATTAAATTATCTAATCAATTTTACAACGACATTAATAAGTTTCAAAAAAATTGACAAAGAATTATTAACAGAAGAAATAATCAATTTTATCCAAGATATAGTTGAAAAAATGATTAAATTAATTGATTTATTGCTTGATCAAAATAAAAAGACTGCATTTCAAACAGTTGATTTATTACTCAATTTTATTTATTATTTTGTAGAAGGACCAGATATAGAAAACTTTAAAACTTTATTTAATAAAGGATATTATGATTTAGTTTCACATTCAATTAATAAAATCGATTATTATAATTTATTCTTTAGTAATATTAATAAAGAAAATTTGAATGAAATTTTAGATAATAAAATAGAACATGAATATAGAATAATAAAAATTCTTTTTGTTTTTTATTGTTTATGTCATCATGAATATAAAGACACTGATGAATTTATCAAAATGAGACATTGGTTTGAAGAAAATTTTAAAAATATTAAACATAAATTGAAAAAAATATATTATCTATCAAAAAAAGAAATGGAAAACAAAGAATATGAACTTAATAAAATGCTTTTATTTTTAAAAGAGGATGATTCATATTCTGAAGATGAATTAAGAGAAAGATATGAAATAATTAAATCAGAATCGAATTCAGAAGAAGATATAAAAGAAAAAAAGGAAGAAAAAAAAGAAGAAAAAAAAGGAAAAGGAATTTTAAAAAAAAAGAATAAAAAAAATCTTGATGAAAATAATGAAAATTCAAAAAAAATAGGTGATTATGATAATATTAATATAAAAATAAAAAGAAATAATAGATATTCTAATTATTGTCTTATTAAATTTGATCTTATTTTAATATATTATTCATTATTTAACTATTATCAGGATTCTTTTAATGATGAATTTTTATCTGTGGCTCCAAAACAAAGTATATTTCAAATTATTTTTGGTTTTTTATCTGCAAGTTTTAATTTTATAAAATATATTGTATTATGTCCATTTTATTTTACATATTTCATTTATAAAATATGTACTAAAAAAGTAAAGTCTAATATTGAATTACTACAAGAATTATCAGATATAGATGCTAAATGTCAAATTTTGGATGAAAAAAGTATGATCAAATTTTTAATGTCTAAAATAAAGTATATAGAAATATCTTTAGATTATAGGCTTTTCAAAGTATATTATCCTTTGTTAAATAAATCAAAACAAATACAAGACAATAAGGATTATTATTTGCAAGTTGATAATAATCAATTATTAAATTATGTAAATCATATTATGAATAGTTATGATAAAATAAATTTAATAGCGAGTCAACATTTTAAAATTCGAAAATTTTTTGATTTACCAGTAATAAGTATAATTTTCAAAAATGATAATTTATATTCTTTTTTATTACTTATTTTAGGCTTTATCACAAATATATTAATAGGTATATCATATAGCACATTCACAACAAATTCATGCTTTGATTATACAAAAGCTTTTTTAATTCGCCGATTTTGTCCTCATTTTTTATATAACCCAGAAAATGCCTGTGAGCATATTTTATTATATTTAGAACTTTTAGGTATTTTAATGCTTGTTTTACAAATAATTTTATTTTCTAAATATATGATTCAAACAATTGCTGAGTCTTTTGCTTTATATAAAAATTTATATTTACAAGAACAATTAAAAGCAAATAAGAAATATTCAACTATATCTTATATAATAGGCTTCATACCGAGTTTTTTGAAAATCTTCACAAATTTCCTTACGATATATTATATGTTAAGTTTGATATTTATTTTAATGGGGATATATCTTCATCCTTTTTTTTACTTTTTTGTTTTATTTGAACTTGTAAAAAGAGTTGAAATTATGAAAATTATTCTCAAAGCAATGTATGTACCATTAGGAAATATTTTTTTAACAATATTATTATGTGCTATAATGGAATATTTTTTCGCTGTGATTGCTATAACAATATATCAAAGCCATTTTCCTAATATAGGTGATACTAAAAATATGTTAAGTATTTTTTTGAGAATGTTTGATCAAACATTCAAACAAGATGGAGGTGTAGGAACTTATTTAGATATTACAAAAGAACCTGGATATAAACCTTTCAGAGCTAAATATTATGTTGGATCTAGATTTTTCTTTGATGTAATATTTTTTTTGTTAATAAATATGATAGCATTTCAAATATTTTTTATGATTATTATAGATTATTTCAGTCAAAGCAAAGAAAAAACAGAAGAATTTACAGAATTATCTGAAACTACATGTTTAGTTTGCGAATTAGAAAGAGAAGAATTAGAAAAAATTTATTCAAATTCGAAAAGTGCTTTTGAATTGCATATTAATCATGCTCATAGTTTAATTGATTATATATCTTATTTAGTTTATTTACAAACACTTAGCTTCAAAGACCCTATAATTGAAGCAAGAATATGGAAATTGCATTTAACGAATAATTTAAATTATTTACCGAAAAATGTTTGCTTTAAACAAAAAGAAAAGGAAATGCTCATGGAACATCTGAAAAAATAAATTTTTTTTGAGTTTATATATATATATATATTATAAATTTATTTATATTTTAAAATAGTATTTAATTTTTTTTGTTTTGAAATAAAAAATGAAATGGGGATTGGG
>ERZ842401.8123-NODE-8123-length-10453-cov-8.461339_pt1 | contig 10453 bp, 9 predicted proteins | sample MGYA00521270_ERZ842401 | MGnify/ENA primary metagenome ERZ842401 (study PRJEB31892, sample SAMEA3878208) | bioreactor metagenome | biome: Moose rumen | place: Sweden | collected 2011-10 | study: EMG produced TPA metagenomics assembly of the PRJEB12797 data set... | reverse complement strand
AAAGTTATTCGTACAAGGCGCAGGCTCCTATCGAGGAGCCTCCCTCAGTGCCCCTGGGGGCGTCATTTGCGCCGATGCGGTGCAGCAATTGCGGGAACGTACTCGCGCAAATGCCAGAGCGCACTCCGGCAGTCTGGCCATCATTTTGCTGACGTCAGCCAAATGGTTGCTCCCCGTCGCAGCCCTCGTCAGCGTGCCCCTGAGCCGTCACGCGCTCATCAGCGCCGACCTCTCCCTCGTGCTGCTTTCAGCAGCTGCTATCTTCCTCACCGCATGGTTCACCGCCTTGGACTGGAGAAAGGAGGACCGCGTATGTTGAACCCGCAGTTTCATTACGACCAAGTGGTGCGTGACCTCAAGTCGGAGACCCGACGCGCCCAGAGCGACTACAGTGATGATCTCGCCTGCTTAGAAGACAGGCACAGAGAGACTCTTCGCGACCTCGAGAAGCAATACCGCAACGATGATCTGCAGATCCAGCTCCAGCTGGACAATCTGAAGAACCAGTTCAGGGTTGAGACGCAAGGCAGCCTCACGTCAGAGCAGATGGCCTCTGTCTGTGAGAAGTTCGAACCGATGATCTCCGAGCTGAAGACCAAGCGCCAGCAGCTCTTCGAGGCGCACATGGACAAAGTCCGTGACGCCCATCATCGCAGATTCGAGTGTAAGGGCTTCATCAGGAAGGAGCTTGAAAGCAAGCTGGCTGCCATCGATGAGCGCCGCCAGCAAGCCTATGCCGACTACATTGGTGATTTGGAAACCTATCAGCGAGAGAGAAAGGAGGACCAGGTATGAGTAAGCAGAAAGCAAGCGAGTGTGATATTCATGTGTTCACCACCACTCATTACTCGGCCACCGAGCGTGACAGGACCTTATACTCCATCAGCCTTTTTGGTAATGGCATGCCCGAGGAGCTAACGGGCGAAGAATGCCTGGAGTTGGCCCGCTGCCTCACCCGCGCTGTGGAACTTGAAGAGGGAAAACGTAAGGAAGGAGGTGAGAAATGAATCAAATTGACGTAACCAAACTCCAACCTGGGGTGAGGATGCACCGCCATGAAGGTAGGCTCATGTATGAAAAGAACCATGCCAACCTGAATATATCAGGAATCGATGTGTTCCAACGTGAAGAATACAGATCCAAATTCAGGGCTCTTTTGAATTCGAAGAATGAAGAGGAGGCGGAACGGGCCGCAATTGAATTTGTCGAGTTCGTGGAAACGCTACCTGAACCTGAGCGGAGGGCCGTGGAAGAATTCATTGGTGTAGTGAGTAATGCTTTTCAACTGATGAATGAACCATCGAAAGGAGGTGGGTCATGAACCAACAGGAACTTCTCTATCTGGTGAACGTGCTGCTCGATGAAAACAGCATGCGTGAAGAAAAGTTGCGTGCAGCAGCGCAGCTTCAGGAATTTATTCGTATCTTAGTGCCCGAGAAGCCATGACGTGGGAACTTACTGTGGCCACGCTTTTATGCTTGGTATTATTGATAACTAAATCTAAATAGAAGGAGGTCAGTATGCTATTGATGTTTTTTATCTTATGGGGATTTGCCATGACGGCACTCGTATGCGTCTATGTGCTGAAAGAGTCCAAGTCCTGCTTGGCAAAGGCAGCCGCCTTGGCCATCTTGCTGCTGGTGCTGGTATGCGGCATCATCCTGTTGATCTGACCAACCCCCTACCCTGTCCTTTATAGCCCGCCCCGTGCGGGCTATTTTTGTATCAGTTAAACTGATACGATCATGCACTACAATCATTTCGAATACATGGAGCAGGTGGCACGGAGCCTGAAGCCCATCGCCCACTCAGCTGGACGCAAGCGTTTCTTCACCGCCTACGGCCTGGAGGATCTCTACAACATCGACGACCGCCTGTCAGACCTGAAAGGTTTCGTACTCATAGCCGTGGATGGTTATGAGGGTGACTGCACCATGAACGGTGCCGACGGCTTGACAGACACCCGCCAGTATGGTGTCATCATCGCCCATCACACCCACAACGACAATCCAGAGACCATAGACCGCGCCTTCATGGAGTGCAATCGTCTCTGCTTGCAGGTGCGTAATAAGTTGCTCTGTGATGAATCATTGCGCATCTATCTGGGTAAAGACTGGCAGCTGAACGGCATCGGCCCTATTGGTGACGGCTTCTATGGCTGCTTGCTCAGCTTCAGCCTGAGTGACTGGTCAGACTACGTTGTGGATCCTGAACTCTGGGAGGGCTGACCATGGGAGTGACGAAGCGGATGTCGGAGAACCGCCAGGCCGTGCGCCAGTACAATGCCGCCAAGCGCCGTGCCGCCCGTCTGCAGGGGGACTATGCACCCCGTCTGATCCGTCTGGAGACAGAGAGCGAGGTGGAGCGCTACACCATGGCACAGGATGCCGACAGAGCCACGGCCTATAACCAGGCCGTGGAAGCATGGCAAGCCGAAGTGACCCGTCAGCTGCAGCAGAAGGTAGCCGTGAAGTCGCTGCGCATAGCCCAGGAGCTGCAGCCACGTGCCTATCGTGACAAGTATGGATTGGTGAACCGACTCGGCTTCAGCTTCCCCCGTCACGGCATCTGGCTCCACAAGGGAGCGGGACGCGGTCAGGGCGGCTGGATAGGCTCACACTGGAATAAGCTGAAGGTCATCAACGGCGTGGAGATAGATACGGGCATCGAGCGCCACACCAATCCTGCCAGCATCAACGGCCTGCAGGGGACAGGTAAGCGTCGCGCCTACGAATGGTTCGACCCTGTGATTGATGCCAACATCGGCAAGCTGGAGGAAATCGTAATGAACTATTTCGACACGATGATCGTAGATGCATCGAGAATTTACATAACCAAATGACACTATGGCAAAAGGAGATCTCAACAGAAGGATAAGCGTCTTCATAGACGGCACGCAAGCTGGTCAGGGCATCAAGCCCGTAGAGGCAGCTATACAGAAGCTGGAGAAAGAAATCCAGTCGCTCGACAAGACCTCGGCAGACTATGCAGAGCGGAGCAAGCAGCTGAAGACGGAGCTTGACAAGAAGAACAAGACGCTGGAGAACTACAAGAAGAAATGCGCAGAGACTGAGCGTGTGCTCAAGGACCTGTCGGGAGCCACCTATAATGAGCTCTTGGCCATGAAGAAACTGTCTGATGCCCAGCTGCGTGATGCCGTGCCAGGTACCGCCAAATACAATATTGCCCTCGAGCAGCACAAGCGTATCGTCGAGCAGCTGACCGTCGCCCAGAAGGCCATGCGTGTGGAGGTGGGCTGCCAGGGAACCGCCCTTGGCAAGATAGCCGGTGCCATCAACAAGTACAGCGGCCTGATGACCGTCACCCTGGGAACCTTTACGGGTGTCACCATGACCGTGCGAAAGGCCATCAGTCAGTATGCTGAAATGGAAGAAGCAATGGCTGACGTGCGCAAATATACTGGCATGACCACTGATGAAGTGAAGCTGCTGAATGAGGAGCTGAAGAAGATGGACACCCGAACCCCACGAGAGCAGCTGAACGCTCTAGCCGCTGATGCAGGTCGTCTGGGTATCACTAGTAAGGAAAAAATCTTGGAGTTCGTGGATGCAGCCGACAAGCTGACGGTGGCTCTGGGAGAAGACTTGGGTGAAGATGCCGTGAAGAATATCGGCAAGCTCGCCCAGATGTTCGGAGAGAGCGACCGTCTCGGCCTGCGCGGAGCCATGCTTGCCACTGGCTCGGACATCAACGAACTGGCCCAGAAGAGCAGCGCTTCTGAAGGCTACATCGTGGACTTCACCGCCCGTCTGGCAGGTGTAGGGCAGCAAGCTAAGATCTCGCAGGCTGATATCATGGGATTCGCTTCTGCTCTCGATCAGAATATGCAGCAGGTGGAAACATCGGCCACGGTCTTCTCTCAGCTCATCACCAAGATGTTCCAGCAGCCGGAGCGGTTTGCTGGTTTGGCTGGTATGGCCGTGAAGGACTTCGCCGACTTGCTGAAGAACGATGCCAACGCAGCCCTGCTTCAGTTCCTGGACACCATGCAGCGCAAGGGTGGTTTCGATTCTCTGGCCCCCATGTTTGAGGAAATGAAGCTCAACGGCACACGTGCTGTCGGCGTACTCAGTTCGGTGGCCTCACACCTTGATCAGGTGCGTGAGGCTCAGGGATTGGCCAACAATGCCTATCGAGAGGGTACAAGTGTCATCAATGAGTATAACGTCAAGAATAAAACCGTTCAGGCAGGTATTGACAAGGCCGTGAAGGGTTTCACGGAGATGGCTATTGCGCTCGGAGAGAAGCTGGAGCCGGCAGCCGGACTCCTGATCACGAAGTTCAGCCTGCTGATGCGCGTACTTGATACGCTGCTCGGATTCGCTTACGAGCATGCCCGAGTGATCACGGTGCTGACCGCATCTCTCGTATCCTATACAGTGGCAGCCAAGGCAAGCGAGTTATGGACCCGCATGCGCACCAAAGCCACTTTGGCCGACATTGTGGCAAACAAGGTCTCTGTCACCGTCACCAAGTTGCAGCAAGGGGCAACCCTGCTGCTCACCGCGGCCTATGCCGCCCTCACAGGAAACACGACAAAAGCGACAGCCGCCATGCGCTTATTTAATATCGCCCTGAAGGCTAATCCATGGGGCGTAGCCCTGTCAGCCATCACGGCTCTGGGGCTGGGTATCTATGCCTTCGTCACCCGTAACGACGAAGCCACTAAGAGCATGCGCGAGTTCAACAAAGAGCTGCTGCAGGAACAGACAGGGCTCGACAGCGTGTTTGGTGCCCTGAAGCGGGCACAGCCCGGTACCGAGACCCGCCGCAAGCTGCTGCAGCAGATCAATGACAAGTACGGGACCTATCTGCCCAACCTGCTCACAGAGAAGAGCAGCCTCGATGAGATCAATGAGGCCTACAAGCGCATCAACACCTCACTCACCGAACAGATAGCCCTGAAATATAAGAATGAGGATATCAGCAAGGTCAGCGGCAAGTATGCCAAAGACCAGATAGAAACGCTGGACGACCTGCGCAAGCGCTGGGCAGGCACGTTAGGCAGCGAGGATCTGGCCAACTCAGCCATCAACGAGCTCAAGACCATCACCCAGACCTACTATGAGCAGGGTGTGGAATGGCAGAAGGCCTATAAGAGTGCCTACGATAGTATCAAGGCGCAGTTCTTCGGCAAGAAGTCGCTCGGCAAGGCTGCTGCTGGCGACCTCAATGACTATATGGAGAGCTACTATAATATGCGCCGTGAGCTCAGCACCATCGATAAGAAATACGCCAACTGGACGACGGCACCTGCGTCTGCAGGCGGAGTCACGTCAGCAGCTGCGCCAACCTCTGCTGATGCGAATGCATCACCTGTTGTCGGGATGACCGACACAGAGTCTGCCAAAGCTCGCAAGGCAGCCATCCAGAAAGTCAAGGATGAGTATGCCGCTGCCCAGGCTGAACTGACTAAGATCTATGCCGACGAAGGCGATGAACGTATCACCACCGAGAAGCAGTATAACCAGGCATTGCTCGATGCCAAGAAAGAATATCTGCAGAAGCTGATCGAAGTGTCTGGCCAGGGAAGCAGCGAAGCTGCAGATGCTGAGAAGCAGCTGGCAGAGATGCAGCTGCAGGAGCGCAAACAGCGTGTGCAGCAAGCCATCGATGAAGAGAACGAGCTGTATGCCACCCAGCAGCGCGAGCTGCAGGAGACCTATGTGAGCCAACAGGATGAGCAGCTGCAGACACAGGAGCACTATGCAGAAGCCAAGGAACAGCTGGAGCTGATGCACCTGCAGCGCATGCTGGAGATATCCGGCATGGATGCCGATGCCAGGATGCAGGTGGAGCAGCAGCTGCTCGACTTCAGGATGAAGTGTGTGGATGAAGAGCTGAAGGCTCGCCAGCAAGCCAAGGACAACGAGGTGAAGCTGGCCGAAGAGAAACGTAAGAAACTGGAGGATGTTGGCAAGCAGCAGTATGACACTATGATGCAGTATGCCGACACCTTCGGTACCGCCGTAGGCAACATCATCGCTGGTCAGGAGAATGCCCTGCAGAACTTCGGAGACTCAATGGTGGATATCGTCTTCGATGTACTGGAGAAGCTGATTGATGCCGAGCTCGTACGCATTACAGGCATCGGTATCTCGACCATCGCAGAGGCACAGGCGCGTGAGATTGGCAGCAAGGGTCTACTGGGAATCGGCACTGGCGCAGCCCTGGCTGCTGTGATAACGGCTGCCATAGCCGCAGCCAAGGCGGGGCTGAAGGCACTTATCGGTGGTAAGCGTGGAAAGACAACCTCTGATACTGCAGCTGACAGCCCAAAGACCTACCAGCGCGTGGTCAACCAACATGCGGCAGGCAAGTATGATGTCATCGGTGGTGAGGATGGCCGCACCTACCGAGGGGTGCCCTATATAGGTGCTGCAGAGAGCGGTGTATATGGGACACCCGCCCTGATAGCCGAACGAGGACCTGAGCTGATTGTGAACGCCGACGACCTCTATAGGCTGCGGCACCACATTAACTACCCGCTGGTGATGTCAGCCATCGAGGAGAGCCGCAGGCCTGTGCTCCGTCAGCACGCATCTGGCAGCTACCCTCAGGACGCGGCATCGGCCGCCCCAGTAAACACCCGTCAGGTTGCATCTGCAGGAGCAGGTGTCAGCCCTGCCCTGCTGCAACGCATCAACGTGGCTCTGGAGCATATTATCCGCAATGGTGTGAAGGCGCCTGTAGTGCTCTCCGATTTAGAAAAGAAAAAAGAACTGCGCGACAGTGCGCGTAATATCGGATCGAAGTTATGAAGATAGTACACAGTGAATCAGGCAAGGCCTATCATCTGGATCCTGGTACCAGGCTGGAGATAGAGCGACTGAACCCCTATTTGAGTGACTATGGTGAGCAGAGCCTGCCAGTCACCCTGCCCGACACAGCCCGGAACCGAGAGCTTACAGGCTATCCTGAGCAGCTGGCCAACCTAAAAAAACCGTCTGCCAGCATTGACTGCATGATCGAGGATGGGGAATATGTCCTGCCCTGCAGGCAGGCTATTCTCGGAGCCAAGCGAGAAGAAGGCATCACCACCTCGTTCTATATGAACGAAGGCAGCTTCTACACCAGGCTGAACAAAGTCAGTCTCAAAGAAGTGTTCGGAGATGAGACTGTGCCAAATGTGGACACCGTCAGCGGTGCCATTGATTTTTGTCGGTCTCTGCTAGACGGGAGCAACGCCATGTTTATGATCTTCCCTATCATGGTGGCCAACGGGAGCAACGAAGACGGGTCGATGCGCTATAAGCTGCTGAACCGCTACGACGATGCCCATGGTACGACGGACTTCTACAATGCTCAACCGGTCACCGAAACAGTTGACGACACCGTGGTCACACTCCCTGCAGGCTGTGACATGACCCCTTTTGTCAGGGCAAACTACCTGCTTAGTCGCATCCTGGCACATTTCGGATATACTCTGAATGTGAATTTTTTCACGAATACGGAACCATTCACCCACATGGTGCTGCTCAATAACACGGCCGATGCCATCGTCAATGGTACCATACGCCTGGTACAGCTGCTGCCAGACTGTACCTGCAACGAGATCCTTAACGTCTTCAGGAAGCGGTTCTGCTGCGAGTTCATCCCTGACGAGGTGAATAAGACCGTGGATATCGTATTATTCAACGATGTCCTGTCAGCCAGTCCAACTGCTGACCTCTCGGATAAGGTGGTAGGTCAAGTAGGTATATCGTATCCAGAAGCCTACAAGCAAATCCGCCTGGTCAACAGTAATATACTGGATGATGATGACTCAGGACCACGCCCTGACACCTTGGCTGATCTCTTCAAGAGTTATCCGACGGCTAAGTTCAGTGAAAGCGATGGCTTCTTCTACCGCTCAGGCTTCATCTTCAGGATGGATTGGCTCGTAATCGGCGCAGGCCCTCTGGTGATGAGCGAATCGGTTGGCAGTGAGTCTATGCCCTACCAAGCCGATGGAGTCTTGGAAACAGAGGAGATAGAGATGCCAGACCGTCTGCCGGAGATGAGGTTTTGCTGGCTGGGTGGTAACATGTGGGTCAATATGTATGCCCCGTATGTAGGCGAACCCCGCTACCTCAACTCTACGCTGACACCCACAGGCGATACTGCAGCTGACGGAACGGAGAGGACACAAGGCGACAGTGGTACCATGTATCCGATGCTATGTTTCGGTACCATGGTTGACGGATACCCCTTGGGAACAACAGGCAGTTCCTGCTATGACTCACAAGGTCAGTATCATCGTTTGTGGGAATACGCCCTGCACTTGAACGGGGAATTCGGCATATTCGAAAAGTTCTATCGGAAATACGATGACCTGCTGCGTAACAGCCTGCATGTCATCACGGCTCAGTTGCTGCTTGACAGTCATCTGAAAGTCACGCTGCCGTCGTATCTGCCAGTCATCATCAATGGTCAGCGCATGCTGCCCAGAAGAATGGTGTATCAGCTTGGTGGGGAGGACGAGCCACTGGAGTCGGAATTCGTGACCCTGCAGCTGCACGAACCTGTAACGTCCGCCAAGGCGCTCAGTGACTACATCGCCCCAGATACCTATGGGATGACAGGTCGATATGAGGTCACTGAGATCACATCGGCGGAATATGATGCCGGTGCATTCAAGGCGGATCAGGATGTGCTCTACCCAACCAAGGTGGCCACTGCTGCAGGGCAGGTATTAGCAGAAAGGACCTGTTTCTATCATCCTGAAGATTCAACCAACTACTATCGGATACATTACTGGATAGAGTCTACGGGTGTCTGAATGTCCTTCACTCTGTCTGGAGTAACATCTAATTTTGGTACAAAAACAAGAAAGCGATGGTAATAATACAGCAACCAGATGTCGTGTCGCTGTCCGCCAATCTGAAGCCGTTCGTCATCAGCTCATCGGGGGCAGTGCTATTCACCCTTACTCAGGGTGGAGAAACGATACTGTCACAGCGGTACGAACCAAACCAGGATGGTCGCATAGAAATAGATCTGCGTGACGTCATCGAGTCACGCCTATACTTTGAGCTACATGATATAGGTACGGTGTACGTGCAACCAGGAATCGTATCTAATTTCACGGCCACCATCGGCAATGTGGAGCACACCTTCCGCGTATTGCGTGGTGGTGTAGACCGTCTGGAAGGTTCCGCTGAGAGTTATCTACGAGGCAACTTCCTCACCTGGCAACCAACAGTAAAGCGTGTAACCTACTACACCCCTGAATTCCTCACCTACTATGCCACTGGCGATTGTACGGCCAAGCTGAGAGCCTACTTCACCGATGATGCCGGCAATGTGACAAGTCAGGCCGACTATGAAATAGCGAGTCTGTCATCTGGTGCGGCCACTACCCTGCCCCTGCAGTATGCCAATGTTGTGGGGTGGCTCGACGGTAGACTGCCAGCATGGTATGATGTCTGGATAGAGGCCGGGAATGGTGACAGACTCACCTATATTCAGCGTTATGTCTGTGACATCCAGCTGTCAATGGACGAAGACTGGATTCTGTTTGAAAACAGTCTGGGCGGCATAGATACCTTCAGGGCCTACGGAGACTTGGAACTGCGGGCAGAGCATACGCATAATGTGGCCATGGTGGAAGAAGATAACGTGGAGTATCGTATTGATACCGAAAGAATCTACCGTAAGAATACAGGCCAGCTAAATAAGGCAGAGTCGAGATGGCTGCTCGACTTTCCGCCTGCCAAGGGGAAATACCTCTATGTGGGCAACCATCTGCTTAAGATAGTAGTCACATCATCAGACCTGAGTGGGAAACTGCGCACGGAACCAACCACATACAGCTTCAGCTTCAAGTTTGCCGGAGCCCGCCCGCTGCTTAACTTGCAGCGTGAGGATGTGCCAGCAGAGATGCTCAACATCGTAGTACCCGATTTGGGAAATTTTACTTTACCCCCTCGGCTGGCTGAATTCCCAAACCAGCCACTGTCCGAGGGGGTGCTATTCCCTGTTCAGAGTCCCTACTCTGAAGAATGGGGCGTGGCGACTTTTGCGGCTTTAGCTGCAGCCATTGACGTCTATCTAGACGTATCTGGCTCAAGAATAGATATTATCGGTGAGAATGATGACGACCAAGCCACCGACTATAATGTGTTCAGCGCACTCAGGGTGCTGAAGGAGATACAAGAATGCACGTCACGACAGCAGTTATTAGAAGTCCTGAATGGGAGCTTCCTCCGCAAGGACATCATTGACACTCTCCAGCAGGGAGTGCAGGTGGGGGGGTGCGAGATTACATGGGACGACACGAACAACATGCTCCATTTCAGCACTGGCATCTATGCAGACGGAGGCGTGTCAGCTCTCGGTTCAAATTCATCAAGCGGCGGTTCGGGCGGTCTTGACCGTGAGACGCTGTTCACGATTCTCAGCGGCACTCCAGCGAGCGGGGAGAGCATCAATCCGACATACATCCCTATTG
>ERZ842401.8122-NODE-8122-length-10453-cov-57.576938_pt1 | contig 10453 bp, 8 predicted proteins | sample MGYA00521270_ERZ842401 | MGnify/ENA primary metagenome ERZ842401 (study PRJEB31892, sample SAMEA3878208) | bioreactor metagenome | biome: Moose rumen | place: Sweden | collected 2011-10 | study: EMG produced TPA metagenomics assembly of the PRJEB12797 data set... | reverse complement strand
CCCAAGACCCCAACATTAAAAGTGTTGTGCTCTACCAACTGAGCTAGCGGATCAGTGCTCACGCATTCCAACGAAAGCGGCTGCAAAATTACACATTAAATTTGAATTGGCCAAATTTATTGGAATGTTTTTCCAAATTAAGCAAGAAATTCCCCTCAATCAGTCCGAATTTTTGCTGATAGCGCGGCGGTAACACTCGCGGCAGAGGGGCTCGTACTCTTGCGTCTCGCCCAGCAGTACGCGGCGGTCGTTCTCGACGGTGCGGTGGCTGACGTAGGCCAGCGAGCCGCACTTGACACAGATGGCATGCACCTTGGTGACCTCGTCGGCGATGGCACAGAGTGCGGGCATGGGGCCGAAGGGGACGCCCTTGTAGTCCATGTCCAGTCCGGCAATGATGACGCGCACGCCGCGGTAGGCCAGCTCGTTGCAGACGTCGACCAGCCCCATGTCGAAGAACTGTGCCTCGTCAATGCCTACCACGTCGATGTCGGACGACAACAGCAGGATGGAGGCCGACGAGTCGAGTGGGGTGGAGGGAATGGCGTTGTGGTCGTGGCTGACCACCTCTTCGTCGCTGTAGCGCGTGTCGATGGTCGGTTTGAAGATTTCCACCTTCTGTTTGGCAAACTGGGCCCGGCGCAGACGGCGTATGAGCTCTTCCGTCTTGCCCGAGAACATAGAACCGCACACTACTTCTATTCTTCCTGGGCGGTGTGCCTCGCCCGTCGCGGGATAACTAATCATGGTGCAAAGATAGTGTTTTTTAGTTCATAGTTCATAGTTCATAGTTCATAATTATGGTGAATTAACATCATTTTACAAAAAAAACTATGAACTATGGACTATGAACTATGAACTTTTTCTTACCTTTGCAGCCGAAATGGGCATATTATATATAGTACCCACGCCCGTGGGCAACATGGAGGACATGACGCTACGTGCCATTCGCATCCTGAAAGAGGCTGACGTGGTGTTGGCAGAGGATACCCGTACGTCGGGCATCCTGCTGAAGCACTTCCAGATCCAGCAGCACCTGCTGTCGCACCATAAGTTCAACGAACACGGCACCACGGCCTCGGTTGTCGAGCGCCTGCAGGCCGGTCAGACGGTGGCGCTCATCAGCGATGCCGGTACGCCGGGCATCTCGGACCCGGGCTTCTTCCTGGTGCGCGAGGCCGTCCGTGCGGGCATAGAGGTGCAGACGCTGCCCGGTGCCACGGCCTTTGTGCCGGCGCTGGTGTCCAGCGGACTGCCCTGCGACCGCTTCTGCTTTGAGGGTTTCCTGCCTCAGAAGAAGGGGCGCCAGACCAAGTTGCAGAGCCTGGCCGACGAGGAGCGTACCATGGTGTTCTACGAGTCTCCCTACCGTGTGCTGAAGACGCTGCAGCAGTTCAGCGAGGTGTTCGGCCCGGAGCGTCAGGTCAGTGCCTGCCGCGAGATATCGAAGGTGCACGAGGAGAGCGTGCGCGGTACGCTGCACGAGGTCATTGCCCACTTCACCGAACACGAGCCCCGCGGCGAGTTCGTCCTTGTCGTGGCAGGCAAGAGCGTGTAGTGTTGAGAGTAGAAGTATAAAACAAAGAATAAGAACATGAAAAAACTATTTGCATTTGTATTGTTTATGACGGCATTGACCGCCTGCAATCAGAAAGGACAGAACGCAACCGACTTGTTGGTTGCCCAGGAGCGTGACTCGCTGAACCGCATCATTACCCAGAAGGACAACGAGATTAACGACATGATGGGCACGATGAACGAGATTGAAGAGGGCTTCCGCGCCATCAGTGCCGCTGAGGACCGCGTCAGCCTGGCCCGTCAGGGCGAAGGCGCCAGCATGAAGGAGCGCATTGCAGAGAACATGCAGTTCATTCAGCAGACCATGCAGCAAAACCGCGAGCTCATCAGCAAGCTGCGAAACCAGCTGCGCCAGAGCTCTGTCAAGGGCGACCAGCTGCGCCGCACGCTGGACAACCTGACGCGCCAGATGGAAGAGAAGGACACGCAGATCAAGTCGCTCATGGCCGAACTGGAGGCCAAGAACGTCCAGATAGGCGAGCTGACGGAGCAGGTGACCGACCTGCAGACCAATGTGGCCAACCTGTCCGAGGAGACCACTCAGAAGTCGCAGACCATCTCTACGCAGGACAAGCAGCTCAATACGGCCTGGTTTGTCTTCGGCACCAAGAAGGAGCTGAAGGAGCAGCGCATCATTGAGGACGGCGAGGTGCTGCGTTCCAACTTCAATCAGGACTACTTCACCAAGATTGACATCCGTGTGGACAAGGAGATCAAGCTCTATAGCCGCTCTGCCAAGCTGCTGACGGCGCACCCCGCTTCCAGCTACCGTCTGGAGCAGGATGCCAACAAGCAGTACGTGCTGCGCATTGAGAACCCGTCACAGTTCTGGTCTACCAGCAAGTATCTGGTCATACTCGTAAAGTAAGCAGAGACCGATGAGAAGACTCTTTTTCCTGACGCTGACCGTGGTGAGCTGGCTGTCGGCAGCAGCCATCGACCGCACCGCCGCTGCCATGCAGCGCATAGCAGACCGCCAGCTCAACGCCATGGGCATTGCAGAGACGTCGGCCTTGCTGGACGAGACGCCCGCCTGTGCCATCTACGGTTCGTCCGCCGGCGGCTTTGCCGTCGTCAACCGGAACGCTGACGGCCGGCAGGTGCTGGGCTACTCGACGTCCGTCTACACCCCCGGCCACATGCCTTGTGGCTTCGACTGGTGGCTGAACGCCGTCAGCGAGGCGCAGCAGCATGGCTCGCTGAAAAGAGCCTCCTCGCGTAAGTACAACCCGGTAGACAACTTTCTGAAGACCCGCTGGGGCCAGGATGCTCCCTATAACGAGAAGTGTCCGAAGCTCAGCGGCAAGAGGCCTCCTGCCGGCTGCATAGCCACCGCCATGGCCCAGGTCATGCGCTACTACGAGTGGCCTGCACAGGGCCAGGGCATGGGCGGCTACTATCTTAACAACCATTTTGTCGACGAGGCCGTCGACGGCACATACTCCTGGGATAAGATGCTGAACGTGCCTTACTCTGCCGGCACCAAGAAGGACATTCGTGCCGCTGTGTCCACGCTGCTCTACGACTGCGGCAAAGCCGTCAAGATGCAGTACGACCTGGATGGCAGTGGCGCCTATCAGTTTGACCAGGCGCTGGCCCTGGCCCGCCACTTCCAGTACGACTCGCTGTCGCTGCAGTACTGCGAGCGCTATCTCTACGACACTGACCAGTGGATGGACCTGATAGACGGCGAGATACAGGCTGGTCGGCCCATACTCTATTCCGCCGACGATGCCAACGGCAGCGGTGGCCACGCCTTTGTGTTCAGCGGCATCGATGCCGACGGCAATGTCTGGGTCAACTGGGGCTGGACCGGCAGCGGCGACGGCTACTACGCCGTCGACCTGCTCGACGTCAGTCCGTACCGCTTTGCCAACGGACAGGAGATGAACATCGGCATCAAGCCCATGGCTTCCACCGGCCCTGACGGCGTCTATCGCTCCAAGTGGGCCGTCTACCTTTCTGCTGCACCCGCGGTGACGCCCGACCACCGGCACCTGACCATACCTTATTATTATATATATAACGCCCACTTCCTGCCTTTTACCGGCAGCGTAGGCCTTTACATCCGCAGCACCGACGGACAGGGCTACGGACAGCTGAAGCTCGTCAAGGAGATGGCTACCCAGGAGCTGGCCTACGGCGAGGGCTATACCAACATCAACGACGACAACACCTACGAGCCCGTGGAGCTCAGCTTCGACGAGCTGCCCATAGGCTGCTATCAGGTCTGCTGGGCCTCGAAGGCCGTCCAGGAAACCGACGTCCAGGCCATGCTGGACGAGAACAGCGCCCAGCTCTCCGCTCCGTTCTTCATGGCCAAGAACGACAACGGCACGCTGAGCTGCTCCGACCAGGAGATCACCACCGCCGTCCGTGCCGTCGCCACGCAGACCGCTGACGCGGCCTCGCGCTACTATCGTCCCGACGGCCGTCCGGCCACCGCCGCCGGTCGCGGGCTGACCATTATCCGGCAGGGATCTACCGTCCGTAAGATAGTTCGATAGTAAATTTGTTTACAAACCAATCGAAACGGAGTTGACGTTTAATATTTGGATTAACGTTGGGTTAACGGAAAGATTTGCACGCTTGTTTTAAAAGGGATATGCATTTAAAAAAGCAAAACAAGTTGTTTTGCTTACGCGAAACCGTCCTTTTTGCCGATAAAAGACCGTTTATCTGACCAAAACAAGTTGTTTTGCTTTGTCGCAGACGCAGTGACACTTTCAAATAAAGTGTCACTGCATCTAACTGTTGTATTATCAATAAGTTATGGTGGATAGTGACACTTTAGTGAAAATTGATAATTTTTTTTCGGAGTTGTTTCAGTACTCATGTTACGACCTCTCTTGTAAATTGCTGATTTATGAAATGTAAGGACAATTCTCTTTTTTTGAGGAGTGATACATCGCTGGGTTTATGAAAAGCATCAGGGCAGGAAACTGATGTTCCTGCCCTGTGTAGATGAATTAGACAAGTTGCTTACAGCTTCATTTTCCAAAGCCCTCTTTTAAATCACTGCCAATAATTGCAGCCAATACAGAGTGCTGTTCTCTATAGATAACGTGGAAATAATACTTTTCATTGATACCGTTCACTTATCCATTATCTTCTGACAATGAAATCTGATATATATCCCCTTCAGATGACTTGAATAGCCTAACGAAATTCTCCATCCTTACAGTTGAACGAACTCCACATTCTTATATTCGCCAGCATCCCAACGCTTCTGAATCTCCCGGATTCTCTGGGCTTTATCCTCGCCAATCTTGCGCATTCGGTTTAATACTTTGCGCGAAGCATTCATGATAGTAATGTACTCTACCTGTGCCATATTTCATCACTACTTTTACGTTTCTCGCTTGCAAAGGTACAAATAAGTGAGCGAAAATGCAAATTTATTTGCAATTTTTCGAACGAAAGTACCTTCTCGCGATGCGAAAAGATACTCATTCTTTTCCGAGAGACAAAACAATTCCCCAAAAACATCAGGGCAGGAAACTGATGCTCCTGCCCTGAGTGTTATTGGTTGAAGATATGCCTATCGGTCCATCGGATAGACTATCTGGGTGGCAGACAGTGTGATGACATTGTTTTCATTGTTCACATCGCTCAGCGTGATATAGCTGGGACTCTTAATGTTGTCCGTCGTCAGCTTGAATGTTCGTGCGGCAGCGGTTGCGTTGGTGCTGCATCCGAACGGAACCAGCAGATAGTGGAAGTATGCGTTCGCAATGTACCAGGCTGCATTACTGTTTTCGATGTTGCTGGCATAGGCCATTGTGATGGTATCGTCGCCCGTTAGTTCGTAGTCGAAGACAAATCCGCTGAAATAGTTGCCGGAACCGTCAGAGCTTGCACAAGTGACGCCGAAGTAGTCGCCATAGGTGGATGCTACAGACGGATAAGGCTTGCCCAGGCAGAAGAGCACCAGGTTCTCGCCTAAGACGGGCATGATCTGCGACTGGACAGCTCCCCAGTAAGTAGCGCCGTAGTTTCCCATTCCGCTGAGTGCTGCATACCACGTGCCGTTGATGAGCTGCTCGTTGAGTGGTGGCACCACAGCCTGCAGATTGGCATCGCTACCTCCTGTCTCAGGATAAACCAGCGAGTTCTCCACATATTTGAAGCCTGTCAGCTTCTGGCCTCCCAGTTCTACCGTTTCATAGAACGAGTAGCCCTCGGGAGTCACCGTGTAAGGAATCTCAACGGTTTTGTTGCCGTCCTCAGAAGGTACGGTAACGGCAATGTTTCTATAGCTGATCTTAGCCTCATAGGATTCCTGGCCGACGTTGATCAGATAGTTGGCACAGTTCATATCTGCCTCTACCGTTGCCACTTGGTCAAGATATCCCTGCCATCCTGACTCGGAAACAGGTGAAGGAACCATGACAAGACGGTTGCCATGCTTCTTTCCTTGCAGCACAACGCTGTCAGCCGTAGCCGAGAGAACGCGGAATTCCAAGTCAGCGTAGAATCCCTTGCCGTCCTCTCCCAGTCCCGCCACGTTGGCCGGGTTGGAGAAGAAGTGAATGTTCTCGCTGAACTCATCGAACGAAAGCACCACGCCAGCACTCTGCTCCAGTTTATAGTGTGATGTCTCCACTTCGTAGCTCGTGGGATCTGTGGGGTCGTAATACACCTCGCTCACCACTTTCAGTGTGTTGTCCTCGTTGAACTTCATGAGCAGGTTGTAGCCTCCAAAGTCCAGGTCGCCGTAGATTTTCAGCACCCAGCCGTTAGGCTGGTTGACGAGAATGGCCTTGTCTGCTGCCATGGCCTCTGCTATACGCTGAGACGACGGCTTGTCGAACACATCATCGACCTCACTGACACAAGAGCTGATGGTCAGTACTGCTATCAGTGCATACAGTATATTCTTGATGTATCTCATAGTCTATTCTTCTATTAGTTTTTTACAGTCATGTTCTCAATATCAATACCCTTCTCCACTTCGGCCGACCTGCGGAGCACGATTTCGCGCAGTGCGTCCAGGTCAATGCCCCACGAGTTGGCAAAGTAGTCATAGACGATGTTGAACTTCTGTACCAGCTTGTTGTAGTAGGTATAGTCCTTCTCCATCTCACGCTCATAGGCAGGCACCTTCTCGTACGTCACTGTACCGTCGGCAGCGGTCACCTTCTGATACACCACATTTCCGTTGGCGTCTGTTTCATAGATGATGTTTCCGTTGGCGTCTGTCTGCGGTATCAGGTTGCCGTCGGCGTCCTTCTTGTAGACGGGATTGCCTTTGCTGTCCGTAGCCGGCGTGTCCGTGTCGACGACGGCAGCTGCCAGCAGGTCCTTGAAGGCTGCCTCAGTATGGGTCACGTAGAAAGAGTAGATTTCCGCGAAGTCCTCATTATACTCCTTGCTGCCGTAGCCGCTGGTAAAGCCCATGGCAGGTGCCTCCCAGTCATCTACATTCACCCAGTTGGTAGTCTGGTAGTCACTGGTTGACACCGTCTGGAACTCCGTTGAATAGTTCTTCAGCTGCGTCAGGATATGGCAGAACTCATGGTGCATGGTGTGGAAGAACCAGTAGTTCAGGTCCATGGGGTTGCTGGCTGCGGTGTTCGGATAATAGCTGTCCTGGTCAATCCAGGGGTCATTCGGTGTGATGGCGTTGACACGGAATACAGTCACCTTCAGGCCGCCTTCTGCCGTACCAAGCACCATTTCATGGGAACCACCGCTGGAATACTCGGCCGAACCAATGAGCTGGAAGACGCGGAAGCTGTGGGCCTTGATGAAGTCCTCGCCCAGCGCCTCGGCATAGGCGTCCAGCCATACGTGCTTGATCATGACGGCCAGTGCCTTCGACTTATCCAGTTCTGCAGGAATGACATTGTAGGAATTATCCGTCTCACTGTCATTGTAGCGATAGATGAAGTTGATGTTGTAGGGCTTCGTGTAGTTATCCAAGAGCCAGTTGTCAAATGCCGAGCGTGTGGGAATCTCGGTGTCGAATGCTGAGTACGACGGGTCTACGTCGTTGTCAGTGCCGCAGGCACTCATGAGGCCTGCAGCCATCAGCAAGTATAATAATTTCTTATATTTCATAATCTTTCCTTTTATTAGATATACAACTCTTAGTCCTTTCTTTGTTATTCAGAAGGCTCAGATTCTGATGCTGTGGACTCTTCACGCGGATTTGGCTCCAGTCCGGCCTGGATGACGTCGTCGGGCAGCTGAATAGCACCTCGCAGGTCGCCGGCCTTGAAGACAATGGGGTCCTCACCATCCAGGAAGTGGCTATATTCGATGCCATAGCGCTTCAGGTCCTGGAAGCGAATGCCCTGATAAGGCATACTGACACGGCGCATCCACAGAATCAGGTTGATGCAGTTCTCCTGTGTGCCGGTGGCCACGGTGAAGCCCTGTGGGTGGAGCTTTTTCTTCATCCAGCGCATCTGGGCGGCCAGTTCCGGGTTCTTGCTCAGGTCGCTGCTGGTAATACCGTCGTCAGGTGTGACGGCCGAATAATACATGTTCTCAAAGAATTCGTCCAGATTCTCCTGGGTAATATCCGTACGACGCTTGATATATCGCTTGCCACCGCTTGTATAGATATACGACTCAGCCGTGAAAGAGCTTGCCCATGTGTTCATGTCGGCAATGGCATTGCTGAAGTCGCCCTTCAGCGCATAAGCCTCGGCACGGCAGAGCAGCGTTTCCTCTCCCTGGAAGGGAACCTCAAGAATGTGGGCATAGCCGGTGCTGCCTACCTTGTCCGTATATTCGAATTCCTCGTTCTGAACCGGGAAGCGGATATTCTGGTTCGAGCCATAGAGCTTGTGAGAGGGCCAGAACACGTTTGCACTGGAACCGCTGCCCCACCAAGGCGTGCTTACCCAGAACATTTCGTTCAGTGTGATGATACGGTTCAGTCCAAAGCGCTTATAGCTGCTGCTTCCTGATGTGGCACGTCCGCAGATAGAGTATGCCGGCATGAAGATCAGGTTGGCATTGACGTTGGAAGCTTTATAGGCATGGAAGAAGTCGGCAGCTCCCAGTGAGGACCACTGACCGATATTGTGCAAAACTTCCGAAGGGTTGGTGCCTAAGCAGGCTGTTGCATACTGGATAGCCTTGTCGTAGTCGTGGTAGTACAGGAAGAAGCGCGCTGCAAAAGCATTGGCAGCCTTCAGGTTCCAGTGGTACTTGGGTACTGACAGGTGGTCTTCGTTGACCAGCGGCAGCGCCTCCTCAATGTCAGCAGCGATGTTGGCATACGTCTCAGCCAATGTACCACGCTCATTGACGGTGACACCTGGCGATTTCGGATAAGGAATGCCCAGATACTGGTCGGCTTTCTCCGGGTCGTAGGCCATGCAGAAGGTATTGGCACACATAAACAGTGCATAGGCACGGCAAAGCAAAGCCTCGGCACGCTGGCCGCTCAGTGAGGCAGGATTGCCCATTGAACTGATGGCTCCTAATGCCTCGTTGGCGGTAGCTGCTTTTTCGTAATAGTTGTTCCAAAGTGTGCGAGGGTCGTCGTTGTTGCGTCCCTCCACGTTCTGCCAGCGATACATCTGTTCTTGGTTAAGCTGGGCTGTGTATACTGTTCCATTGTCATCAACGTCATCACTGCTCATCCAGAACAGGAAACTGGGAGAATGGTCAAGGTACGCACTCACCAGCAGCTTGTTGACCTTTTCCTCTGTGTTTACCTCGGCACGGTCGTCGGGCAGCTTGTCCAAATAGTCGTTACACGACGTCAGCCCCATGCTCAAGGCAATGATGGATAATCCTATATATTTCTTCATAATCATTTACTTTTTTACCTTTTTACTTTTTTACCTTTTTTAGAGTCCTAAGCGTAGTGTCATGGTAAACTGCTTAGGCATAGGTACGGCCACACCGCCGGAGTTGAAGAACTCAGGATCCTGACCGTTCAGCTTCTTGTCGGCATAGATCAGGAACAGGTTGGTGGCTTGCAGCTTCAGTGAGAGGTTGTTGAGCTTCAACGGAGCAATCAGCTTCTTCGGGAAGTCATAGCTCAGCGATATTTCCTTCATGCGGATGAAGTCGCCCTTGGCCACACGAGCTGTAGAACGGTTGTAGGCATTGAAGGCATAGCTTATGTGGTTGTCTTCCTGAATGATACGGCGGTCTACGAGAGCCGGAATGTCCGTGTGCCTCTCATCACCAGCGACGGTCCAGCGGTTCTTGAATTCCTTCGGCATGGCCAGCAGGTCGCTGTAGCTGGCGCGGAATGAGGGGTCAAGACGTACCACGTTGCCGAACGAGTAGGTGATGAACATGTTGAGCGTAAATCCTTTATACTTGAAGATGTTACCCAGCGAACCCGTAATGGTCGGGTCTGTCGGGCCCTCATACTTCAGATAGTCCAAAGTGTAAGACTGGAAATAGTGGTCGCTGGTGGTGAGCTCGCCCTCTTCATTGATGAAGGTGGGGATACCCTGCTTGTTCAGTCCCTGATAGTCAATGGAGAACAGGGCACGATAGGGATAGCCTTCCATCGTAAAGCCGGTGCCGGTAACCAGGTTGATGATACGGCTCTGGGCATCCAGTTCAGTCACCTCCGTCTTGACGTGCGAGAAGATGAAGTCGGTCTCCCACTTGAAGTCCTTTTCGACAATGTTCTTAGTCGAAATTGACAGCTCCTCACCGTGTGACTTCATAGATGCTACGTTGGCGTATTCCGTGATGACACCCTTCGTTCCGTTGGTCTGGCGCGGGCCAATCAGGTCGTAGTTGTTACGCTTGAACCAGTCGAACTGCACATTGATGCGGTTGTTCAGGAATCCCAGGTCGACACCCAGGTTGAACTCGTGCTTCTTCTCATAGGTAAGGTCGGGGTTGGCGAAGTCGTAAATCTCCAGACCCGATTCCTTGTCGGTGGTCT
>ERZ842401.8121-NODE-8121-length-10454-cov-4.665737_pt1 | contig 10454 bp, 10 predicted proteins | sample MGYA00521270_ERZ842401 | MGnify/ENA primary metagenome ERZ842401 (study PRJEB31892, sample SAMEA3878208) | bioreactor metagenome | biome: Moose rumen | place: Sweden | collected 2011-10 | study: EMG produced TPA metagenomics assembly of the PRJEB12797 data set... | reverse complement strand
GTCGGGATGATCCGACTCGAACGGACGACCCCTACGTCCCGAACGTAGTGCGCTACCAACTGCGCTACATCCCGATAGGGAAGTGCCCTTCCCGCTTATGCCAGGCTGTTCACGTACAGGGCGATGCCGCTCTTGAGGTTGGCAGCCTTGTTCCTGTGGATGATGCCGGTCTTTGCGAGTTTGTCGAGCATTTTGTACACCTTGGGAGCGCGTGCTTCTGCGTCAGCCTTGTCAGTGGTCTTCCTGAGGTCGCGCAGGGCGTTACGTGTTGTCTTTGCGTAGTACTTGTTGTGCATCCTGCGTCTTTCATTCTGGCGGATGCTCTTCTGTGCAGATGCGTGATTTGCCATAATATACTTTTTTTATTTCGTAGTGGGTAGGAGAATCGAACTCCTATTGCAAGAATGAAAATCTTGAGTACTAGCCGTTATACGAACCCACCAAGAGTCCCTGCAAAGGGAACGCAAATATACCAATTATTTTTTCAACGGCAAATTTTTTTTACTCCTTTGTCTCCCATTCGAACGAATATACTATCGATTCGACCTGCCTCAGATACTGCCTCTTGTCATAGCGCGGAGCATATACAAAACCTTCGACTGTTATAATCTCCATATTTTCAGGGCCATAGAATGAATGTGAGACGAACGGGCCTCCCATGTAGTCATTCTGGACTTCCCAAAAGCCCCTCATCTGTGCGAGCTGTCTTCCGCGGAACCGGAGGAATTCCACTGTAGGCTTGATATATGTGCTTGTGGTCATCCATGTGTTGTCGAACATGCCGGGAACGTTCTCCGCGAGGATCGTATTGCGGTGTCTGGTAAGGGCTTCCACGGAGAAGTTCTCCTTTTCTGATGCAGGATGGCGGTACACGAAGATCCCCTGTATCAGGGAGCCGGGCTTTTCGTCTGCGACCCAGGCAAAGTCTTCGGTAAGTTTCTTGAGTTTGTATCCGATAGGGAAGTGGGGCGACCCTCCGAAGGTCTGCTTTACCTGTGCGGTCGCTTCCCGGTTCTCGTACTGGATGGAGTTGGCAATCACACGGTCGCGTTCAGCCTGCTCTATCGTTGCCAGGATACGGGCGCTGTTTTCATTGAACAGGGATGTGGCCTCCGCAGCACCTGAAGCATTGATCTGAATGACGCACTGGGGATGTGCCCATTCATCGTTACGGTAGATGATGCCAGGCTCTGCAGTACTGTCGTCCATATTGAAAATGAGAATGTTACGGTGGATCCGGAACATGTCTGCGAAGTTCCCCCTGGTGACGTTGACAAGCGAGTACAGAGGCTCCCTCTGGTAGAGGTACGGGCAATCCGCGCCAAGAGTGTTCCTTACGGCGCTCCCGAGATCCTTTTCCCAGTTTTCCTTGTCCATCACAACAACAACTTCACCTGCCTTCCCGCTTACATTCGGGAGAAGGGTGCGACCCGGCTTGCAGGATGCAATCAGGGCCAGGGCTGTGAGTATAAGAGGTATTTTATTGAGTTTCATATATTTATTAGTTACCTTAATAAACTGGATATATCGTTGCTGAAGGCAAGCATCATAAGCATCATGAGCAGCACCATCCCTATCATCTGGGCAATTACGAGGAACCTTTCGGAAGGCTTCCGTCCGGTCACCATTTCATACAGGGTGAACATTATATGGCCTCCGTCAAGTCCGGGAATGGGAATGAGGTTCATCACGCCGAGCATGATGGACAGCATGGCAAGCAGGACGAGGAATCGGTACCAGTCCCATACTCCTGGAAATACTTTTCCGATGGATATGAAACTGCCAACAGATTTGTATGCACCCGTACTGGGTGTTGCAACCATCTTAAGGTCAGAAAGATAACCGCTTACGGAGCTGAAGGCCATCTTTATGCCGGCAGGTATGGCGGAAATCGCTCCGTAGTTCCTGGTCTTCAGGCCGGGGATGGCCGCAAATATTACCGCACGGCCGCTTGTGTCGAGTTTTATGGGCAGGGAAAGTGTGTCTGCCCCGCGCACGACGGATGCAGTTATGCTTTTCCCCCTGTTGCGTGCAAAAACAGGTCTGGAGTCCTGTAGGAAAGCGATTTCAGTGCTGTCTGCGCCTATTATCCTGTCTCCCCTGACGAGGCCGCCCTGCCAGTTGGGGGATTCCGGAGGTATGGTATCGACAACGAAAGGGACGGCGAGCGAAAACATGTCCGGCGAATTCAGGATATCCGGAATCCTGCTGTGGTCAATGTATATCGTAACTGTGTCCAGCCCCCTCAGCACCCTTACGGTGCGCGGGCTTCTTCGGGCGATATCTGCCTGAAGCATACCGAAATTGTCCGGTATGTATCCGTCCATGTCGAGGATATGGTCGCCTGTTTCAAACCCCATGTCACGGGCCATCTGCCCGGCATAGATGCAGCTGTCCTCGTTGCTTATGTAGGACTCTCCCCAGATGCCGAGGATGCAGATGAAAAGGATGATGGCCAGGATGAAATTGAACAGGACTCCGCCTGCCATTACAAGAAGGCGCTGCCAGGCCGGCTTGGTGCGGAATTCATCTTTTGACGGTTCGCTTCTGAGCTGTTCAGTATCGAGAGATTCATCCACCATACCGGCAATTTTGCAATAACCTCCCAATGGAAGCCATCCGATGCCGTATTCCGTGCTGAACTTCCCCAGACCCGGGAAAAGCCGGGAAAACCAACCCTCTTTCGTGCTCAGCAGCTTGAAGCCGCCGATGTCAAAAAAGAGAAAAAACTTTTCCACCCTTATGCCGAAGAGTTTGGCAAAGCAGAAATGCCCGGCTTCATGGATTACGATGAGTATCGACAGGGCGAGCAGCACCTGAAGCGTCTTTACTAGGACCATATTCTCGAGCCTATCTTGTAATTTGCCATCGCAAGCGCCTCCCTGTTGGTCTCGATTGCGTCTCCAACGCCGGTGAACCGGGCAAAGGGAATCTCGTCCATCACCTCTTCGATTACGCGGCGGATACCGTGGAAGGGGAGCCGTCCTTCAAGGAAGGCGGCAACTGCAGCTTCGTTGGCGGCATTCATCGCGCATGGAATATTTCCGCCCCGCCGGATGGCATCGAAAGCAAGATTTATGCATGGAAACTTCTCAGTGTCAGGAGTTTCGAAAGTAAGGCCGCCGAGAGCCGCGAAATCCAGTTTCTCATTGTCGAGCGGCAGACGCCGGGGAAATGCAAGAGCCAGCTGGATGGGCTCCCGCATATCCGGATGCCCCATCTGGGCTATGACGGCACCGTCTTCGAACTCCACCATGGAGTGGATTATGGACTGCGGATGGACAACTATGTTGATATCCTCGGGAGCTACACCGAAAAGCCACTTCGCCTCTATCATCTCAAAGCCTTTGTTCATCATCGTGGCGGAGTCTATGGTGATCTTGCTGCCCATGGTCCACCGCGGGTGCTTCAGTGCGTCGGACGGTGTCGCCCGGTCGATATCTTCCTTTTTCCAGGTGCGGAAAGGGCCTCCTGATGCGGTCAGATGCAGTTTTACTACCTTGTTGCCCTGCGCGCCGAGGAGACACTGGAAAATGGCGGAATGCTCGGAATCGACAGGGAGGATAGGGATTGACTTTTCCCGGGACATGTCCATGACCAGCTGTCCGGCGGCCACAAGGGTCTCCTTGTTGGCAAGGGCGATGGGTTTTTCCGCTTCGAGGGCTGCGACAGTCGGCCTTACTCCGCTGAACCCTACAAGTGCGTTCAGGACCATGTCTATATTGTCTCCGCCTACCATGCTGCAGATGGAATCCATCCCTTTGAACACCTTGATACCGTGCGGTGACAACGCTGAATTCACTTTGTCATATAAGTCCGGATTGCATATTATGGCGCATCCGGCATCGAACCTGACAGCCTGCTCTATCAGCAAGTCGGCATTGTTGCGTGCCGTAAGCAATTCCACCTGGAACAAATCCGGATTCCTGGACACTACGTCCAGGGCCTGGGTGCCTATGGAGCCTGTCGAACCAAGTATTGCCAATCTGCGTTTCTGCATAGAAATCAAAAAATTATATACGCCTGCGGGTCTTTCGCCTCCTCATTTTTCCATATTGCGAACGTTATCATCGCAGCGTGCTGTCCGGGTGCTTCCGCAGTTACGGCGACCGGCGAGCCGGATGATACCCGGGCACCTGTCTGCGTCAGGAGCCTCCCGGGGCCATGCATGGTGGACAGCAGTGAACCTCCGTGCTGGATGGTGCAGAAGAAACCGCCGTCATCGAGCCTGCCGCACTGTACCACCGTGCCTTCGGCGATGGCTGCAATCTGGGAATCCGGGGCGCATGTGATCAATATGTATGGATGTGTCGCCATGTCAAACGGCTCGGTGATTACGCCGCTTACCGGCTGGAAAAAGCCGGTTTTGTCTATTACATCTGTCTGCGGGGTGCTGGCGGCCGCTTTTTCAGCCTCCGACACTTTCGCCCTCAGGAGCGAATCCCTGCCCCTGAGATACTGTATCTTTGCGGCGGAAAGGGAATCCGGATTCACCTGGCTCAGAAGGCTGTCCGCCGTGGCGGGGCTTTCTCCGGAAAGGACTTTGCGCAGGTTTTCCGAGTATAATTGCCATCTGAACATGGCAGACTTCAGGGAATCTGCAAGCATTGCATTGCGCAGCGCAAGATGTCTGGTTTCCGAATTGGGATACCCGGGGATGAGGTTCCTTGCCGGCGTATATGCGAAGATGCACCAGGCTGAGGCCAGTATCACCACCACTGCCGACAGTGCCGACAGAAAGAGCGTCCACCGGGTGAATTTTACGGTGCCAAGGAGCTTATGTGTGAGGTCGTCTGTCAGATTCACCCGGAATCTTCGCCTCGGTTTGTCTTTTTCGGCCATCTTGACTAGTTGGCGGATTCTTTGTATATTGCGGTACTATGGACAGGATTATAGGGATAGACTATGGCAGGAAGCGCACCGGATTGGCCGTCAGCGACCCCCTCGGCATATTTGCCACAGCTCTCGAAACCGTGTCCTCTACAAATATAATAGAATATCTCAAGAATTATGCCTCGGCCTGTCCGATAGGGAAGTTTGTCCTGGGATGGCCGCGGAACCTTGACGGCAGCCCGGCAGAGGCCATGGAATATGCGGATGCTTTCCGCAAGCAGCTTGCCAAGGCTTTCCCGGATACGGAAATAATACTTGAGGATGAAAGGTTTACATCTGTCCTGGCGCACAGGGCGATGATAGACGGCGGGATGAAGGCGTCAGCAAGGGCGGATAAAGGTGCGGCCGACAGGATAAGCGCGGCTATTATCCTCCAGGGATATCTGGACAGGATGTCCGGCTCCACCCTTTCCATAGACCCTGCGGCGGTTCCTGAAACGCTGTCCAGAAAAGTGTCGCGAAGGAGGCGATAGAATATGGTAAGACCAATTTATGTTTATGGGTCCGAAGTCCTCAGGCAGGTGGCGGAGGATGTGGACCTTGCCGACAAAGAGGGCATCGCATCCCTTGTCAGTGACCTGAAAGATACCCTTGCCGTAGCGGAAGGCTGCGGGCTTGCCGCCCCGCAGATCGGTGTGGGCAAGAGGGTGGTGATAGTTGACGGGACGGTGATGACGGACGTCTATCCCTATCTTGACGGCTTCCGCAGGACTCTTATCAATCCCGTCATATTGGAGGAAAGCGACAAGAAGTGTCAGTACAACGAGGGGTGTCTGAGCGTCCCGGGGGTTTATGCCGACGTCACCCGCCCTTCCTCGATCAAAGTAGAATATTACGATGAATCCCTGAATAAGGTTACCGAAGAGTTCGACAAGTTCGCCTGCAGGATGATCCAGCACGAACTCTCACATCTTGACGGGGACCTTTTCATCGATCACATAGCGCCTATACGCAAGAAAATAATCGGCAAGAAGCTGCAGGGAATTTCCAAAGGGAAGTATCCGGCCCGCTACGCCACAAAAATCGTTTAATTATGGGAGCATTTCACGCCTATGACATAAGAGGCATCTGGAACAAGGATTTCGATGCCGAAACCGTATATAAGACAGGTTATTTCCTTCCCGGTCTGCTCGGTGCGGACAAAGTGCTTGTCGGAAGGGACTGCCGCACGTCGTCCGACACTATCAGGGAGGCGCTCATAAAGGGCATCACCGATGCCGGCGCCGATGTATATGACATCGGGCTCAGCACGACTCCTATGGTGTATTTCAGCACGGCATATTACGGATTCAAAGCCTCGGTGCAGATAACGGCCTCGCATAATCCGAAGGAATACAACGGCCTCAAGGTGTCCCGCGAGAATGCCCTTCCGGTAGGGCTTGCCACAGGTCTCGGCCAGATTAAACAGTGGATAGACGAAGGGCGTCCCACGGAGCCGGCCGCTGTCAGGGGAAAAGTGTTCTCCAAGGATATAAAACAGGATTATCTTACCTTCCTGGATGCGTATAAGGCCGATTTTTCTTCCCTCAAGATAGCATTCGACCTTTCCAACGGGATGGCCTCCCTGCTGGCGAAGGATATTTTCGGCAGCGGTCACGACTATCTTTACGACACCATGGACGGCACCTTCCCCAACCATGAGCCCAATCCTCTTATCCCGGCCAATGTCGCCGACCTTTGCCGCCTGGTCAGGGAAAAGGGCTCCGATATCGGCGTCATTTTCGACGGAGATGCAGACAGGGTCATGTTCGTGGATGAAAAGGGACAGTTCATATCGCCCGACCTCATCATCGCCCTTCTCGGCAATTACTTTACCGGAGAGCTGGGCAAGCAGGGGATAGTCCTTCAGGACATACGTTCTTCCAAGGCCGTGGCCGAATATCTCGAGCCTCTCGGTGACGATGTGCACACCTGGAAGGTAGGCCGTGCAAATGCCGCCCTGAAACTCCGTGAGCTGGACGGCCTGTGGGGAGGGGAACTGGCAGGCCACTACTATTTCAAGGATTTCTATTACTCCGACAGCGCCCTTCTGGCAGCCCTTCTGGTTCTCAGGATCGTCGCCCGTTTCAAAGAAGGCGGCGCAGCCTTGAGCGAAGTGATTGCAAGCATATCAAAGTATTCCAATTCGGGGGAAATCAATTTCCGCGTCGAAGACAAGGCAGGTGCCATGGATGCTGTACGGGATATGTTTACCTCTGAGGAAACCGCTACGGCTTCTTATGATTTCGACGGCTACAGGGTGGAATTCCCCGATTGGTGGTTCAACATACGTCCCTCAAATACAGAGCCTTATCTGCGCTTCATCTGCGAAGCCCTCTCGGACGAGTTGCTGAAAGAAAAGGTGGAAAGAGTCAAAGAGCTGTTGTTCAACAAATTCGGAGCGTCTCTGTAAATGAAAGGATTTGTTTTGATACTGGCTGCGGCCATGGTGCCGGTATGCCTCCATGCCCAGATTCCGGACAGTGCAGCCATCAGCAGGAGGCATCAGGAGCAGCCGAAGATACACCGTCAGAGTGTCCCGTCCATGTCCCACTCCGCCGCCCAGGCGCTTGATACCATCGACACCCAGAGTCCGGATGTCCGGATAATCCTCTTTTCGGACAATACCTGGAAGTATTATCGCGATCCGTCCGGGATAATGGAGAAGGAAATCTTCACGGAAGATTGGAACAGCGATTCCCCGAATCCGTTCCGCGTCGGACTCGACCAGCTTCCGGACCGTATCTCGCTCTGGCTGGTGGACAGCCTCGGAGCATACAAGTGTCCCAATCAGGTGAGGGTCTTTTCCAAATTCGGTTACCGCCACAGCAGAAGGCACATGGGGGTTGACCTTCCGCTCCGGACCGGCGACCCCGTCTATGCCGCTTTCAGCGGAAAGGTGAGGGTGTCCAAGAGGATGCGCGGCTATGGGAATATAGTGATAATCCGTCACGAAAACGGCCTTGAGACATTCTACGCCCACCTTTCCCAGTTGATTGCAAATGTCGGGGACTGGGTGGATGCCGGACAGGTCATCGGCCTCGGAGGTTCCACAGGGCGATCAACCGGTCCGCATCTGCATTTTGAGACCCGTTACAGGGGCTATGCATTCGATCCCCAGTGGCTGATCGATTTCCAGACCGGTACGCTGCGGCATCGCCTTTTCGTGCTCAGGAAGAAGTATCTTGATGCCGGAAGCCGCTATGTTCCTGAAAGCGACGTGGAAGAGGATGAGATAAATGTTGCCGATGCCAGGGATATAGCAGTAGCCGATTCCGTTGCCGCCGTCCGTAAGGCTGAAGAGGCCAGACGCGCTGCAGCTGCTGCGGCAGCACGGTATTATACCATAAAAAGCGGTGATACCCTCGGGAAAATAGCTTCCCGCAATGGTACCACCGTAAAAGCGCTGTGTCGTCTGAATCAGGGACTTACGCCTACCACCACGCTCCGTGTCGGCAGGCGTATCCGGGTGAAATGACCTACATCCTGCCTCCGGGACGGCTTCCGCTGTTTCCGTTATAGGCGGATAGCGTCTGTCTTGTGCCGCCTGAAATGGAGGACAAGGCCCATGTGCCTTCGCAATAAGTGTCTGATGTCCCGACGGTTACATTGCTGTATCCGTAAGTGAGCGAAGGCGCGGAGACAATCACGCTGGATATGCCTGCAGGGACTTTGAATGCGCAGATGTATGAGCTGCCGTACAGGGCGTTCCATTTTCCGGCAGTGCACTTCATGGTATAGCAGGTCTGAGTCATTGAGGCATTGTTCTCAAGTCTCGGATATGCCACCACGTGGGCTCCGTCCTGGATGTACAGCCTGTATCCTTCTTCGGTATTGGCATCGAGGGCTACTTCCGGCCCGTTGCCTGCCGTGCAGAAAGCCATTACGTAGCCGCCGGAAATCTTCATATCGTGGTTGGCGTCAAGGGCGTCATTGGCAGAAGAATACGCATAAACATAGCCTCCGGATATATTCATTTCGGCCTGGCAGTTGATGGCGTCATCCCCGGTGGAAGAAACATACATTTCACCTCCTGTAATGACGAGGTCTCCTTTCACTTCAAATCCTTCGCTTTTGGCTGAAGTGACGGTAATCTTTCCTCCGCTTACCTTCATGTTGCCGGCATAACCCGTCACCTTAGCCCTGTCTCCGGTGCCGCTCTTAGTTACCCAGCCAATTTTCACACCCTTCGGCGACACATCATTGACTTCACTGCCGTGGACGGAAATATTCAGGGTTCCTCCGCTGATATAACTGTCTGAAAGAGTGTGGTTCTCAGCGTCGAAATCATAACTTCCGGCCCTGATGCCCTTGCCGCCGTCGCCGGAGTTGGTGATGGTGACGATACCGTCGGTCATGGCGAAATAGTTGTCCGCCTTGATTCCGGCCGAGCCGGTGTATTCCTGGTCTTCATCGTCCCAGTCCACTCCGCCGGTAACGTTTATCGTGGTGTTGCCACCCTCGACAAGCACATAGTCGCTGCTGTTTACAGCCTTTTTCATCGCCGCGGCAGTGGAAATGTCCAGTGTGCCGGAGGTAATCTGTACGTAATCCTTTCCGCGTATGCCATGTCCGGCGCCGCTGCCGCAGCTGACCGTAATGGAAGGGGAGGACATGAAACGGAGATAGTCGTCAGTGGAAATGCCGGCTTTGCCCTGGGCGTTCTCCGCATTGATGGAAAGAGAACCATCCCCGCTGAATATAAGCTGGGCCTCGCTGAAGAATACTCCCTTCATATCTTCTTCATTTTCAACTGTATAGGCTGCATCCTTCCCGTCTGCCAGCTTATTCTCGCCATCCACATATACGAAGGTGCGTTTCTTGCTCTGGTTGTTGATTGCAGCACCCTCAGGGTTGGTTATGCTCACGTTTTTGAGATGGATGGCCTGCTTTTTTGTGCTGTAAAGTTTGAAAAAGCCGTTGTCAGCGGCTCCTGTAAGCACATAGACGATGCTTTCGGAACCGGTGTTGTTAACAGTCACCTTGTTGCCGTCTATCGTTGCATATCCGTCACGGTCGCCGGTCACTACGGCATCGCCGCTCTTCGAAAATGCCACCGTGATCTTCCTTGTGAATTTGGTAGTGGATATGTCATCATCGGAAGCCGGGTCCCCTGAAGATGGATAAGAGAAGGTTCCCGCGCCGTCGTCATCGGATGACTGTACAGTAAGGGTGTACGAAACCGTGGCTGAGGCATAAACCTTTGTGGCTGATGAAGTTGCAGAAATCATTGTTGCGCCTGCGCCTTTTAGCTCGATGCTTCCGTCAGTTCCTGTCACGGCCACGTCTGTGTTCGACGAAGAGTATGTGACGGGCACCCCGAAAGCGTTTTCAAGGGTAGGGAACACATTTTCGGCACCGAGAACGGCAGCACATGAGGTATCGCTCCATTTGAGCTGCGGGTCAGTGAGATTGGATCCGTTGTCGCCGTCTTTGTCCGGATCATCGGCGGAACAACCGGCTGCCAGAAGCGCGGCCGGAAGTATCATAAGCATCAGCCTTTTCATAATGTCCATCATTTAAAAATACGCGAATTTTTCCGGACAGTGCAACACTGTCACGGTGTAAAGTTAAACATTTTC
>ERZ842401.8119-NODE-8119-length-10455-cov-3.578173_pt1 | contig 10455 bp, 9 predicted proteins | sample MGYA00521270_ERZ842401 | MGnify/ENA primary metagenome ERZ842401 (study PRJEB31892, sample SAMEA3878208) | bioreactor metagenome | biome: Moose rumen | place: Sweden | collected 2011-10 | study: EMG produced TPA metagenomics assembly of the PRJEB12797 data set... | reverse complement strand
CGCGTGCAGGTGAGCACGGCAAGGGCTTTGCGGTGGTTGCGTCCGAGATCAGAAATCTTTCCGACGATTCCGCGAAGTTCACTACCGAGATACATAATATTCTCAATGGCATCAATTCCCAGACCGAAAAGGTGCGCAGGGAGATAGCCTCGGGGCAGCAGTCGGTGGATGAGTGTACCTCGGAGGCCGAGGAGGTAGACAACGCCTTCAAGGAGATAGCGGATGATACAGAGCGGCTGGCATCCCACGCCAGGGATATCGAGGATAAGGCCAAGGAACTGGAGGAGCTTTTGAATCGTACTCTGTCAGACGCCAATGATATCAGCGCAAATGTGGAGTCCACATCTGCGGCTATGGAGGAGATCTCGGCCAGCATACAGAATCTGAACGGCAGCCTGGATATTGTCGTGGATGGCTACAATGACATCAATGGTATCACAGAGCAGCTGGTGGTGCAGACCTCGGACGAGGGGAGTGCGGATAATGGGGAAAAAGGCCCGGAGGAGTAAAGCATACCGGGCTTCAGAAAGGCAGATATAAAAATGAACGATAACAACAATCAAGGCGGCAATAACGATAATAATAACAGGCACAGGCAGCCGCTCTTTATGCTGGCGCTCTTTTCACTTATAGCGCTTTTTATCACTACATGGTTCTGGAACAGCGCTGGTACATCACAGAGGCAGCAGATCACATATTCCGAGTTTATAAAGCTGGTTGAGGAGGATCAGGTGCAGAAGGTGGAGATCACCAGTGAGACTATCACGCTCACCTTAAAGCCCGACTCTACCTTCCGAAAGCAGGACGCTGATGGCGGCAGTATTGCGGAGGAGTATGAGAGACGCACCGGCCAGCCCTATCGTATCACCTACTATACCGGCTACCTTACCGATGAGCAGCTTTTGCCTCTTCTTAAGGAGCATGATGTAGAGATAAACAGGGGCACCAGCAGTGCGGCTGCCACCATTCTTTACAACATTCTGAGCATCGTGCTTCCTCTTTTGATCATATGGGGAGTGTTTGCTCTCGTTATGAGAAATATGGGCGGGAGCAGTCCTTTTTCCATGGGCCGCTCCGGTGCAAAGGTATATGTGGAAAAGACCACCGGTGTCAGCTTTGCGGATGTGGCAGGGCAGGATGAGGCAAAGGAGTCGCTCCAGGAGGTAGTGGATTTCCTCCACAATCCCAAGAAGTATACCAAGATAGGTGCGAAGCTGCCAAAGGGCGCGCTTTTGGTGGGACCTCCGGGTACAGGAAAGACGCTTCTGGCAAAGGCTGTAGCAGGGGAGGCGGGAGTACCTTTCTTTTCACTCGCAGGCTCGGACTTTGTGGAGATGTTTGTGGGTGTGGGTGCATCCCGTGTGCGTGACCTATTTAAAGAGGCGAATAAGCAGGCGCCCTGTATCATATTTATAGATGAGATAGATGCCATCGGTAAGTCCCGTGACAGTCGTTTTGGAGGTGGAAATGATGAGCGCGAGCAGACTTTAAACCAGCTTTTGGCTGAGATGGACGGCTTTGAGAGCAGCAAGGGTCTTATGATACTTGCGGCGACCAACAGGCCTGAGGTTTTGGACAAGGCGCTGCTTAGACCGGGCCGCTTCGACCGCCGTATCATCGTGGACAGGCCGGACATGAAGGGCAGGCTGGAGACCTTAAAGGTTCACAGCAAGGATGTGGCCATGGATGAGACCGTGGATCTGGATGCGCTGGCGCTGGCTTCTGCCGGGCTGGTGGGCTCCGATCTGGCAAATATCATAAATGAGGCCGCCATCATAGCGGTCAAGCATGACAGAAAGTATGTGAACCAGAGCGATCTCTTTGAGGCCTTTGAGTTGGTGGCAGTGGGCGGCAAGGAAAAGAAGGACCGCGCCATGAGCGAGAAGGAGAGGCGTCATGTGTCATACCACGAGGTGGGACATGCGCTGGTGTCTGCCTTGCAGAAAAATTCGGAGCCGGTGCAGAAGATCACCATAGTGCCGCGTACTATGGGTGCCTTAGGCTACACTCTCCAGACTCCCGAGGAGGAGAAGTTTCTGGAGACGAAGGATGAGCTCTATGCCAAGATCGTTACCTATATGGGCGGTCGTGCGGCGGAGGAGATCGTCTTTGATACATACACCAGCGGCGCGGCAAACGATATCGAAAACGCCACTTCCATCGCCCGCAATATGGTCACCCGCTTCGGTATGAGTGACAGGTTTGGGATGATGGGACTCGCCACTGTGGAGAGCCAGTATCTGGAGGGGCGTGCGGCCCTTACCTGCGGTGAGGAGACTGCGGCGCAGATCGATCAGGAGGTGCTCTCGATGATCACTTCGGCACACGATAAGGCCATAGAGCTTCTTTCGGCCAATCGTGAGGCCTTAGACCGGATATCCGAGTATCTCTTTGAAAAAGAGACCATCACCGGCAAGGAGTTTATGGATCTGTTCAGAGAGATCACCGGTATAGAGGAGGAGCCGTCCGACGAGGATTCAGGCGAGGCTTCCGAGGCAGGCTCCGATACTGAAGCAGCTTCTACCGATATGTTTGCGGAAGAGTGATATGACAAACGATAGCTTTAATTTCAATATAGAAGAAGAACTAAAAAAACTCCCGGATCAGCCGGGAGTTTACATTATGCATGACGAGCGCGATGCCATTATCTATGTGGGCAAAGCGCTCTCTCTGACTAAGCGTGTACACCAGTATTTTCAGGCCTCCCATGATGAGGGGCTGAAGAAAAAGCAGATGGTGGCTCATATTGCCCGCTTTGAGTACATCGTCACAGATTCCGAGCTGGAGGCGCTGGTACTTGAAAACAATCTCATAAAGGAGCATCGTCCCAAGTACAACACCATGCTCCGGGACGATAAGACATATCCCTATATCTGCGTGACCTTATCCGAGGAGTATCCCAGGGTGATCTTTGCCCGGAGGGCAAAAAAGGATAATAACCGCTACTTTGGCCCCTTTACCAGCGGCGGAGCCGTGAGGGACACCATAGACCTGGTGAATAAGATCTACCGGCTGCGTACCTGTAATCAGAAATTCCCCCGGGATTTCGGGAAAAAGAGGCCCTGCCTAAACTACCACATGGAGCAGTGCCCGGGTATATGTCTGGGCGAGATCCCGTCGGAGGAGTACGCAGAGTCGGTGGCGCAGGCCATGGAGTTTTTAAACGGAAACTACAAGCCGGTGGTGGCGCAGCTTCGGGAAAAGATGGAAAAGTGCGCCGCCGATATGGAGTTTGAGCGTGCGGCGACCTATCGTGACCTGATAGAGAGCGTGAAGGACTGTGTGGAAAAGCAGAAGATCACCTCCGATGATTTTGAGGACAAGGATATAGTAGCGGCGGCATGTGATGGCGAGGACGCTGTGGTACAGGTATTCTTTATCCGCGGAGGCAAGATGATTGGCAGGGAGCATTACTTCATCAATGTGAGGATTGAAAACGAGCTGTCCGATATCATCAGTATCTTTCTGAAGCAGTACTATGCCGGCACGCCCTTTATACCCAGAGAGATATATGTCCAGTCAGAACTTTCCGATGCCGATATGATATCCGGGTGGCTGTCCGAAAAAAAGGGCAGGAAGGTAAAAATAGTGACTCCCAAGCGCGGCTCAAAGGAGAAGCTGGTGGAGCTTGCTGCGAAAAATGCGCGCATGGTGCTGGATCAGGACCGCGAGAGGATAAAGCGCGAGGAGGGCCGTACCATAGGCGCCATGAAGGAGATCGCCGATCTCATAGGGGTGCCCGGAATCGCCCGGATGGAAGCTTACGATATCAGTAATACCAGCGGATATCAGTCTGTGGGGTCCATGGTGGTCTTTGAAAAGGGCAAGCCTGCCCGGAGCGAGTATAGGAAATTCCGCATAAAGACAGTCGTGGGGGCGAATGACTATGAGTCCATGCGTGAGGTTCTGACCAGACGCTTTTCCCATGGTATTTCAGAGATGAGGAATGCTGCAAAAAATAGCGAAATGACACAAGGAGACACAGGATCGGATACTACACTGTCGGGTTTTGCCAGGTTCCCGGATGTGATCATGATGGACGGAGGCCGGGGGCAGGTAAATATAGCCTTAGAGGTCCTTTCCGAGCTGAAGCTCAGTATTCCGGTCTGCGGCATGGTAAAGGATGATCATCACCGCACCCGTGGCCTCTACTACAATAATGTGGAGATACCCATAGACAAAAGCAGCGAGGGCTTTAAGCTGATCACCAGACTCCAGGACGAGGCTCACCGCTTTGCCATAGAGAACCACAAGAGCCTGCGTGGAAAGGGGCAGGTAAAGAGCTTTCTCGATGATATACCCGGTATCGGTCCTGCCAGACGAAAGGCGCTGATGCGGCATTTTGCCGGGCCTGACGAGATGCGGCAGGCGACCATAGAGGATTTTCTGGCTATCCCGGAGATGAACCGCGAGGCTGCGGAGAATGTGTACGCGTATTTTAGGGAAAAGAGTCATGGAAGCTGAATATATACATGCTCATACACAACAGTGAGATAGGTTAAAAATCGCCTGTCATTATTCTTTTGTGTTTTTTTCATATTCCCTTATAGCTTGTCTTATAAGATATAAAACCTCTCCGTTTATTGAACGGCCATCATATTCAGCCATTTCCTTTAGTTTTCTATGAGTGTCACTGTCAATTCTTAATCCTAAATGCTTTTCTTTGTCCATATTTAACCTCGCTATTATATTTTTAAGTACATTTTAAGTTCGAACTATGAAAAAAATGTAAAAGTGAACTTATTTTAAGTACACAAAAAGTTTGTTTCGTATTGTCTGTTTTATAGTGAACAAAATCTATAAAGGAGGCGATACATATGGCTAAATATGGTTATGTTAGGGTTTCTTCAAAGGGCCAAAATATTGATAGACAGACAGATGCACTTCTGGAGTGTGGTTTACAGAAATCAAATATTTTTGTAGACCATATGTCAGGGAAGGATTTTGAAAGACCTGCATACAAAAAGCTGCTTACAAAAGTAAAGTCTGGAGATGCCATCGTTATAAAAAGCATGTCAGACAAGATATGCCGGATGATCAATAGGGACATCGAGAGCGGTAATTATTGACCGCTCTCAGGACTCTTTGGAAGGTTTGTAAAATTTACTGAAATTTATTGAAAATCGGCGAGCTTTGCCGTATTATGATTATGAGAAAGTGGGTGGTGAAACCAATGGATAGAGAACAGCAACACCAAGAGGATTTACAAAGGATAAGAGGCTTTCGTCTGATAGACGATGACTTCATGAATGCCTGCTTTGATGACAACATCGAGGGTACGGAACTTATCTTGAGAATAATCTTGGGCAAACCTGATCTGTCCGTTAAAAGTGTCAAGACGCAAAAGGTCATGAAGAACCTGCTGGGACGGGATATATGGCTCGACATTGACGCAACGGATAGCAAGAACACAGAGCTGGACATAGAAATACAGCGTGCGGATAAAGGTGCTGATCCTAAACGAGCAAGGTATCATTCGAGCATTCTTGATGCACACCTGTTAAGACCGAATGACGATTTTAAGGACTTGCCCGAAACTTATGTAATATTCATTACGGAGAATGATGTAATAGGCGGAAATCTGCCGACATATACTATAGAGCGGCAGATTACTAATATGGGACAGCCGTTTAATGATGGAGAGCATATCATCTATGTAAATGGAGAAGATAAGAATAGTGCAACGGAATTAGGAAAACTAATGCATGACTTCTTTTGCACTGATCCCAACGATATGCACTTCAAACAGTTGGCAGATAAGGTCAGATATTTCAAAGAAGATGAGAAAGGAGTGGCGGCTATGTGCAAGGTTATGGAAGATATGAGAAATGAAACTGCGAAAGCAGCAAGTTGGCAAACAAAAGTTGAGAGTGTTCTGAGATGGCTGGCAAAGGGGTTGTCTTTAGAAGATATTGCAGAGGGCGAGGGTTTAACGCTTGACCAAGTAAAAGGTATTGTTCAACAGCAGAAAGCATAACTAAATTCAATTATAAGGCGTGTAGGAAACTATGCGCCTTTTTTCTATCAATCCTTCAACCGGCTCAATCGAGCCAATTTTTCACAAATTACAGTCAAAAATGATGAATATTTCCTTGACAGCTTGTTTCAGGAGAAAGTAGTATGTAAATGTGTGCTTCGTGATTCCGATGGAAACCTGATTGAAAAGAGTAATAATAGTTGTGTCATCAAACATAAGTGGCTTCCCTATAAAGGGGATGCAGGTGTTAGGGGAAAAGTCAGATGCTGAAGAATCCTAAGAATCCACAGAAAGGCTATTTGTTGACAAAAAAAGTGTTTATAGAGCCGATATTGAAAAGATAGAGAAGTATACACCTATAGAGGGAAATGCAGATCTTAAAAAGGAGGTGTCAGAGATGCCTGGGATGAGTAGTGTAATATATAATGATGGTATACAGCAGGGTATGCAGCGTATTATAGTGAATCTGGTGACGGCTGGGAAACTTACGCTTGATGATGCTGCAGAACAGTTAGATAGCAGCAGTGATGAGATTCAAAAGGTGATAGATGCATCCAAAGACGAGGCGAACGTTATGGATGATAGTAAAAAATAAGGCACAAATAAAAAGATAGCGTCTAACTAAATATTGTGGTATAATGCGATTGGATTAGGCACATTTTGTGTCGTCCGTCGCATTTTTATTTGATGGGACATTACAGATGATTGGATGTTTGATGTGGTTTTGATGGTGTTTTGCCTTTTGGCAGTGATACTAATTTCATATCTTATCGGCGCGCTCTTTGTGGAAACGGAGAGGGGGCTTTTGGTGACCCTGGCCTTTGGCTTTCTGGGCGTGCTTGGTATATGGGAAGTCATCACACTGCCGTCCATATATATGCAGACTTCGCTTACCGCGCTTTCGGTCTGCGTGATGTCGGTGGTCACGGCGGTATCTGTGGTTTCCATTTTAAGAAAAAAGGCGGCGCTGCTCCTCCCCTGGCAGAGATGCTTCAGGGACTGGACTGGCAGGCTAAAGAGATTTTTCACGTTAAAGGCAGATTTTTCGGATGTGCTGGCGCTTATGGCACTCGGGATAGTGCTTTTACAGGCGGTGCTTCTGGTGATAGGCGTACACTATGATGACGACGACGCCTTCTATGTGGCTACAGCTACCACTGCCGTGGATACGGACACCATATACCGCTATTCGCCATTTACCGGTGCGGAGTACAGTCATCTTCCTGCCAGGTATGTCCTGTCGCCATGGTCTATGCTTCCGGCAGTGCTTTCAAGGATATTTTCGGTCAGGCCCATTATCATCTTCCATACCATCCTTCCGCTTATCATCATCCCTTTGTCCTATGGCGTGATCTGGGTGTTAGGCCGTGTGATATGGCGCTCGGATGATCACCGCAGCGAAAAGAGCTGGGGTTTTGTTATAGCGGTCTCATTTTTGCAGATATTCGGAGCATTTTCCACCTGGTCGGTGGGGATGAGGCTTTTGATCAGGCCCTGGCAGGGCAAGACAGTGCTGGCGTCTGTGGTTATACCACTTCTGATGGCGATGTTTATATATGACTGGCGCAGTGAAAAGCTCTCGCGGCGCATGGGATTTTGCTTCTTTATCACCATGCTCGGAGGGTGCTTTTTGTCCTCTATGGGCATAGCCCTTTCGTTGATCGCGCTGGGGAGCATGGCGCTCACAAAGATGATAGTCACGAGACGAATCGGGTACGCACTGTGGCTCGTGCCCTGCTGCATACCGAATGTCATACTGGGAGTGATATATCTTTTGATCCGGTGACCATAATTTTACAGTCATCTGACGTATATATAAAGGTGGATTATTATGACGGCGACTTTTTATGAAGTCATAGAAAATCAAAACGGGTATTTCGGAGAGGGATGGCAGTACCCGGTTTTTGCCATAGCCCTCGCGGGGCTGCTCATACTGTGGCGCAGGAGAGATGCTGCCATAGCGGCTCTGTACTCCGTCATCATGCTCATCATTATCTACTGTCCCCTGACTGCAGGGATATTGATGGGATTTATGGGTGAAAACGTGTATTGGAGGATGTTCTGGTTAGTTCCCATCATACCTGTGCTCGGAGTAGCCATGGTGGAGTTTATACCCATGGTGATAAAAGCCTTTTGCGGCATCTTTAAAAAGGACGGATCGGACAGGGTGATAAGGACTGTTGCGGTGGTGTTCGTGCTGGCGATATATGGCGGCCTGCTCTACGGAGGAGGGCATTTTGTGTACCGGGACGGAAATGTGACCATGGCTAAAAACATGGAAAAGCTTCCGCCTGAGGTGATAGATGTCATAGAGGCGTTAAATGCGGATTATGAGCAGGCACCTGTGGGAGAGAAAAAGGTGGCTGCAGTGGGTACCATAGTGCCCTTTATCCGTCAGTATGACTCTACGGTGCTTTTGGCCTATGGCAGGAGCACGATACAAAAGGAGGATAAAAGCGGAGTTCGGGGAAAGCTATATATGCAGCTGACCGCGACGGAGCACCCTGGTTATAAAAAGATAAAAAAGCTTCTCGACAGGACGGACTCCACATACCTGATAATAGCCGACAATGGTCATGTGAGCGCCGAAAGGATGGGAGGCTTTGGCTATGAGACCATTTATGATAATGGAGCGTATACTCTCATGAAGGTCAGAAAGGGATAGATGTTTCAGATAGTCGTTACAGCGGGAGTGACGCTCCTTTATATGCTGCTTTTCAGACTGATCGGTACGGCATTACTGTGTGCTCTGGATCAGAGGCAGCTGTATATTCACAGGGAGACTGTGGGATTTTTTGTGTACTTTGCCATATTCCAGTGTGTATATGTACCCATGGTGCTGCTTAGGGCTTATTTTCATCTGTTGGCATACGGCTGGCTTCTGGCACTTGTGATCATCACGCTGGTGTGCGCGGTTTATCTCGTGTCGGTAGGAGGCCGGCATCCGTTTGCCATGCCGGAGAGCGCTCCCGTATCCGGCCGGATGCTGCCGGGTGTCATAAAGTGGGGAGTCCTGGCGGGATGCGCAGGCTTCATCGTCTTTCTGGTTCTGCAGCAGTATCTGGGCTGGGACACTGCCTTTTACATGGGCAATATGAATGAAGCGCTGTATACGGACACCATGTATCTTTACAATGGCAATGACGGCACGCTTATGAAGTCCATGGATCTGCGCTATGCCCTTTCGGGTTTTTCCATGCAGTTTGCGATACCATGCTTCCTTTTGGATATTTCGCCCGTGATTATGTGCTACTATGGTGTGCGCGGGCTCGGCGCTATCCTGGCGCTTTTGACGGTATATGATTTCGGCATGCTTTTTTTCGACAGGGATGAGGAGGCTTCATATCTGACAGTGGGAGCATTTGTCATGGTAAACCTGCTCTTTTTCACTTATTCGGCCACATCCCTGTTTTTTATCAGGAGGATGTATGAGGCAAAGGGCTTTTGCGCCAATGTGGTCATGCCCTTTGTGGCGCTTATCCTGCTTATGATATATAAAAAACGCGGCAGACATTTATGGATGCTTTTGTTTTTAGGCTGTCTGGGCAGTGTGGGTGCGTCCATGTCATCCATGATGCTGGTGCCGGCGCTTCTGGGGCTGGGTTCGGTCATCATAGCGGTGAAAGAGAGACGTTTTAGGCCGGTGGTATACGCAGTGATCTGTGCGCTTCCGAATTTGTCTTATGTGGCCATGTACATATTGAACGAGATAAAGCTTTTGGTGATCAATATATAGGAGGACTATGCCAAAGACGCTGGATCTATTAATTAAATATTTTCAGGGACCCCAGTGGCTGACATTGTTTTGTGTGGTTTATATCTACACTCTTTTTAAGGCAAAAAAGGGCGAGAGGGTTTCTCTGCTTTTAGGTACGCTGCTTTTCTTCCTGTGCATCTACAACGACTTCATCTATCGCTGGATGTCCGGGGTGGTGGAGTCGGGGGTATACTACAGGTTTCTCTGGATCATTCCGGTCACGATATGGATATCCATAGGACTGGTAAGGATGTTTCTGGACCTGCCGAAGTGGTGGGTAAGGATTCCCTTTGCGGTGGCGGCGCTGCTTTTGATGTTTACCATGGATCATACATGGTTTGAGCGTGAGAGGGCTACATGGAGCCGGCCGGAGAATACCTATCTGATCCCCGGTGAGGTCATGGAGATCTCGGATATCCTTTCTGAGGAGCATCCCTATGGAGAAAAGATCAGGTGCGTGCTCCCCATGAGCTTATCAGTGCAGCTCCGCTGTGTGGACGCTTCGGTGGAGTGCGTGGTTCCCCGCAGGGATTACCTGACCATGGCAGGGCAGGAAAAGAAAAAATACAGGCAAAAAGAACTTGCCTTTATGATAGAGAAAAATAAAAGACCCGATACGGACAGACTGAAGGAGCTTTTGGAAGAGTCCGAGTCAGATTACATCGTGGCCTATGCCAGCTATGATCAGGGAGACTACCTGATGGGAGCGGGCTGCGAGCTT
>ERZ842401.8118-NODE-8118-length-10457-cov-4.468948_pt1 | contig 10457 bp, 5 predicted proteins | sample MGYA00521270_ERZ842401 | MGnify/ENA primary metagenome ERZ842401 (study PRJEB31892, sample SAMEA3878208) | bioreactor metagenome | biome: Moose rumen | place: Sweden | collected 2011-10 | study: EMG produced TPA metagenomics assembly of the PRJEB12797 data set... | reverse complement strand
ATGGGACCGGGCGGTGCTGATCATGTTCCTGCTGCCGCCGCCCTATGTGCTGCCCGTATTTTCCACAGACGATGAACAGCGGGGTTTTCTTTCTTCCGTCCTGTCTCTTTCCACGCTGCTTACCCTGGCAGGCTTCGTGCTGCTGGCTGTGATCGTGGCCTTCTTCTATCTGATCCTTCCGCAGTTGTACAGCAGCATTGTGATGATCGTGGACAACAGCCACGCCACGAGCAACACAAGTTGCGTGTTCCGCTACTCGTCGTGCGATGGAAGCAAGATGCTGCGGGCCGAGAGAGACGGCAGCACGCCATACGATGTGGCCGATTTGTCAGCTGCCGGCTGGAGTACGAACACCTATAGGCCCAACACCCGCTTCTGCATCAATTGCTGCACGGAACGCACAGGCACGGGCGACTTTGAGTTCTGCCGCGAATCGTTGGTTCTGAATGTCGGCGATGTAGTTAATCTCCCTGTCGATGGATTCGACGCGATAACTCCAACGGGTGCGCTGAGCGACAGCAGCAGCAACCCTGCGGTGGCCAGCGTGTCAGACGGCACGGTCACGGCCATAGCCAACGGTTCCGCCACAATCTCGGCCATCGTGGCCTACGACGACCCGTCGGACAGCACCCATACGCGTGTACTCTTCGGACGGCTGAGCGCACTGCCCGGCGACACCGTGCACTATCATGGCTACGCGGAGATGGTGCCCGGTCTGGCCAATTGTGCCGATGCCGACTACTACTGGGTGCAAACGCTCAACGAGAAAAACCCCATAGACTCCCGGCTGCTGGGTTTCATCAGTGAGCAGTACATCATCGGGCGAACGGTCCTTGTCGTCTATTCACATCCCGAGGACAGCTCCGTCTGGACGGGCTATCGCAACGATCGCTTCCTGCTGCTGAAATAGCACGGGCCAGCCCGTCCGTCGTCCAAACTCTTCTGCTATGATGAAGGCACTCCTCTCTTCCACCTATTTCGGACCCGTGCAGTGGTATCAGAAACTGAACCGCTACGACGAGGTCGTCATCGAGCATCACGACACTTTCCAGAAGCAGACCTACCGCAACCGTTGCCTCATTGCCACCACCAACGGTGTGCAGGCACTCACCGTGCCGGTAGTTCATAGTTCAGAGATACGCATTTCCGATCACGGCAACTGGCGGCATCAGCACTGGCAGGCCCTCACCTCGGCCTATGGCGACTCGCCCTTCTTCCTGTATTACGAGGACGACCTGCGCCCCTTCTTCACTGAGCAGTGGGAGTATCTCTACGACTACAACGAGGCCATCCGTCAGAAGATGTGCGAGCTGCTCGACATCCAGCCCGTCGTCTCGTTCACCTCAGAATATCATCACCCAACACCCCTCACCGACTTCCGCGAGGTCATCGATCCCAAGCATCCCCAGCCCGATCCCGGCTTCACTCCCCGTCCTTATTATCAGGTGTTCAGGCAGAAGCACGGTTTCCTGCCCAATCTGAGTATCCTCGATTTGCTGTTCAACATGGGGCCTGAAGGCGTGTTTTTTCTGTGAAAAGGTAAGTTTTCGTGGAAAAAAGTTGGCAATGTGTCGCAAAGTGTGTATCTTTGCGTTATGTTTTTTGTTTAAGCATTAGCCGAGGCAACTTTTTTATTTAAAAATCATATTAAAAACAAATTTGTTATGAAGAAATTTCATGTTAGCGTAGCAGTTGCCCTGCTCGCAGGATCGGTTCTCTGCAGTTCGTGTGTAGGCTCTTATGCCCTGTTCAACAAGTATGCCAAGTGGCAGACCCACATGACCAGCAATAAGTTTGTGAATGGCATCGTGGGCCTGATCATCGGCCCCTTCGTGGGTGGCATCACCCTGTTCGTCGACCACGTTGTGCTGAACACCATCGAGTTCTGGAGTGGCAGCAACCCCATGGCCAGCACCACTACGACCGTGATGGGTCAGGACGGCCGCTACTATGCCGTGAAGACCACCCGTCAGGGCTACGAGGTGAAGGCTCCCACCGGCGAGGTGACCTATTTCCTGCACGATGAGGCCACCGACTCGTGGTCGATGAAGCAGAACGGCGTGGTGAAGGAAATCTTCCGCTTCAACCCCGACGGCACCATCCAGGCCAACCTGCCCAGCGGCGAGACCATCACCGTGACCAACGACGAGGCCGGTCTGAACCAGGTGCGCACCAGCGTCCTTGGCGACGACAACTTCTTCGCTGTCCGCTAAAGGATCATCTGTTATGCAATAAAAAAATCCGCAGGAGTCTTTTCTGCGGATTTTTTTATGTCATGAACTCATCGGCTCAAGAGCAACTTCTTCAAGAGAGAGTTACCGCTTAGGCTTATCCTCATTTCTATGGAGTGAGGATGAAGGGAGATATGAGGTGTTTGGGCGTTGGGGTCAAACTGTTTTACAAACTCGTCGACTTTGTTAGACAAACTCGTCGACTTTGTTGAACAAACTCGTCGAGTTTGTAAAACGGTTCAATTTCAAGTGTCAACTCATGTGAGTTCAGGTCTTGTATAATCGGAGTTCAAATTACCACTTGTCCTTCGTCTGGATATCGTCGGCCCAGCGGTGGTCCTTCGGGAAGGGCTGTCCGCCCCATGCCTTCACCTGCGTCCAGGGCTCAGCCTTGCAGGTCCAGAAGTCGTGGTCGGCAGGCAGACCGAGGGGCATCAGCGACAGCGAGGTCATGTAGAGCGAGCCGTTGTTGGTGTACCAGTCGGCGGTGCCGGGCTGCGAGCCGCAGAAGCCGATGGTCAGGAAGCCGGCATCGTTGTAGTTGTTCTGCTGGTCGTACATGCGGTGCATCACCTGCGTCAGGGCGGCGCGCACCTGTCCGTTGGAGAGGTCCTTGGGCAGCTTCTGGTACCACGCCATCAGGGCCAGCGGCTGCATGGCAGCCATGCGGTAGGGCGTAGAGCGGCCGATGACGGGGAAGGTGCCCTCGGGCGAGATGAAGCGCTCCAGGATGATGCTGAACTTCTGCGCACGCTTCAGCTCGCGGTCGTAGTACTTCTTGTATTCCAGTCGCGTGTTGGCCTTAGCATCGATCATGTTCTGCAGCGTCTCTAAGTACATGGCGTGGAACACATACGACGTGTAGTAGTCGAAGGCGAACACGGGGCCGTCGGCATACCAGCCGTCGCCCACGTACCATTCCTCCACCTTGCGGATGGTGGTCATCACGCGGAAGTCGTCGTACTCGCGGAGACCTGCGGCTTTGGCGATGAAACTCTCGATGACGGCAGAGAAGAGGAACCAGTTGGTGTAGGGCGGCTCAATGCTGCGCAGCTTCTTGAACTCGGTGATGTAGCGCTGCTTGGTCACGTCGTCGAGCGGCAGCCAGAGGGCGTCGTAGGCACGGATGAAAGACTCGGCGATGTAGGCGGCGTCGACCAGGTTCTGGCCGCTGACGCCCCAGCAGAGGTAGTCGGGCGACTCTGGGTCGACGCTGTTCTTATAGCTGGCCAGCGCCCACTGGCGCAGCTGCTTACGCTGCTGTCCTTCGGCACTCTCGTCGTCGGGCAGACTTAGCCATGGGGCAATGCCCGCCATGAGGCGGCCAAAGGTCTCCATGTACACCACCTTGCGGTTGCGGTTGTCGAAGGAGGGAGAGAACTCCGTCTGCATGTTCTTCTGCAGTTCGCCCTTGGCCATGTTCTCCAACACGGGCCGGGCCATCTTGTAGGCTTCCTGACACCAGTATTGGCGGTCGGTGAGCTGTGGCAGGGCTTTCTTCTTGGCGTCAGCGGGCGTCAGCAGGAGGACGGCCAGCAGCGTAAGGGATAATACTCTTTTCATTATCTGATGATATGTTTCTTGCCATTAATAATATAGAAGCCCTTCTGTGGCTGGCTGACGCGGCGGCCTTGCAGGTCGAAGACTCTTACAGGGTGAAGGGTGAGGGGCGAGGGGTGAAGGGCCTCGATGCCGCTGGTGAGCGACGAGAAGTCGAACACGCGGTTCATCATCTGGTTGAGGTAGATAATCTGCGAGAGCGAGAGTGGCTGGTCGTAGACGATGACATCGTCGAAGCAGGCGTCTGGCGAACCCCAGAAGCTGCCCTTGCCCAGGCAGAGTGTAGGACAGGTGGTGAGGTGGTCGACAATCAGGTTATAGTCGAAGGCGGCCTTCGCGCTGATGGTCTTGCCGTCGAGCTGGCCGTTGAAGTTGTCGTTGCGCTTCTGCGTGCCGTTCACATAGAGGGTGACGCCGCCTGTCGATGCGGTGGCGGTGCGCTTGAAGACGACGGTGACCAGCTGCCACGTGCCCGTCTTCAGCTCCGTCGGCTTCACTCGGTCTGGATGGTTGATGTCGAGCCAGTTGCCCGTGCCGTCGTTGTAGCCCGTGTAGAGGTTGCCGGTCAGGAAGAGGCGCGCCGTGCCGTTGTCAAGCCCGAAGAGGGTGCCATAGAGATTGGCATCCGTGCGGCGCACCCAGAAGCAGATGGTGGCACCATCGGTGAGCTGGCGGTTGTAGAGCGGGTTGGGCATCTGCACGTAGCTCTCGCGGTTCACGTTGGCGTTGTTCAGGTGGACGAAGTTGCCGTTGCGCAGGGCATCGCCGTCCTCCAGTGCGGGTGCTTTGGTGGTGCTCATGCGCAACAACTCTGCCTGCTCGCCGCTGTTGAGCGAGTTGGAGAGTGCCTCGTCGTCGAAGCCGTAGTGGGCCACCATGCCCGTCTGCCAGTCGATGGTGGGCAGGGCATTCTGCTCTGAGAGCGCTTTCACCGTGAACACCTGCTGCCAATAGTAGCTGGCGGCGGTGAGGCGGGCGGTGAGCGTCACGTCGGTGTCCTCCGTCAGGCCTGTGGGGTTGTAGCGTCCGTGCTCGCTGATGATGTCGGGATGGCTGCTGGTCCACTGCATCGTGATGGCGGGGTCGCCCTGCCAGAGGTTGTCGAGGTTGAGGTTCTGCACCACCGACTGGTTGTTGGCCACGGGCAGCGACTGGTTGTTTAGCTGCCAGGCCAGGGCGTATTTCGGTGCCACCTTGTAGCCCCACACGTTGACCCCGCTGCCCGAGCAGGCAGTGAAGGCGACGGCGTGCAGGTTGCGCTGGTCCATCACCTCTTCCATGATGACGCCCTTGTAGGTGGTGGCGCCCAGGCGGATGGTGAGATAGCTGGTGCCCTCGTCGATGGCCCATGTGCCCGCATAGGTGCCGCGCACGGTGCCGTCCTCCTCCAAGCTGATTGGCACGGGTGTCACCTCCTCCATGTTGTTGTGGTCCATGGCGTACTTGTGGATGAGGATGTTGTAGTTGCCTGCGATGTCCTGTGTGGTGAGCGGTGTGGGCTGTGCCATGTCGGCGTCGGTCAGCTCCTCGCCGTTGTACTCGAAAGGCGCAGCCACCAGCCAGCCGTCGCTGTTGAGGAAGAGCTGGTGCACGCGTACCTGGTGGCCGTAGGTGCCGTCGTTGAATTTGGTGTGGTAGATGAGATAGGTACGGCCGTCCTCGGCGGCGATGACGCTGTTGTGTCCCTGGGCACATTCACCCACCGTCTGGAAGCCCCATCCGTTGTAGGCGCCCATGATTTTCTCGCCGCGGCGGTCTGCCGATGCGCCGCCGTAGTTCAGCACCCATTGCGTAAAAATGGCTGAGCGGCCCTGCGCGTCCTTGTAGGGGCCGTCGGGATTCTCCGAGCGGAAGACACGCATCTCATAGCCGCCGTCGGGGGCGAAGCCGCCATAGCTCATGAAGAGGTAGTAGTACTGTCCGATGTGCTCGATGTAGGGCCCTTCGCCCGAGACGTAGCAGCCGCCGGCAATCTTCTTGCCGAAGTAGGGGTCGCTGGTGACGTTCTTCGACGAGCTGCTGTAGCCCGTTGAGGGATAGGTCACGTCGTAGTCGCGCAGCCCGTTCTCCTTGTTCAGCTTCAGTGTCCAGATGCCGCCGCTCCACGAGCCGTAGCTGATCCACAGCTCGCCCTCCTCGTCGTAGAAAACGCAGGGGTCGATGTTGTTGGGCCACCAGTCGCCCCACATCTGTCCGTTGCCGCTGCTCGTGTGGTTGTAGCGGGCAGGGAGCGAGGCCTGCTCGCCGATGACCAGCTCCAGGTCGGTCTTCTTCCAGCTGACACGCTGGTCGGTGGGCGAGCGGAAGCCGCTGTAAACCACAGGACCCTGATAGACCCACGGCCCGGTGAGCTTGTCGGCAGTGAGCAGCACGATGACCGAGTTCCAGGCGTTGCCGTTCAGACTCAGGTACTGGCACCACTTCTGCATCACGGGGTTCCACACCATGTCGGGAGCCCACATCACGCCGTTCACGTCCCAGTTGCCGTCGTTGTCGGGGATGGCACGCACCCAGTCGGTGGCATCGTAATTGCCGAACTGCACCTGCTGGCCGCCCTTGGTGATGGTGGTGGTTTGGTGGCGGCTGAACACCTGGCGCAGGTTCGCCTCCATCTGACCGCCTGAGGTGCTGACCGTGGTGACCGAGCCGTCTTCGTTCACCTTGGCAAACTGCTCACTGGTGCCCGTCCAGTTCTGCATGTCGGTGGAGTAGGCCACGCCGCGGTGAGAACCTATGATATAATATCGGTTAGGCGTGTTGATGCTGTCCCACACCACCGAAGGGTCGTGCACACTGACACGCTTCTTCGTCGTATTCTTATACAGTGTTTTTGCCTCCTGCGAGGTGAGTTCTGTCTGTTGGGCGACTGCGGGCGCCATCGTCAGGAGGACAGGCAGCGCAAGGGTTATAATCTTCTTCATTTATCTGATGATATGTTTTTTGCCGTTAATGATGTAAAGACCGCTCTTCGGCTGGCTGACACGACGGCCTTGGAGGTCGAAGACACTTGAGGGGTGAAGGGTGAAAGGTGAGGGGTAAACGTTGTTGATGCCACTGAAGATTGGCTCGGCGAACCGCAGACCAATATTGAGTACATCGTTGTTGGTCAGGCTTTGGAGGTAGGCCCGGAAAGGATCCACGGCGGCATAGCTCTGGAAGATGAAGCTGTCGCCGTCGTCATTGAGCACGTAGATGTTTTTGAACTTGGCCGCTTCCTCCATAGAACCGCAAAGCTTGAAGCCGCCAGAGTTGCGGACGGCCTTCCTGCTAGCGCTGACAAGCACGTTGTCCGAAGCGCTGAATGTGAGTTCCTGCCCTTCGAGGCTCTGGTCGCCAAAGTCCTTGCCGGGAACAGCTATCAGGTAGGGGCAATAGGCATCGAAACTGTCGGCGTGTTTGAATTCGACGTGGCTCTTGTCGTCGCGGACGTAGTCCATGAGCCAGAAACGTCCCTGCTCGTCTTCGGCATTGCGTCGCCAGCTGATGGGACTGCCGTTGGCCGTCACCTGTTCCACAGCGAAGGGCAGGACGATGGTGCTCCAGCCGTTTGCGCCTGACGTAAGACCGCGGTTGAAGACACGGCTGTAACTGATGTCCTGGGCCATGAAGCTGAAAGGCACGTAGAGGCCGTGGCCGTCGGCGAGGGTAATGCTGTTGGCCTCCAGACCCTGCACCACGTTCTTGCCTTCCAGCGAGGCCGGCACCCGCTGACTGTCGCTGAGGTAGTAGAGCGTGTTCGGGTTGGCGTTTGGCTCCACGTCGCTGAACGAGTAGCTGCTCAGGTCGACGGCGGCGGCATCCTTGCCGATGGTAATCACCTCGTTGTTGTCTTTTACCGTAGAACGTGTGCCCTGCGCCGTCCAGACGAAGTAGGCATTCACAATGTTGAAGATGTAGCGGTCGTCCTGCATGGTGAACTCCTTGGTAATCCTATCTTGTGTCTTCAGCACAAGGCGATAGGTGCCATACTCCAGTGTACCGAAGTTGATGTCCGTGTACACAATGTCATAATTCATGGGCACGGTGGTGTAGTAGGCGTTGCTGTTGCGCGCGTCTTTTTCCACCCAGCTGCCATCGGAAGCCTGCTGTTCCAGCACAAAGAAGAAGTAGATGCCGTGGGGGTTGACATAGGTGTCGCCGGTATGGTTTGACACTGTCGGTGTGACGATGACATCGTGGGAGAGAACGTCGAGATGTATGCGCCCATCGTTATCGGTGTACTGCGAGTTCAGGTCGGCATTCTGGAATGTGATGCTGGAGATGATGAAGTCGGTGAACTGGTAGACGCTGTTGGTAATCACAGCTTCTGCCTCGCCGATGACGTCTGTCCCTTCACTGTCGGTGGACACCCAGATGTGCCAAGTGCCCTCGGTGTTAGGAGTGAAGGAGAGCTGGGCTGTGGTGGTGCTTTCCTTGGCTATGGTGACACCCGTTGAGCTGACGGCGTCGCCCATTTCGTTGTTGTCGCTGGCGAAGAGGTAGAGCTTTCCGTAGTATTCGTCGGAGGCGTTCACCAGCGTCACGTTCACGGTCTGCTTCTCGTTCGTCACCTTCGAGCCGTTAATGCTGACGGCGCTGGCGCTGATGCCTGCTGTGGGATGCGACACCAGCGTGACGGAACCGTCGGAGTCGAAAACGACCGTGGCGAAGATCCTGCTGGTATTGGCCACAATCCACGTATCCGAGTCGTGCAGCTTACTCACGCCGACCATTTTGTATGTTCCTGCTGGCTTGCTGCCGTTTTCGATGGTGAGCAGCAGACGGGTCAGGCCATAGCCACGTTTTAGCTCCACATTCTCGTTCAAGATGAAGACGTCGCCGGTGATGTTGTCGTTCTCGTCGACGTAGGCCATGCCAATGTCGAACGTGTTGTCCTTGTCCGTACGGTTGTAGCAGGAACCGACAATCTGGTTTTCATAGCAGAAAAGCCTGGTGAAGGTTAGCTGCTGGTTCAGTAGGTGGGGCACCCCCGTGGTGGGCTGTATGCCGATGATGGCATTTTGGTCGTAGTTGTAGCCGTCGTCCGACGAGCCGGCACTAGTGCCGCTTTTGTCGTCAGGATTGCAGGCATCAAGGGCGAAATAGCCGTTGTTCAGGCCTCCCCAGCCCCAGTTGATGTGGAAGAGCTCGTCGCCATCGTAGCCGTCGACCACGAAGGAATGGCCGCCGCCCGACGACTGTCCGTCGTAGATAACGGGCCGCCCGGCATTCAGTTCGTCGTAGATGAGTTCCATCCACTGCGGGTAGGAGTAGGTCTCACGGCTGGCACGGGCGGCGTCCATGCCGAAATAGGTGTTTAGTGCAAAGCTGACGCTGTTGGTACTGGCACTGGAGCCGCCGTTGACCTGGTCGCGGTACTCCATCTCCACGGCAGCGCCGCAGTAAGCCATCAGCTTGGCCACGGCAGCGCACGGTGTGCTGTAGGAGTTGTCCGTCTTGTTGTGGTAGGAGGGAAGCATGTCGGCCCAGGCGAAAGTGGTGGTGGGCTTGGCCGACACCTTTATTTTGCCGAAACCACCCCAGTTGGTGTTGCACTCATAGGCAGGAATCAGTTTCGTGGTGCCTGATGGCAGACCGGTGCTGCTTCCATGGTAATAAAGCACTTGGGCCATGGCCGTGGCCACGCAACCCGTGACACATTTGTTTCCCGTGTTTAGGAACGTCGGGCAGTCGCGGTTGAAGGGGTCGTTTTGGTCCCACAGTGAAGTAAGCATCGGACTGATGGCATGGCGCACAGGAGCCTTGGCGGGCGTTGACTGCACATCGTGCTCCTGTATCCACCTCACTTGCCTGGCATATTCGTCCAGCCAGGCTTGCATGTTCGTCGGCATGTCCTCCTCTGCGAAGGAGCCCTCGGTGCTGTAGCCCAGGATGGCGGGTGCACGGTCGTCGCCGCTGACGATGACGAATCCCTGCTGCTGGCTGTCGTTGAACACGTAGTAAGGTGCTGTCTGCTGTGAAGAGGGTGCTCCGCGGAATGTCTGTTTTTGCGCCAATTGCAAGTCGGCGTAGTTGCCAAGACGAGTCATAAACAGTTGGGCTTGCTGTCGTGCTTGCTGCAACGTGACGGGAGCGGCTAATGCCGATAAGGCCATCATCAAGCCGGCCATGGCTGGTAGTATTCTTTTCATTTTAGGCAAATTTTGTCATGTTGATGTTGCAAAGTTACGAATTATTCTCTGAAAAGTTGTGCTTTCCTACAAAATATTTTCACTTTTTTCCTCTCAGCGTGTGTTATTCCGCTGAAAATGATTAATTTTGCATGCTCAGAGCTCATACATTAACACTAAAATACGAAAAAAGAAATGGCAAAGAAAGCACTTCTGATGATTCTCGACGGATGGGGAATCGGACAGCACGGACGGGGCGACGTGATTTTCAATACGCCCACACCTTATTTGGATTATCTCACGGCCACCTCGGCCCATTCGCAGCTGCAAGCCAGCGGCGAGGACGTCGGCCTGCCCGACGGACAGATGGGCAACTCGGAGGTGGGACACCTCAACATCGGCGCCGGCCGCATCGTCTATCAGGATCTCGTCAAAATCAACCGCGCCTGCAAGGACGGCTCCATCGTAGAGAACCCGCAGGTGAAGGCCGCCTATACCTACGCCAAGGAGAACAACAAGAAGCTGCACCTGATGGGCCTGTGCTCCGACGGCGGCG
>ERZ842401.8117-NODE-8117-length-10460-cov-5.317251_pt1 | contig 10460 bp, 3 predicted proteins | sample MGYA00521270_ERZ842401 | MGnify/ENA primary metagenome ERZ842401 (study PRJEB31892, sample SAMEA3878208) | bioreactor metagenome | biome: Moose rumen | place: Sweden | collected 2011-10 | study: EMG produced TPA metagenomics assembly of the PRJEB12797 data set... | reverse complement strand
GATTCTTAAATTCCTTCCACTCACACCGAGCATTCTCCTGTGGGTACTCGCGGAGTAGAGATTGTTGTAATTCGAGTTCTGTCATAAAAACTGTATCTAATGCTTTAAGAATTCTTTTAGTGTAATAGTTGCAATTTTTAAGCCTTTTGCTTTTACCTGTAGGCCATTATCTGAAGTTAAAAGAATAGGATTTTCATTCTGAAATTTTAGAGCTACCGTTAATATGTTATTGTCAGGCGATTTTTTGTTGAAATCATCTGGCAACAAATTTATATCTGAAAGTTCCATTTCTATATTGCGTTTATCCATAGCCCTATTTATATTGCGCAATGCTTTCTCAACATTTTGCTTTCCTGTCGCGTCTAATTTAATCTTAAGCTTATCCAACTCATCGATAACTTTAGCGGACAACACCACCATATATTTCTCATCGATCTTTGAGATGATGTCCGGACAATTGACAAAAATATTTGTATCAATAATATATATATTCTGTTTTGTAATAGACTTTACTGCTTTCTGTTTGGGAGTTTCAAATTGAGACAAATCTATTTTCCCAACTACCTTCAGACCAGAATGTGATTCTGAGGAATTGTCCTCTGTGTCATTACCTTTAGACGTTAGTTGTTCAATGTTTCCTGTTATGATTTTTTGCATAAACATATTAACGTCCTTATCACAGACATTGTGAGCGATAGATTTGTCTGCAACAATAATGGTTAGTTGTTTTGCTCGACTAGTAGCAACATTAAAAAGAGCTTTGTCCAAGGACATGTTGGTCATTGTATTAGGAATAAAATATAGACAAACATCACAAGTCATACCCTGAACACGCTCCACAGTATCAATCAGTACATTGTTTTTTGAGCCGTGTTGACTGATGAAGCAATTCTGCAACATCCGAACAGTCGCACGAAATTTAGAAAGGACAGCCACCTTAATATCCGGATAGATACTGAGAAGCTTTGTTATAATATCAATAGCATACAAACAACTATGGCGGTCTGCTTTTTCTCCAACGGGCATTTCTTTATAAAGAATGGTACATCCCCCATCTTTTGGTGCGAATGGAAACTTGTTACTATCTATTATATAATCAAAATCTGCTACAGACTTAATTGGGGTATGATAAAACGAACTAGTTAGAGTAGCTGCGTTTGGTAATAAACGATGAGATTCAGTTAGAATAAACGAAGGAAAACTAAAGTTGTCACAAAGTGTCTGAAAACCATTAGCTAGCATATAATAGTCGTTTCTAACTAATGTTTCTTCGCTCAAAAGAACAATCGGCTGCATTTGATTTTGATCGCCTATCCAAATAATTTTCTTTCCGAGATTCATTGAAGCTGCTATCATGCCAAATAATGCTTGGCTGGCTTCATCCATTATAACATAGTCAAAAGGCCGCTCTTCGTAACATGTTTTAGCCCATCCACTTGAATTATAAAAAGTTGACAACGTAACACATCCTGGCATACAAGTGATTTGTTTGCTATCAACAGGACACAGATTTTTGCATGCAATTATCTCGTCGGAGGACACATTGGTTTTCTTTACTTTCTTCTGAGCAAGAGCATCTTTAAGGCTGTCCTTTTCTCCTAATTCAATGAGTGCTCTATTTGTCATTGCTGTAACAAGCACACTTTTGTTGTTTTGAATTAATTGGGCGACCAGGCCAGCCATTAAATGTGTTTTTCCAGTTCCAGGAGGACCTTGAATAATCATTTCGTTTTTTTCTTCGAGTAGTCTTATAATCCGGTCTATCTGAGAACTGTTTGAGTTAATCTCTTCAGGGTTCCATAATATATTTGATTTTTCAAAATCTAACAATGTTCTTGCTGGTAACGATTCAGATGTATTCCCAACTACTGATATTAAATTTTGATAATACTCCATCGGTGGCTCTTGTGGTCCAAGTACGATAACACAGCCTTCAAGTTTATTATTTATCAGATATTGAGACATCTCTATTGAAATACCAGAAAAACCACACAACAGGAATCCATTATCATCAGCCTTTCCCTGCCACACACAGTGAACTTCGGAAAATTCAACTTGATGGGAGCGAAGCTTCCCCCATGTGATTTCTCCCCAATTCTTGGGAAGGCACATGTCCTTTTCTAAGATGACTGCTGTAAAATATTCATTCTTTCGCGGTATTCCCTTATCTTTTTTGAACCGCAGCATTAACTGCCCACTGCCCAAAACATTCTTATCTGCATTAGAAGAATCTTCTGGTTGCTTAAAATCCAACTTGATATATTGAGTAACATATATTTCGTTACTCGAAAGCAAAGAAATAGCCTTCGAATTAAGCAGTTTCAGATAGGCTTCTGAGATAGCTGTCAGTTCCTTGTCAAGGAATCTCTTATGTTGTTCTCTACTGTAATACATATACTATCAATTTAGAAAATCAAATATGTCATCATCATTGAAATTCACATCGACGAAGCCGTTTTCTTTCTTTTCATTTAGTCCAAATGATTGAATGGCATCCGATTGAGAGTATTTTGGATTTTCGATTACAAAACAAGTTCGTTTTGAACCTCTATACTTGTTTGCAAGCTCTGCAATATGACTTGGATTTATGACATCCATATCAAAAATTAGGTTGACATTAGGATTATCCATAAACACATCCTCGAATCTTAAAGAATGAATTCGTTTGTCAGCACCATAATTTAACAATAAATTGTCCGGGTCTTCCATAATTTCGGCAAATACCCACGGATGAAGATATAATTTACGCCCCATAGAACTAGTAACAGCTATGGTTATAGGCTTGCCCTTATATTTAATTTCATTCTTTACAATTTGCGAACTTGAATCGGGATCCCATTCAGAGCAATCAAAATCCTCTAGGCTATCCAAATAATCTTTTGCGGCAAATCTTGCTTCTCTATTTATTTGGATTCTCGTTTCAGGATCAGTGTTGTCTCTTTCTGTATATTTTCCATGTCCAGGAACATCTGAATCGTCTTCGGGACTATTATTGCGAAATTCTTCAAGGAGCCTTTCTAATTCCGCTATTCGCTCGTCTTTTTCTTGAACAACATCTGCAGACACTAGGAATATCTTATTCCAATCATCTTTAGTAAAAGGTGATTTTAGTCTTGAATCAGAATAAACATCTGCCAATACAGAAGCCGGTTCTCTGTCTGTAGTAATATATATAGTGCGAGAAGATGAGAAATATGTATAATCACCTGTGTATCCTTTAAAAAGATAGGTTTTGTTGTATATTCCTCGATAAGGCAATTTCCCTTCTAATATAGAAATCCTTATGTTAGAACCTTCTTTCCATTCTCGGTACAATGCATTATCCCATTCTATTGAAGAAGAAAAATCACTTTCATCATACGTTCCAACTAATTTCAAAGATTGATATAAACCTTCCAGAATAGAAACTTGGTTATCTGATGTTATAGGTAGTTCAAATGCTTCTTTAACCCAATCAAAGAATGTTCTAATGATGTTAGAATCTGTGATATTCCATATGTTATCTGCTTTGTCTTCTTTAAATGATTTACGACGTGTGATTTCTTTACTCTGGTCGTTGTGCAATCCTAAGTCATTTAAGAAATCAACCTTTTCAGGAGTGTCTGCCCAATCTACTATAAATTGAGGTGTTTGCTCAGGCTCCAATGTATAATCATTGCAATTATAATATGTGCCAATCAATCTTGAAAATGGATATGTGATACCTCCATTATTAAGAACTCTACTTAATACTTCACTCAAATCAAGAGATAGGCATCTATCCAATATCTCCAAAAATGTTTTTTGGTCATTTACTTTTATGTATGGCTTAAGTGTATTGTCAAAGAAGTGGTAACCTTGGCTAGCTCTATAAGCAATCAGGAAACAGAATTGTTCGGAAGAGGTTAGGCTGTTTGAAGCTTTAAGATGGTTATATAATTGATTCCGAACGGTTGTTGGCTCCGCTTCTCTCTGTGCGAAAATTTTGTCATAACCATTGATACTCGAAAATTTCTCACTAACCTTACTTAAGGTCAATGAGGAAGAGTATGAAGATAATAATTTTGACAAATAGAATTTAAGTTTTCTATTTCCTATTGTAACGGAAAAATCGTCCTTTAGGTTATATTTGTCTAATCCTTCATTGTCAATCGTAATAATCGACCGGGCATGAGCAGCGCACTTATCTGATTTAGCGGCCAATTGCATCCATCTATACTCAAATGAATCCGAATCATATTCACTAGAACTTTGTAGAGAAAGTTCTTCTGTAGCAAGAATATATTCAGATTGAGCAACATCTTTATCTTGTTCTACAACAGATATAATATCATCAACATTATTTTGTATAAGTGATAATGTCAATTCCGACTGCCATACTGTTGAATACTTAATATAAACTTCATAAATTCCGATTTTTTCTATAATAGTATCGATGTTTGGGACAATAATGGATGAGTATGTATCCTCTTTTTTTACCGTATACTTTGACAGGTCATCACAACTTTCTTCTTTGCATAAGATGAATCTGTTTAACCAAGAAGGAGCAGTTTCATCATATTGTAGCATATTCTTAAGTTCAGCAAAATTCCCCTCAACGTTTTTGAAAATTGCCCAAGATTTTAATGTTGCATCAGCTATACCAGCAAAGAGACTTGTTGTCTTAAAAAGGAGAAGCCTTTTTTCGAAATATAGAGCCGTCACATCTAGTTTTTGTATTTCGCAGAAAAGGTCCTTGTCCGATTGCACACTATCATCTAACAACTCCTCTAATGGGTGTTCTTCAAAAATGTTTGTAGAGCAAGTAAATCCTAGTTCTTCCAGGATTGGTAGAATAGGGAGGTAAGTGTTAGTTGTAACTACTTGTTTCTCATCAAGGCTAATATCGTTGATGGTATACCAATTGTCAGCAAATTTAAAAACATGGATATCTTCAACTATATCATGGCAATCTTCGTTATCTGCAATCCATTGATAAAAACTATTACGGCACTCATCGGTAGTAGAATCTATCCATGAGTTTACATTATCTATGTTGTCGCGAAGAATATCTTCAAGATTATCCTTCGTAATACACTCGACTCCAAATATATCATGGGATAAAATGGCAGAGTCTAATTCTTTAAATGGCAAACGTTTTTCTGTCCCAACAAGTGTATAGAAGTTCTCGTAACCAATCAATTCAGCTAACCCAGACTTGTCATATATTATGTCTTCTGATTTGACTTTATTACCTTGGTCGTCTATGATATATTCATATTCTTCCAATCCCTCTTCGTAACCTCTATTAAAGGCTTCCGCCAATAACCTTACATCTTGTGTATCTGTAGGCATTTTTTTAGGAGGTAGCAATTTTAGGTATTGAGGATGACTAGTGGATGCTATTTCTGAAATCATTTTTACAATAGCCTTTCCGATAGAATAGAATAAGAAATAGTTCCATGGATTATCACTAATACCTTCTCTGTCAGATTTGGGGATAAAATCTGCATTGAGGAAGAATGGGAACTTAAATCTGTGTTCATTCATTGGAAGGTATGCATACAAAGAGAATTCATTTTTACCAGTAGGCACAATTTGACCATCTTCATCAAGACGTATTGCAAATGAAATAGAAGTTTCTGTTGCAGAAGCTATTCTGTCTGGAATTCCAGGAACTTCGTTTTGCTCATTTCCATTTTCGTCCAATTTTACGAAATAATTCTCTTTCTCACCTCTATTGTTTATACGCTCCTTCCGTCTAAGCAATACGTTAGCTTGCTCAAATTGTGAGTCATCTACGGCTAAATTATCAACGGTATAAATGGTATAGTCTTCCTTGAAATGAGATTCTGTAAAGGAATTAACTAAAGAAATAATATTCGAATCATCATTTACATTTTTCTGTATAGTTAGACATCCGTCTTTATCCAACAATTGAACTCTGCTGGTATTTCGGAGAAAGAGCATAAATCGCGGTTCTGTAAAGACTTCTCTTATTGCATCGTAGTATTCTGACAAGGTTTCCTCGTCCATTTTTAATGCGATGGCGACGTTCTCACGCTGTTTCAACAAGAAGCCAATTTCACTTTCCGTATAAGATTCAAGACCCACTGGTAACAGCTGCCATGGGATATCCTTTACTCCATTAAACTCTCGATAGTATTTTGCATATTTGTGAAGAAATTCTGTCTGTTTCGCCTCATCTTTTTCAATATCATTCACGATGAAATAGAATTTCTTGAAGTCTCGATAAATTGGCACGCTCCTGTCAAAAGAGAATTTGTAGCCGCCGCTTTTGATGAACACAGACTCAGAATTGGTAAAGACAGATTTGAATCCGATTCCCTTATAACCAGTTTTTGTTTTTTTTGCGCTTTTAGTACTTTTAGCTGCAGATGTAATAGACTCAAAGTCGTGTCGGTTAAAAGAAAAACCATCATGCGTAAGCAAAAAGAAGTTATCGCTGATATGCACCTTCACTTGAACGCCGTTTCTGGGTGCAGCGTCGTCTGCATTTTGGAGAAGTTCAAAGAACATTCTTTTTTTACTTGTATATAGATTCTGTCCAACTTCTTCTAACAAATTGGCGACACTTGTATTCGTGTTTGGGCTTGTATGTTGTTTGAATGAAAGTGATACTGATTCTTTGTAGGGATTATCAACTTCTTTGATATTGTTAGAGTTCACACTAAACATGTAAGGTGTACCTTGTTCAATGCGATAATCTTTCCATGCAAGCGTTAATTCAACTTCATAATAATTGCCTACAGTAAAGAAATTGCGTAATCTATTATCTACAATGACAATGATGTTCTTTCCATTAATAGGATCTGTTAGCAGTTTCCCATTTTGTTCATCATCCTCATGTCCCGTGGTAATTAGTTCTGAAAGAAAATAACTTGAATTCAGTTCGATTAATTTTCCAATAAATCGATTTATGTATAAATCCATCGTTTCAAGGAGCTCCTCTAACGACATATCATATAAATCTTCATTGTACTTATCTTTGACGAAGAATCTCCGGCTGAATTTAAGTTTCTTGTTTTCCACGCCTAGGAAGGCAACTCTAATGTGTTCGCCCTGGAACACTTCATCACTTGCACGTATAACTTTGTTTGGGGATAGCTCATCTCTGCCTATCGAACATTGGACATTTGTGCCGACAATAGATACAACAGCATTTCTATCATTTACCTTATCAACAATAGCATCAACAATGTCACCTTCATGAATAACTGATAGAAGTGCTTCCACTTGAGCTTTTTCCCGTTCCTTTTCTATGGGGCGCATATCAAGGACGACGGCACGTAGCTTGTCATTAAATTTCACAAAAATAAAATCTAATTCCTCTCCACATTCAATCTCATTGTCAATAAGTCTCAACTTATATGGTTCAACAAAGCACTTTAAAGGAACGGTAAATTCATATATTTCGTCAGCTACTACAACCGCAGAAATATTATTGTCTTTTTGAACTCTTTTTTTGAAAACGCATTTAATATGTTCATTAAGGGTATGGACTTTTGCAAAATGTGCATGAAGCTCCAAAACGCTCATGACAATGTTGTTGCGGTGCTTTTCTTCATCATATGTATTGTCAATAACTACACATGTTATTTTATCGCCAACAGAAAAATCTGCATCATTATATTCCCTTTTGGGGATAAGTGCAGTGTAATCTCCAAGATAAACTAGAATTCCGAAAGATTCTATGGATTTAATCTGTAATGTATATATTGTACCCTTTTCTAACGTACGAGGGTTGGGTAGCAGCTCTTTTCGACTTAGATTCAGTTTCCCGTCAGGGAGCTGCTTGATAACTTTAACTTCTAGAACTTCTCCCTCAATAAGAGTTGATAATATCTTCTTCTGATTAGACCATGAGATATCATATAACCTTATTAAGCCATCTCTACCATTGGGCATTGTGGCAAATACGCCTATTTCAGGATTAATAGAGGAAATTCTAACAGTTATAATGTCTCCAACCTTCGGTGTCGTATTTGTAAGCATGGTGTCAAAATGTTTATAATTATATTTACAAATTATAGTAAGCTCTGATCTCGCGGAATGTAATGACTGGAGTCACCTTTGCTAGAGTTCCTTGGTTCACAATTGAACATTGTGGGAAGTTATTTGTCAACTCAGGCTTCAGCCATGAATTATTCCACAGCTGTATATCCTCTCCCATAACCACATGACAAAGCCGTGCATCGTATGGTATATTACCTTCCTTTTTGTCATACCTATAAGTCATGTTTTGTAGCCACATTTGGTAATAGCTATTGTTGGGTAGGCTACAAAGTTTCTTTGAAATTTTTGTCACAAGGCTACCTCTTAGGTTATTATCTTCGAGAGATTCAAGCAAGCGACTGGCAACACGGAGTGCATAATGAGCATAACTGACATTCTCAATAGCAATTTGTGTACATATTGCACACATCGGAGCTATATTCTCCTTTATCTTGCCAGGCACTTCAAATTCAACATACTGTGGGATTTTCTCCAAAACATTGCCACTTTCTATATTGATTGGTTCTACTTTTTTCTTTCTCTTTTTGGATTTCAATCGGTATTCTATGCGCTTGTCTATATCTCCCAACATGATGGGCATCTGCCCAGAATTAGGATATTTACGTCCAAACATCAGAATGTAGAGAAGATGTTTTTGGATACCATCGAAGTCACATCCTTTCTTGTTGAAGATAGGTGTATTGTAGATATACCCCAATTTGTCAGGCTTAATGGAATCCGTAACAATACATTCGCTGATCTTGGTTTTTCCACTATTCATTCTGAAATTCAGAGACTCTAGTATGTGCTGTAGTATGAAAGAAATCTTTTCCAATGTATCTTTATTGTCGCAGAAAACACGATAGTCATCACGATAACGCAGTATTTCGTATCCATCTACGATACCTTCTTCTTGAAGTTTTTTGTGTAAAAGAAGGTCAGAATAGCCAAGCACGATTTCGCCTGTAAGGTCAAATAGAGTGCTACCTTGTGGAACACCGATATTTCGACCCTGTTGCAAGTCCTTAAGCAATTGAATAATGTTACTTGCCAAGAGATGGTTCTCGTCAGTCGTAAAATCAGTGTCTTTGCGAGATAAAGCCCAGTCAATTGATTGTGGGTTTATAGAGCCATAGCAATTGGTAATATCAGTTATGAACATATAACGATAATCCAAAGACAACTCAATTGAGCGTTGCTCCATCTGGTTCCACCAATTCAGGATGGTTGTTGATTTGTGAAATGCCTCTTTCTTGTCGGGTACAACTGGTAAAGCACACGATTTGATATGAGGCACATTAAAAATCTTGAAACACTCTTTGATCGTCCCCCAATTCTTTTCTCCTGCGATTTCCCGCGCGAGGAAATAATAGAGGAAAGGGTTACAAAGAACCAACGGACGCACTGCATATTTGCCGTCTTTGTTTAGCAAGATGTCGAAGTTCACATCTGATAGTTCGTTGGGAGAGATGTCATCTTTGACACACTTTTCGTATGGAGCATCAACTATCGTCTCGCGTACATATTTCAGTATCTCGTCAAACGTGAAATACTCAGGCAACTCAAAGCCATGATACTGCTCAGATTTCATGAAGAAGTCCATTACTTCCTCATGGTTCAGGGATAATATGTTTTTAGTTGTTTTTGCCATCGAACTTGCTTGAAGGTAGGAATGAAGAACTTTCCTTGTATAAGATTGTCATATTTTGGACACAAAATTACAAATATAATTTGAAATAACATCAATAAATGGCAAAAATCAGCGCTTTTTAACAGAAATTTTATCGGAATCGATTTAATGCCGTCTCGGTTTTCATTATTCGCCTCAAAATGAATGTGCCTACACCTGAGTCTACAGATGTGGGCACTCCGTTATTTTACTGATTGAAGTTTCGGAAGTTAATAAAAGCGTGAATATATAGGTGCAAAAAAGGCATTGGATACTTGCGTATGTCGCAAGAAATGAGTAACTTTAAGGTGCAAAACAAAAAGACTCATTACACCAATGCCAATGCACAAAGTTACAAAATTTCTGTCAGAGATAAGCACATTTTTCAAGAAAAGTGATTCTGACCATGCAATGTTTGCCATTATGGACGTGATTAAGGGTATAAGAATGAACGAATGGACGCTCTTCGGGCGTAAGAGCCGCTCTGGCAGCAAGTACTCGCTGCTGCAGGTGTTCCAGCTTTTGTTGGTATGTCCTTGTTTCATGATTCGTAATCCTTTCAATATCTATGGCTCGCCGTTAGGCGGCAAGCTTGGTTGTCGTAAAGATGTATTCTATGAGTTCCTCAACGATGGCCGTACCGACTGGCGCAAGCTGATGTACCATATTGTCAGCCAGCTCTGGACGAAGGTTATTGTCCGCAGTGACCATAAGTTTACGGACACCTGCTTGATGATTGATGACACGGACTTCCCCAAGACTGGTCGGCGTATGGAGAACATCGGACGTGTCCACTCCCATCTTGAACACCGCAGTA
>ERZ842401.8116-NODE-8116-length-10462-cov-2.798981_pt1 | contig 10462 bp, 11 predicted proteins | sample MGYA00521270_ERZ842401 | MGnify/ENA primary metagenome ERZ842401 (study PRJEB31892, sample SAMEA3878208) | bioreactor metagenome | biome: Moose rumen | place: Sweden | collected 2011-10 | study: EMG produced TPA metagenomics assembly of the PRJEB12797 data set... | reverse complement strand
ACTAACTCAGTAAAATATACTGAAGTAGGTAGAATTAATATGACTATTAGTAAACAGTTATTAAATGAAGCAACAATGATGCTTAAATTTAAAGTATCAGATACTGGATTTGGTATTAAAGAAGAAGATTATGATAAAGTATTTCAAAAATTCTCTCGTTTAGATTCAGCTAAAACAAATGAAATAGAAGGAACTGGTTTAGGACTAGTACTTACTAAAAAATATGCTGAACTTATGGGTGGAGACATATGGTTTGAAAGTGAATATGGAGCAGGTACAACATTCTATTTTGAAGTTCCACAAAAAATAGTTGATCCAACTCCAATGGGAAATATACTTGAAACTATAGATGACCAATTAAATCATGCATTACTTGATTGTAGTGGTAAAAAAGTATTAATAGTAGATGATGATGAACTTAACTTAAAAGTTACGAAAAGACTACTTAGCGCATATAATTTTGAAGTAGAAACATTAAATGATCCAGAAGAATGTATTTATAAATTCAAAATGGGAGAACATTATGACATTATATTCTTAGATCATGTTATGAAAAAGATTGATGGAGTAGAATTAGTTAAAGTATTAAAGAGTTTAAGTGGATATAATGTTCCACCAATAATAATGCTTACTGCTAATGCTATTACTGGTGTTAGAGAATACTATTTAAAATCAGGTTTTGATGAATACTTATCTAAACCAATAGATATAAATGAACTTGATAAACTAATTAATATGTATTTTAATAAACAATAGTGTAAAACTATTGTTTTTATTATGTAAATTAAAAGTAAAACTATTTAATTTTTTAAAATATTTATTATATAATTAAAATGGGTAATTAAAATGATAGAAATAGATAACAAAGAATATATTAATGATTTTGAAAACTATTTAAGAATAGATAAAAACTATTCTGATAATACACTTGAATCTTATATTAGAGATATTAGATTCTTTTTAGAATACGCAGGTAAAAGTATTGAAGACATAGGTAGAAAAGATATAGATAACTATATTATTCATATATTACCTACATATAATGAAAGTTCAGTAAATAGAATAATAGCTAGTATTAAAAGTTTCTTTAAATATTTATCTATTTATAAAGGATTTATTAATGTAGCTGAAGATGTATCAAGTTTAAAAAGAAGAAAATCATTGCCTAAATATTTAAGTATTGAAGAAGTAGATAAATTACTTGATATACAAATTGAAAATGCTTTTGATTATAGAAATAAAACTATGTTAGAAGTATTATATGCTACTGGACTTAGAGCAAGTGAATTAATAAATTTAGATATTAATAATATAGATATTGCTAATATGATAGTAAATGTATATGGAAAAGGTAGTAAAGAAAGAATAGTTCCACTATCTAAAATAGCAGTTAGTTATTTAAACTCATATATAAATAATTATAGACAATTATTATTTGTTAAAAATCAAAAACCAACAGATGCATTATTCTTAAATAATCATGGTCAAAGAATTACCAGACAAGGATTATATAAAATGATTGCAGATGTTGCTCATAAACAAGGTATAGATAAAGAAATAACGCCACACGTACTTCGTCATAGCTTTGCAACACACTTAATTGAATGTGGAGCTGATATTAGAAGTGTACAAGAATTACTTGGACATGAAAATGTTGTTACTACTGAAATATATACACATTTAGCAAATAATTTTATAAAAGATAATTATAATGAGTATTTTAATAGAAGTACAAAGGAGTAGTTTATGTTTAAAAGAGTATTTTTAATAGTATTAGATAGTTTAGGTATTGGTTCTACTCCTGATGCAGAAAAATATCATGATGAAGGAGCTAATACTTTATTACATACAATTGGAGACAAATATAATTTAGATGTTCTAGAAAAACTAGGTTTAACTGTATTAGTTGGAAAACAAGAAGATGGTGTTCGTGGACTTTATATGAGATGTAGACCACTAAATAAAGCAAAAGATTCATTAAATGGACACTATGAAATGATGGGAGCAATATCTAAAAATCCATATAAAACATATCCTGATGGATTTCCACTTGAATTAATAAGTAAAATACAAAAAGTAACAGGAAGAGAAGTTATTGGAAATGTAAGTTGTGATGGCATTAGAATACTAAATGATTTAGGTGAAATGCATATTAAAACTGGAGCATTAATAGTTTATACATCAAGTGATTCAGTATTACAAATCGCAGCACATGAAGATATTATTCCAGTTGAAGAATTATATAAAATATGTGAAAAAGTAAGAGAAATAACAAATAATGAAGAATATAAAATAGCTCGTATAATAGCAAGACCATTTACAGGTAAAGTAGGAAGTTTTCAAAGAACAAGTAAAAGACGTGATTTTGCATTAGATCCACCAATAAATACGCTTGATTTATTAGATAGAAATTCTATTCAAACAATATGTATTGGTAAAATAGCAGATATGTTTAATAATAAAAGCATTTCAGTTAAAATTAAAACAAAAGATAATATAGATGGAATGATGAAATTAATAGATTTTGCTAAAGGTGAATTTAGTGGATTATTATGGTTAAACTTAAATGATTTTGATAGTGATTATGGTCATAGAAGAGATAGAGAAGGATATTTAAAAGCACTAGAAGAATTTAATTATTATTTACCAATATTCATTAAAAATCTTAAAAAAGATGATTTAGTTATTATTACAGCAGATCATGGATGTGATCCGACGTTTATTGGACATGATCACACAAGAGAATATGTTCCAATATTAATATATAGTCCAATATTCAAAAAAGGTAAACACTTAGAAGATAGAACAACATTTGCAGATATTGGGGCAACTATATTAGATAACTTTAATATTAAAAATGAGTTAGGATTTGGTGAAAGTATATTTGATGAATTAAGAAAAGAGTAAAAAAATACTCTTTTTTATTTGACAATAAAAATAATAATTAATACAATTATACTTGGGTGAAAAATATGAAGATAGAATTTGATAAACCAGATTTAACAAAAGAATATGTAGAAGCAATAATAAATAAAAGAAGAAATGGTAATATTGATGTAACAAATATTATTAATAGAATAAATCATTATTATTCAAAAATAGATGATATGAATTTAATAACAGTATTAAGTATGTCAGACAAAATATTCTATACTATATTAAGTGATTTAGCTAATATAAAATTAGATAGAAAAGATGAAATGAATATATTATCTTTAATGAATGGTAAAAATTATACTCATAGTCATTTAATTAATACTACAATGCTAGCTCACAGAAAAGTACCTACTACAGTTTCTTATTTAATTACAGCAGATGAAGATGTAATAATAGATGAAAATCACTTATATACAGCTAGTGAACTATCACAATTAATAGATAGAAAAGATTTAGTAATACTTGATAAAATATATAATACTAAAGATATAACTATTCCTAGTAAAAGTGAACTTGAATTTGGATTTGAAGTATATAATAGTAAAAGATTCTTAAATGAAAAAGATAGTTTATATTTATATACATTAAAATATATTAGAAAAATAGTTAGCAATGAATTAATAGATGAAGCAAAAAGAAAATATAAAGAAGATTTAAATAGTGAAATAGATTATGTTATTAACTTTAATGATGAAAATGATTCAAAAGAAGTATCTGATGAATTAAAAAGAATTTTAAAATAGATAGTTAAACTATCTTTTTATTTGATATAATATGAGTAGGTGAAATATATGAAAATAGGGGATACATTAATAGTAGATATAATTGATAATGATAATATTGGTAATGGAATAGCTAAATATAATAATATAGTTATATTTATAAAAGATGCTTTAATAAATGAAAAAGTAGAAATAGAAATTACTAAAATAAATAAGAATTATTATACTGGTAAAATAATTAATATTATAAATAAAAGTAATAAAAGAGTAGAAGTTAATTGTAAATATTATAATTCTTGTGGAGGATGTAATTTCTTACATACTAGTTATGATAATGAAATAGATATTAAAACTAAATATTTAAATAAATTATTTAATAATATTAAATATATTAGTACTAAAAATGAATATAACTATAGAAATAAAGTTACATTACATGTTTTAGAGGGCAAATTAGGCTATTATAACGATAAAACACACTTGTTATGTGAAATTGATTATTGTTTACTATTAAACCCTAAAATCAACTCTAAAATAAGTGAAATTAAAAAATATAATTTAAATGATATAAAAGAAATAATGATAAGAGTTATTAATGATGAAATAATGATTCATGTAACATCTAATAAAGATAATTTAGATATATCAAATATAGAATGTGATTCACTTTATATAAATAATAAACTAATTAAAGGAAAAGAATATTTAATAGATGAAATAAATAATTATAAATTTAGTATTTATCCAAATAGTTTTTATCAAGTAAATAAAGAAGGTATGAAATTAATATATGATGAAGCTTTATCATATATTGGAAAAGGAAATAACTTACTAGACTTATATTGTGGTACTGGAACTATTGGTATATGGATGAGTAATAATTATAAAAATATTACTGGTATTGAAATAAATGCTTCATCAATTAAAAATGCTAATATTAATAAAAAACTAAATAATATAAATAATATTAAATTTATTTGTGGTGATGCTAAGAGCGCAAATGGTAATTATGATGCAATCATAGTAGACCCACCAAGAAGTGGACTTAGTAAAGAAGTAATTAGCTTTTTGAATAATTCAAAATCAAATAAAATAGTTTATATTTCATGTAATCCAAATACTTTAAAAAGAGATATTGAATTATTAAATAATTATAAATTAGATAGTATTAGTGCCTACTCAATGTTTCCAAGAACAAAACATATTGAATGCGTAACACTATTAACAATAAAATAGATTTACACCATATGAAAGATATTATATAATTAAATAAATAAGATAGAAAGTTGATGATATTATGAAAAAGTATTTATTATTATTTTTGATAACTTTAATGTTTATACCATTTATAGTTAAAGCTGAAACTTGTGATACAAGCAAAATAACAATAAGTTCAATTACTCTTCAAAATAAATCACAAAATGTAAATGAATTATCTGAAGCTACAGCAAGTGGTAAAAATAATAACTTAGATTTATCAATGTCTAACGTTGGTGATAATATAGAATACAAAATATTAGTTAAAAATGACTCAAATGATGATTATGAACTAAATAATTCTAGTTTTAATGTAAGTTCTAATTACATTGATTATAGTATTCATACTGATGATAACTCAAATATTGTAAAAGCTAATTCTACTAAACTAGTACATTTAAAAGTTAAGTATGCAAATCAAGTACCAGATGATAAATTTGAAGAAGGTTCATTTAGCGAAAACAAATCAATGGTAGTAAACTTATCTACTAATTCAATTGAAAATCCAAAAACAGGAATTATTAATTATACATTAGTACTCACTTTAGTTTTAATCGCAAGTGTTGTTTTAGAAATAATGCTAAGAAAGAAAAACTTTTCAACTTTAATAATTTTAATTGGAATAGCCTTAATTATTCCAATAAGTATAGATGCATTATGCAAGTGTGAACTAAACATTAATTCAAAAGTTCAAATAGAGAAATCTTATTTTTGTTATAATAATAAACAATTTGAGTTTACCGAGGGAATGACATGGGAAGAATATTATTATAGTGATTACTTTAAGGAAGAAGATTGGATTCATGTAGAAGAAGATGACAATTTTATTTGGTATGATTTTCCAAATGTGTTTATATATAATAATGGTATACAAAATGGTTTACAATATAATGATATAGAAAAGTTTAATCGTGATGGTCCAGTTGGAATTTTAATATCCAATAAAAAAGGATGTTATGATAGAGTACTTCGCTAAAACTAATTAAATGAGGACTTAAATAGTTCTCTTTTTTATTAGTATTAGTAATTAATAAAATATATGTTATAATTTAATTAGGAGTAGCTAATATGAGTAGTATTAAAGAATATTTATTCAAATTACAAGATAAAAAATATAGGGATTTTCAAAAAACATTAATACCAAATATTAATCCAAATAGTTTAATAGGAGTAAGAACTCCTGATTTAAGAAATTATGCTAAAAAAATGGTTAAAGAAAATAACTATATTTCATTTATAAATGATTTACCACATGAGTATTTTGATGAGAATCAATTACATGCATTTATAATTTCAGAAATAAAAAACTATGATGAGTGTATCAAATATATAAATGATTTTCTTCCATATATAAATAATTGGACAACATGTGATCAAATGTCACCAAAAGTATTTAAAAAGTATCACAGCAAGTTAATTAAAGAAATTAAAAAATGGATAAAGTCTAAACATACATATACTATTCGTTTTGGTATTTTAATGCTTATGATGCATTTTTTGGATAATGACTTTAAAAAAGAATATTTAGAGATGGTTTTAAATATTAAATCAGAAGAGTATTACGTAAATATGATGAGAGCTTGGTATTTTGCTACTGCTTTAGCTAAACAACATGATATAGTAGTAGAATACATTACAAAACAAAAACTTGATACATGGACACATAATAAAACAATACAAAAAGCTATTGAAAGTAATAGAATTACAAATGAAGAAAAAGAATATTTAAAAAAATATAAAATAAAAGGAGAGAAAAAATGAGAATAATTTATTTACATCATGCAGAAAGAGAAAAAACAGAAAACAGACATGATAAAGAATTGGGAAACCTAGAAGATATAACACAAAGAGGAGTAAAACAAACTGAATTACTAGCAGAAAGACTTAGTGATTTAAATTTAACAGCAATTATTACTTCACCATATGTTAGATGCAAACATACAGCTGAAATAATTAATAAATATCATAATTTAGAGATAGTTGAAGATGATAGATTTAATGAAATTGACTACTATAATAATGAAACATTTGAAGATATGCTAAAAAGAAACATAGAAGCAATTGATGATATAACTAAAAAATATGATGATAAGAGTATTATATTATGTGTTACTAGTGGAGTTAATTTATCTGCATTTATTTGTTATTTCTATAATCTTCCACCATCAGAGGATACTCCATGGGCACAAGCTATGGATTTAACACCAGTAAACTTTAGTATTGGCGCTTGGGATATATAATTTATATAAAAATTAGTTCGCGTAAAAAACAATTTATCTATTGAAAGGATGTTATAAAATGGAAAATGAAAAGAAAATGAATGTTATTGTTTTAGGAAATAGTGGTTCTGGTAAAAGTACATTAATTAATTCAGTTGCAGGAGTTAATGCGTTAAGTGGAGTAGGAGAAAGTGTTACACAAAAGATTGATGTTTTTGAATCTGATAACTGGCCAATTAGATTTATTGATACAAAGGGATATGAATATAACTTATTAGAGCAATATAAAACTATGTATCAAGTTAAAAAATATACTAAAACTCAACTTGGAAAAGATAATAATTTAGGAATTGATGCAGTATGGTATTGTATTGATGGAACTGTTAGAAGAACTTTTAAGCATAATATCGAACTAATGAATAAAACAGTTAAAGGATGGAAAAATATACCTGTTTTTGTAGTTATTACTAAGTCATATTCTGAAATTGATATTCCTGAAAATATAAATGCAGTAAAAGAAATATTTAAAAAATTTAAAAATGATAATTTAAAAGAAATAATTCCTGTAGTAGCACAAGAGTATCAAATTAATGACACAACATGTGTACCTCAAAAAGGAATAGATGAATTATGTATTAAAACATTAGAATGTATTGATGAAGCTAAAAATATTAGTAAAGAAAATAAGTATCAAATGATTCTTAATCAAAAAAGATTAAGTGCTCAAGGTATAACTGGAATATCTGCTTCTTCTGCAGTCGTAGTTGGACTTGCACCAATACCCTCTGGAATATCTGATGCAGCAATTTTAGTTCCGCTTGAAGTAGCTTTAACAAAAAAGATATTTAAAATATATGATATTAAATATTCTGAAGGTTTAATTGATAAGATAATTGGTGGAACAATTATAACAGTAGTAGCCAAAATGATAGTTCAAAATATACCACTTGCTGGTCAAATTGCAAATGGTATTGTTGCTGGCTCAGTAGTATTTTCTCTTGGAGAAAGTATTATTGGAGTTTCAGAACTAATTTACACAGGTAAAATTGATCCAGATGACTTTGATAAAATATATGAAGTAATTGAAGAAAAAATGAAAAACAATGCTATAATTGGTTCAATATCTACATATTTTGAAAAGAATAAAGATAAACTTGGTAATAAAAGTGCTAATGAAATATTTAATGATATATTAAAAATTACTAAAAAGAAGAAAAAGTAGACTATATGTCTCTTTTTTTTATGGTATAATTTTTATGAGGTAAATTATGAAAAAAATACTATTTGTTTGTCTTGGAAATATATGTAGAAGTCCAATGGCTGAGTTTATGTTTAAAGATATGTTAAATAAAAAAGGTATAAGTGATAAATATTATATTGAAAGCGCAGCAACAAGTAATGAAGAACAAGGAAATCATGTTTATCATAAGGCTATAAATAAACTAAATAGTGTAGGAATAAATTGTGATAATAAAACAGCTCGTAAAATGACTAGGGAAGATTATAATAAATTTGATTTAATTATTGGGATGGAAAAATCAAATATTATTAGTATTAAAAGAATTATAGAAAATGATTATGATAATAAAGTATTTAGATTACTTGATTTTAGTAGTAATCCTCATGATATAAGTGATCCATGGTATACAGGAAACTTTGATAAATGTTATGATGATATATATGAAGGATTAGAGGGATTACTTAAATATTTAGGTGAATGATGAAAACAGATATATATAAAATAAATAATAGTATTGATAAATTAATTAATGGTAAATATACATTATTTTTAGATCAAAGAGAGTTTAACTTACTAAAAAGTAAATTAAAGAAAAAAGATTACAATATATATTTACCATATAAAGACTCAGAAAAAGTAATATTATATTCTACAAATACACCAGAAGTGTCATTATATAAAATAAATTCTTATAGTAAACTCACTCATCCAATGATACTTGGTAGTATTTTAGGACTAAATATTCAAAATAGTTATCTAGGAGATATAATAGTAGATAATGATAATTACTACTTTTATATATTAAGTACACTTGATAATTATATAAAAGATAATCTATTATATGTAGGTAATAATAAAGTAACAATAGAAAAAATAGACTTAGATACACTAAATAATTATGAAAGAGAATATGAAAGTCATGAAATAATTGTTTCATCATTAAGAATAGATAATGTAATATCTAAAATAATTAAAACTAATAGAGATAGAGTAATAGATAAAATTAAAAATAAAGAAGTAATTTTAAATTATGAATTATTAAGTAAAAATTCTTATATATTAAAAGAAAATGATATATTTAGTATAAGAAAATATGGTAAATATAAATATATTGGCGTAATTAATAATACTAAAAGAGATAATTATGTAATAAAATATTTAAAATATATTTAATATTATTTTAATATTAGTATTATTTAATTATTAAGAAGTGAGGTGTTTTATGAGAATACTTGTAGTTGAAGATGAATATAACTTAGCTGATGTAATAGCTACTGCATTAAAAAGAGAAAAATATAGTGTAGATGTATCTAATGATGGAGAAGATGGTCTATATAATGCATTATCTGGTATATATAATTTAATAATACTTGATGTAATGCTTCCAAATGTAGATGGATTTGAAATATTAAAACAAATAAGAGAAGAAAAAATAGATACAAAAGTTATTATGCTAACAGCTAAAAGTGAACTAGAAGATAAATTAAATGGTTTAAATAATGGAGCAGATGACTATATGACTAAACCATTTCATATTGAAGAGTTAATTGCTAGAGTAAATATTCAACTTAGAAAAGATGCAAATAGTACTACTAGTGATTCAATAGAATTTGGAGATATTAGATTAAATTTAAAAAGCTCAACACTAACATGTAAAACTAATAATGAAAGTATTGATATTGGTCTAAAAGAATTACAATTGCTTGAATATTTAATTAAAAATAGTGGAATTATTATTTCTAAAGAACAACTATATGATAAGATATGGGGAATTGATAATGAAATAGAATCAAATAATTTAGAAGCATATTTGTCATTTCTAAGACGTAAACTTAAATCTATTGGATCAAATGTAAATATTAAAGTATCTCGTGGTATTGGATATAAATTAGAGGTTAAAAATGAATAAATTAAAAAATAAATTATTTTTTACAATATTTTCTATATTTTCAGTATTTATAATATCACTTTTATTTGCATTTAATTATCAAGCATATACAAGAGAAGAAAATAAAGTATTAAATGCACTAACTATAAATAATAGAATTAAACAACCAAATAGAATAGATCAAAATAAAGAACCAATG
>ERZ842401.8115-NODE-8115-length-10464-cov-31.665866_pt1 | contig 10464 bp, 12 predicted proteins | sample MGYA00521270_ERZ842401 | MGnify/ENA primary metagenome ERZ842401 (study PRJEB31892, sample SAMEA3878208) | bioreactor metagenome | biome: Moose rumen | place: Sweden | collected 2011-10 | study: EMG produced TPA metagenomics assembly of the PRJEB12797 data set... | reverse complement strand
CGCTTGCAGAGATAGTCCACCTGCGAGAACACGTTGCCGTAGGCCTGCCCCGTATCGCGCAGTCCCTCAGCACAGCAGAGCACCAGCGTCTCGTGCATATAGCGGTTGGTGTCGCCCGTCGGCTCCACCGTCTCTGCCAGTTGCCGGCATCGTTCAAAGAGTTCTTCTGTCTTCATCGCGTGCAAAATAATACCCCAATATCGCTTAAATTCTTATCTTTTCTTGTCTAAACTCGTCTAAATTTCCGTCTAAACTCGTCTAAATTCTCACGTAAATCTCGCTTAAAGTCGCGTAAATTTTCTCAGCAAGAAATGCCCTAAACAAAGGGATTCCAGAAAATTCTCACATAAATTGCCGCTTAAAGTCTCGCTTAAAGTCGCTTAAATTCTCACTTAAATTTCGCTTAAATGCCATCTTCGATTCTCATCTGTAAAGTAACCTTAGCAACTTGTCGCGATACATAGAGATGCGGCTTACGACCCTCTATCAGCCCCTTCTTTCTCAGCATCTTGATAGCATCGTCACTGATGACCTTACCTTTCTGTATCTTATCAAGCAACACCGCTGTTGTTCTTAATAATGAGTGCTATTACGTCTCATTTAGCTTATCTTCAATCTCTTCTATGGTTGGCAAGGCACCCTCTACCTTAACAGGATAAAATTGCTCCAGCTCGTATGATGAGATAGCAATGGGCTGACTGCTTGATTCCAGAGAATATTGAGCAAGTAATCCATTCTTTTTCTTACAAATAAGCAGTCCAATGGTTGGGTTGTCGTCAGGGCGTTTTAAAATGTGATTACATGCAACAATGTAACCGCCAATCTGTCCGACATCAGGGAAATCAAAATCATCAATCTTTACTTCCACTACAACATAGCATCTCAACTTCAGATGATAGAATAGCAGGTCGATAAATTTCTCTTTCTCGCCGAGTTGCAATCTGTATTCTCGCCCTACATACGAGAACCCAGACCCTAACTCCACAAGAAAGTTTGTGATGTTGGTAAGTAAAGCCTCTTTTAGTTTCTTTTCATTGTATTTTCCTCTTACCCCAGCAAAGACAAAACTATAGGGATCCTTTGTCACCTCCTGTGCCAAATCACTTTCAGGTGTAGGCAGGGCGGTTCTAAAGTTTGTAATTGCTTTTCCTTGGCGCTCATAAAGACCTGTATCAATCCAGTTTAGCAGCATTGCCCTGCTCCAACCATTCTCAAGAGTCTGGTTTACAAAAAACAAAGCCTTCTGTGGATTGTCTGAGCAGCGGTCGATAATCAGCCTATGGTGTCCCCATGGTATGCTGCACAAAACTTCCACAGATTGTGGAAGATTTCTGCTTTCCAATTCTTCCACAAGTTGTGGAAGATTCTCAATAGCCTGACAATAAAGCAGATAAAAGCGCTTGCAATATCTGATGTTTGACTCTGACAAGCCCTCCACATCCGGTATTTCATCCTTCAGGTCCCTACTGAGAGATGCGTAGAATTTGGAGCCATATTTATTCTCTTCTTGTCGCTCGGCTATATCTTTCCCCAAACTAAGATAGAATAGCAGTTGTTCTGTATTTACTCTGACAGCCGCCTTAATCTGGCTTTGGCGGTAACGTTTGGCAAGGGCTTTCACCCATTGCTTATAATCTTTGTCCAGTATACTAATTGATTTATCCATATTATATAAATCTTTTATGAATTTATGATATATCCAATGCGCTTACAGAGGCATTGGAATTGAATAAATGTATCTCCCGCGTTTTGTCATGCACGCCAAACACCAGCCAAGCAAACTCCTTACTCCTCAGGTTTGCTTCATTGCTCAGTGCCGAGAAGTACTTCCCTAAGTCATTGAAGTCGAAGCTGTTCTCTGCTTTCTTGAACTCCACCACCTCATTCTCGTGATGGTAGCGCAGATTGACGAATGTCTCGTATATGTTCATTGCTATATCCCGTTTTGTTCGCAAAGTTATAAATTATAATTCGAATCATCAAAGTTAGTTTGTAATAATTCTCTTGGTGAGCAACAAGCCATTGGTGGTATTGCTTTAGGTAGGATAAATATTTCTTTTCGTTCATATTAATGTCTTGTTGTATTCAAAAATCCTATTAGTCTGTGATGAGCTCTTTCTTCTCACATCCAAGCAAAGATGCAATCTTATCCAGGGTTTGTAAATCTGGCTGTGAGGTGTTAGTACACCATTTGCTGACAGTTGAAGCATTCTTGCCTAACTGTTCAGCTAACCACTTGCTAGTTTTCTTCTTCTCAACCAGTACAATCTTAAGTCTATTCAAATCCTTCATGTCAATAGTTATTGATTTGAACGCAAATTTAATGATTTTCTCCCAAAAGTTTTTCAATGGTATTACTCTTTTAATATTTTTTGGGGATTCTCCCTCGCATTGCCTATATTTTTCGGTTAAATCTGTGTAATTCTCCATAATCCCTCGTTTGTTTGTTACAACCTTTTTTTCGTATCTTTGGATGAATTTGCAGGATTTCTTTAGATAAAGGCAGTCTGGGAGATTGAGGATTTTGAGGGTTACGATTTGGAGACTGTTCTCAATTCAATGTTCTGCTATAAATTGCCTGAAAGAGCACCCGACTCGGAGCCACCGCCTGTTTCGTGGTTCGTTGTCGGATGCAAAGGTACGCATTTATTTCCAATTTCCAAAATATTCTCTTGGAGAAATGTTATTTTGTTTGAACCCAAATTTGAATTTGGCTATGATTCTTCTTGTTCTTTCAGTTTGTAAGTGCGATTTCTATTCCCGCCACATGAGACAAGTATTCCCTCATCAACCAGTTGATAAAGAAGCACCTTTATTCTTGTAGTGCTAGAACCTAGAAGTTTCACAAGTTCCTCAGTTTTTGCTTCTCCATTTCTATGGATGTAATCAATTATTATCGTCCGCTTATCATCCGCTTTTATCGTCCGCTTATCGTCCGTTTTGTCATTATCGTCCATTATTACTTTATCGTCCGCTCTTATCGTCCGCTCTGTGTGCGCCATTTTACTAGTGTCTATAGTCAATGTTGTGCGGGCAGGAGCGTAAGTGACGTCGTAATCTGGCTGTGTACCGAGTTCCGAGTTACAGATATCAAATAGATCAGGGATGCCACTGCCAGCCCGTTCTCCGAAATCAAGCAGACCAAACATCTTCATGATGGTAGCATTTCGTGCATCAGAAGTGCCACCGCTCATCGCAATCTTTAGACCTGGACGCATGTCACCAGGGTTGGCAAAAATCAGTGAGTCTGGCCGACGGACGATAACAATACCCTTTTGGCCATAGTAATCGGAGTGGGCCAGCGTATTGACTATCATTTCACGCAAAGCCTTATACATAGGAACTTCATCTTCCCGACTCCCATCCTGACTAAGTTGGAACGGAACAGGAAATGCACTCCGCAACCGATGATATACATGGAAGAAGAAATCGAACAAGTTGCCACTCCAATCGCCCGAAGACGAGACGATGCGATGTGTCCATCGAATTTTTGGGTCAAGTTGTTCACGGTAGTCGAGAAAATAGTCTGGCATTTCTCTCGTGATGTCATACTCATGACCAAACATCAGCAGACCAGCCACTGTAGGATATACACGCCCATCCTCACGGTCGAAGCCCATAGCCCCTATACTGCGTAGGAACAATTCATCATCCTGTTTGCTCCATACATGCCCAGGATGTTTCCCGTTAAAGTAGTTGCGGTAGTCATGCACCGTATTCATATCGAATACCGACATATCCAGTCCCTTAAGAACTTTAGTGTCTGTAGTAGATGCGGCAGCATCACGATAGATAGCCGCCACTTGGTCACGATTGCACAGATGGTCGCCTTCGCCATATCTGACATAAGTCCCACGCATCGGGTCTTGTCCTATATAAACTGGTCGAATGGTACGATCAGCCCGAGGGACTTCAATCACAACAATTTGTTTGCCTTCAACCTCCTGCTCATATACCATGTTATTAGTCAGAATGTTCACGCTAACTTTCTGTCGGTTATTCACCATGTTCCAGAAGTCGCCTATTAGTTTGTGAGCATCTTCTACACCCTTCACAGAAAGCGAGTGGTCATTCTCTTCCACGACTCCCAAGAGGATAATCCCCCCTTCTGTATTGGCAAATGATGAATAAGTCTCCCAAATATTATTTGGTATCTGGTTCTTTGCCGTCTTGGCTTCTATACGGTGATCTTCCTGATACGCCGTAAGATTGTTGATGTCTATTTTCATACTATTATAACGTTTTGTTTTTTACTTTAGTCATCTGTGATTACGATATCTCATTCGTCATTTATATATCCAATTTATCCGCTTATCTTGTTAGGATTCTCATTCTCTATCAGATCTTTGAGTTCATCAATTTTACTTATGATATCCTCCTTTTTGCTATGTGGTTTATTAACCAAAAACAATACTTCTTTGGCCAAAATTTTCCTTTTACATATATGTTCTGTATCATTAGGGAATGGGTAATGAATATTATCCCGCTTATCAGGACGTGCCAGATAAAAATCCTCCAAATCCCATATAGGTTCTTTTTCAACCTTAATAATCTTCCCTATTCTCTCATTCCATAGATCATTCCTATACCCATATTGAGATATCGCTATGATACATAAAGCCATTATTGCATTTATTGCATTTTTTAGGTTTGCATCAGGGTATTTATCTTCGCGGTTATGCTTAACGCTATTGTATGCTTTATACCAGGAAAGTTCATTATTTTTCTCCCATTCACTAAATGGAGAGTAAACCTCCAAATCACCATATCTATAAAATGACAAACTGTATTCATCCAGTTTCAAAGCGTTCTTAAGTTTATAATAATCCTTCATCTGGAAATATTTTCCAATTGGTCTTACTGCATTATTTGTCAAAATATGCTGCATCCTTGAATCCAACTCTGTACATGCCAATATAATGACATTTCTTATGGCATGACCATAAACACTATCTTGGTTTTTATGGGGTGAGACAACTTTAAAGATGGAATCCAAATCATCAAGTATAATCTCTATTTGCCTCAACAGATTAGAATACTCGATAGGGGCAGTAATTGGTAAATCTTCATAAAAATCTCTTGCAGGCTTCCCTTCTTGAAATGGTATAGAGAAGTCTTTTAAATACTTATCTGTAAATAATGGTCTATAAATAGAACTAAATGACTGACCATAATTTAAGTTTAAGTGAATAAGTCTAAAATTAGTCCCTGTATTGTTTTGAGAAAGAAACGGAGTACTCTGTTTTAAGCGTTCGAAGATGCTCTTATCATCTAATGAGCACAAATTGTTTATAGGAGCCCCAGACGTTATCCAATAGCCATTTTCGTCAGTTTCTAAAACATAAGTTTCATCGTTGTCAAAATGCATAGGGAAACCTGTCGTAATCTGGTATCCCCAAGAATCATAATCTATTAAAGCTATATATGTTCCTGTCCTATTTTTCATAAATACATTTTTAGATTGCTATCTTCTTTATATACCGATAAAACTCTTCTGCCGAATCTGGAGGTAATATCTGCTCCAGTTTACGTTTGTACTCTACTGAAGGAAGCATTACTGAAACAAGTTGTTTCAGTATTTCCATGTTCTCCATATAGAACAAATACCACTGTTTCATATACCACAAGTTCCTAACGGAAAAGTTCTTGCTTTCAGGAAACTTTTTCTGCATATTCAGGCTTACCTGCTCTACAACACCAGCACCCCAACGTTCCTCAGCCTTTTTCTGAACCAAGTCGCGTCCCATTTGCCAGTTGAACAGCAGTTTCTCGCCATTCACCTTGACAGCAGCCTTTACTTGAGCAGAGCGATAGCGATGTTTCACCTCTGCTATCCACTCTGCATATTCTGCATCCAGTTTCACATCATGAGACTTTACCATGCGTGGTTCGTTGAGTTCCAATTCTTTATTATCTTTTGCCATAATTATAAAACGTTATTAATCTTTATACTATTGCCTGTTATTAAAAGATGTGACTCCTTTCATCGCTGTTTATTAATCATCATTAGCATCGAATATCTCTGGTGGAAAGCGAAGTTCATCTTCTGGGTCATCTTGATATTCGTCATAATGGTCTTGGTAATAGGAGGCCTCATCCATCGGGTTATTGAGACCTCGCCTCCTAACTTCTTGCATTTGCTTGATGATTGCATGACGATGAGCCACCACGTAATCAAACATCTGTTGGGTAGTCGTTAGTTTCTCATTACAATACCACTCAAAATGCCCACTGATGTCTGGCCAGTCATTTTCACGCTTTGCATAATAGCGGTCGCCCACCTTTTCCACCTCCACCCATTCTTCATCCTCCATCTCATAGCCAGGGTCAATGTCTATCGTATAGAAGTATTTGCCCAAATCCAAAGGCCAATCCACAGACAAGGACTTCGGCTGTTGCTTATCTGCCTTTTTGGTTGGCTCTCGTTGCAACAGCGTAGTCCTTTTCGTTGTCTTTGCAGTCTCTTTCTTAGGTTCAATCAACCAAGCATAGCCAATCATGTAGAGGACAAAGAAGAGTACGATGCTTCCTGTAACAATATGATTCTCTGTCTTTTTTGTCATTGTTAATCCTTTCGGTTAGCGAATGGACGCATTCCATGATGCTCTTTAGCAAATTCAGCAATCATTCTGCTTTCTACACAACACGGTTCTCCGTCTTTTATAACTTTCCAGCATACAACTAAATCAAGAGCATCGGACAGTTGCCATATACTACGCCCACCCCCATGTGCTGCTTTCTTACCTTTGCCGAATCTGATATAGGTGCTGAGACGTTTATGCAGTTCTGTCTTCTGACCATAGCCACCTGCTTTACCTATATATACAACATGTGCGCCATCAACCCATTCTTTCTCCAACTCAGGTTTCGAATAACTGGGATATTTCTCTTCTTGGCAGTTAAAAGGCCTCTTCTCAAGAATCACAGGAAAATCATTCTTCTCGCGAAGGACAACATATACCCCAATTTCTTTTGGAATGTCTTTGCAACCATTCATTAATTCACTAACAGTTTTGAATCCATCAAAACCATTTTCTACTAATTGATCTCTTTCTGTCATTACATTTTTGCCTTTTCGTCGAGAGTTGTACACCAATATAGAATATTTAGAATTTCATAGACAAGTGCCTTATTCAGATATGGCGCCATGTTATCAGTTATCTGTTTGTGAACGTACAACGGGTTACTGATACGTTTTCTATAACTAAGCTCAGTTTCCTCAGGTATCTGATGATTGCCATTATTCGCAATATCTACGCAAGAATGAAAAAGCCGCTGTACGTGATAGGGAACGACCTTTCCTTTCTTTCCTAATTCGATACTACATTCTCTTAAATTGGAACCTTTGAAAGGACAATCACGCAATAATCCCTTGTTTGTCAAAAAGGTCATCACCTTATCTAAGATAAGCCTTACATTTGCAGGAACCAATGGATTTTTATAAAAATCGTCATCACGTACGCTTTTCAGTAATTTTAGGAGGAGTGCATCTGACGTTGAATCTTCTATGCTAGAATAGAAGGCAAAGATTTGTTCATATTCCTTCCGTATTTGATAATCTACACTCTTTTCTACTACTGCTTTTATGCCTTCGAATAGTTGGCGTGAAGATTTCTGTAAAATATAAAACTGACCTTCCGATAATCGTTTAGCCTCCCTTTTGTCCCACATACTAATTTTTTCATTCGCAGTTACAACAAAAATAGGTATATCGGATTTCCTAGCAATTTGTAAGAATGCTGTACTTAGGTTTCTGCTTTGGGGAGGCTCATCTGCAATCATTTTGGGCTCTGCGTTTAATATAACAACATCCCAATTCTCATTATTATACAATGAAAGTCTATTCCTACATTCTGTCATATTGTTGCATGTAGTTATACTAAGATTGTAGTCATTGGCTTTCTCTGTAAAATCCAGAAGGCTTGTATCACCATTATTCATCCAAAGAACTTTTATCTTGTCCATAGCACATCCTCCTTTCGTTAATTATTATCAGCAGTTCCTACATCTTCTTTCAGAGGTGCAATTAGCTCTTCTGCAGATTTCTTCCGTTCTTCCTCAGAGATGGTGTATAGACCACTCTGCTCGATTTGTACTCTCCAAATATCATTCAACGTTATTCTTCGTGTTATTGGCAACTGCCGTAACACTTCTTCATTTCTGAATAGTTGAAGAGCAAAATCAAAATCCACTTTATAATCATCGTTGGGAATAAGCATTATTTTATCGGCTAAAGTTTTATTGTCGATATCCACTGCTGACTTGATGATTTGAGGTGACAATTTCCCCTTTGAAGAAAGAAGAATAGCAGGCTTATTCAATTCCGCAATATCTTTGTCAACTATTGGGTAACGAATGTCAAATACATCAGCAATTATACACATATCTGCTTTTCCATACCCCAGTTTCAGTAAATAGTCATTTGGATACAATGATTTCACGTCACAAGAAGGATAGATACACACTTGCTCATGCCAGCAATCATCCAATCCTTCATCCATAGCATCCTCATTCATCTGGAATGCCAAGAAGTTCTCACCAGGAAACAAATCATGAATCAGCATATTGCAAACTGCTGCCATATCGGATTCTTCCGAAATATCCCATGCAGAAGCATCTACAAATTTTACGCTTCCACTACGTCTGCGCGTTACATCTATCAACAGAATAGCCACATAGTCTTTATCGTCTGCAGGCCAAGGAAAAGAAGTAGTACAAACAGTATCAATAATATCGGCCTCAATGCACATCTTTCTGAGATCCTCGTGCTCCTTACTTTTCAAGGCAGATGCAGGAACAGGCCAGAAAAAATGCTTGTATTCAGGTAATACCTCAATACTGGCCTCCTCAAACGGCGTATCAAACGGGTTGGGAATCAGTTCGTAGCCCACATTAGCAGCCAAGTCCTTCAACAACTGTTCCATCACTTCAATGTTCGCATTGCTCATAAGTCAATCAAATTAAAAATCCAACAAAATCAATTATCGAGTGCAAAGGTCGGTATCATCTGTGCAGCCATTCTTCACAGACAAATATTTTTTCATGTTTTCTTCAATTTTTCCCCAAATTTGCATTCTGTACCACTCCGGATAAAGCACTTCAACGTCTGGAATGAAAGAAAAAAGCTGTTGGTCAAGTTCCCTTGTGGGTCGTACCTTAATCTCTATTATCCCATCCGTTTCATCAACGACTGTCTGCGACTTATGGATGGTCTTGGTTACAACGTAGGGGAAGCGATTTGCAGAGAAACGTAAACCTATGGTCTCTATTTTGACATCGTCGTTGGGTATAGTTGCACCAATGACATCATCGAAGTATGTGGAGAAATCAAAATGTTCGTTCTTCTTAAAAGGCATTTTAGAGTTCTCGTAACTTTGAATCCTGTCAAGGGCTAAATTGCTGATTCTATTCAGCTCGTCGTTTAGGCCATAGAGAAACCAGCGACCATTATACTGCTTCACATAGTAGGGATGGATTGTCATTGGTATCTCCTTACCTCTAAAGGTTAGATAGACAATCTCTAAAGTTTGGTGATTGACAGTAGCATCGATGATGTCGGCTAAATGTTCTATTCCCTTCAATTGCTCATTCTGATCGAAGGAAACAAGATGCTCCACGTTAGGTTTGAGGCCAAAACGACACTCCAGATTTGAAATAACCTCTTCAAGCCATACATTAGCTGCCGTTCCTCTGAAACGGCTTAGCATATCAATAGTAGATTGAAGCTTTTTGAGGTCATCTACAGATAGTTCGTTAGTGTAAATAGAGAATTCTCGGTCTGAGTAGCGATAATAGCATCTTTTACCAATGTATGGATAGGCAACAATGGGGGCATTAAATGCCACACGGTCACGCATGTACTTTATATCATCGCGTATCTGACGAACACTCACCGTGATACCAAAGATGTCAAGCAACTGTTTGTTGACCTCATCTAACAAATCCTCAATCTCATATTTTTTGTTGAAATTGCTGAAGCATCTGTCCAATATCCGATACCGTAGCTGCGCATTCTTATTTGTAGCCATAACTTTCTGGTCTTACTTCGATGACACTAATAGTTCCCTCACGTCCACATCAAGATGCTTGGCGATATCGAAGAGTTGTTCAACGGATGGCTGCACTTTATTGGTCATCCATCGTGAAACAGTTCCCAAGTTGCGGCCCATCTGTTCTGAGAGCCAAGTGCCTGTCTTGTTCTTCTCTGCCAAGACAGAGTTGATGCGATTATAATGCGTATACTCTTTCATTTTAGTAGAAAGCTATCATTTATAGGCGTTTCGTGTGCAAATTTAACAAATTATTCGCAAAGCAACAAACTTATTGGCATTTTTGTCACATAATCAACGATATGTCCCAAGAAATCCACTAATGGGGTAGCCTTTTACTCCCTCTTGCGAAGATTGCCGCAATAGTTACTATGTTTGCAACCTGAAAAGTTACCACTGAGCGCTGAAGGTGCGC
>ERZ842401.8113-NODE-8113-length-10466-cov-4.044856_pt1 | contig 10466 bp, 6 predicted proteins | sample MGYA00521270_ERZ842401 | MGnify/ENA primary metagenome ERZ842401 (study PRJEB31892, sample SAMEA3878208) | bioreactor metagenome | biome: Moose rumen | place: Sweden | collected 2011-10 | study: EMG produced TPA metagenomics assembly of the PRJEB12797 data set... | reverse complement strand
CTTCTGTGCCTTGAGGAGCACTCGGAGTCCCGCTGATGACACGTAGGCGAGCTTGGCCAGGTCGAACGTGAGAGTCTTTACGCCGGTGATTGAGTTGTTGAGTTCTGCCTCAAGCTGGGGAGCAGTCGTAGTGTCGAGTCTGCCTTCGAGAGAAAGAGCAAGTGAATCGCCTGATGAATCCTTAGCAATAGTTAATGCCATGATATTTTTACCTCCAAATAATGTGATTAGGAATTTGCGTAAATTAACATTTTTAAGTGAGATAGTCAATAATCTTCATGAGGCTTACTCTCTAGACACATCAATATCTTGTTGTATAATAGCCGCAAAATTTCATTACCCCGTATGTTATTTCAAACCAGTCGGACAAATATAGTTCACATGAAATCTTTAATCAGGAAGGAAAGCTAGAATAAGATGCTTAATCACAAACTTTTAGCGTCATTAATGTTGTTATTCCTGTTCGTGCCAGTAATATGTCCCGCAGCAGAAAAAGTTGACCCTATACTATCACAATGGTCGCACGAAACTGAAATTACTGACAAGGAAGGAGACCAGAGCGTGAAGGTGAAAGCTACGTATTACTCTAATGAGTATGTTGAGGCTCTCGTAATCGCTGAGGCAGAGAAAAATTTATGGACTGCTGACGAGATGGAGAACTATAAATACACCCTCCTGAAGAATCTCAACTTGGCCGAGTGCATTCCCTTTCACATTGATATATATGTTCGAGGACTGCCTATGTATGCCGGGCCGTTCGATAAGCACATTACTATGATGGTCGGCAGGAAAAAGTATCAGCCTATAGATTATGATAAACGCTTTAACTTCAAGATTCTGGGGCCTCGCGACGGAATGGTATATTTTCCTAGATATGATCCTAAGACCGGCAAAGAAGTCCTAGAGGGAGCACGTGATGTCAGGTTAGTGTTCGACAGCTCAATAAGTGTAGCAATGTCTTCTAGAGGTGATGTAACTTGGGTGTGGGATCTGACTAAGGACAGAGCAAAGATAGGCGGAGGAAAAGCTGCTAACCGTCTGGAAGTTGATAGACTGCTCAAGCGTAACCAGAAACTTAATGCTGACAGAGAAGAACTCAGAAAACAGCTCGAGGCTCTGGACAAGGAAGCTGCAGAAGTAAATTCACGCATAGACGAGCTGCAATCAGAGTAGATAAATACACGAATAGACGGATTATAGGCATAATAGCTAAAATATTAGTGCAAACTACATTACAGCACACGAAAGGAAGAGAGTTTTTATTATGATCAAGATGGACCGTATCGCTGTACTTACTAGCGGCGGAGACTCGCCAGGCATGAACGCAGCAGTAAGAGCCGTAGCCCGCACATGCATGTTCAACGATAAGGAGTGCATCGGAGTAATGAGAGGTTATGAAGGCCTCATAGACGGTGATTTCATTACGTTGGACAGAAAAGCTGTTGGCGGCATAATTCACCGAGGAGGAACTATCCTCAGAACAGCCCGCAGTGAACGCTTCAAGACACCTGAAGGCCGCGAAGAAGCTGTTGGCAGAATGAGGGATGGGGGCATCGATGGCCTTGTCGTAATCGGAGGAGACGGCTCATTTCACGGAGCTAAAGCCCTCCACGACATGGGATTTCCGACGATAGGCATACCCGGCACGATAGACAACGACATAACCGGAACAGACGAGACCATAGGCTTCGACACAGCCGTAAACACTGCACTCGACGCAATCATGAAACTGCGAGACACAGCTTCGAGCCACGAGAGACTCTTCGTCGCTGAAGTCATGGGCCGCAACGCAGGATTCTTAGCCCTCGAAGTTGCAGTAGCGACAGGAGCAGAGTACGTCATCGTCCCTGAACTTCCCCTGAGCATCGGCAATCTTGTTAAAATCCTCAAGACTTCCTACGAACAGCACAAGACTCACACTCTGGTGATTCTCGCTGAAGGCGTAATGTCTGCTGCCGAGATGAGAGAACAGCTCGCTGACGCAGGAGGCTATGACGCTAGAGTTACGGTCTTAGGGTACATTCAGCGCGGAGGACACCCAACATCGTTTGACGTTGTGCTCGCCACTAGAATGGGAGCTTTCGCTACGGAAAATCTGATGATCGGCAAGTCCGGTATGATGGTCGGCAACATTAACCATAAACTCACCCTTAGTCCATTAGAGCGGGCATGGAGTGAACATAAATCTTTAAGTCCGGAGATGCTGAGCCTGATAAACAAGATGAACTAGCAAGCAAGTGTTTCACTGGGGGGAGTGTGAATATCTTTGTGCTCCCCCTTTCTTCTCAATCAACTATATCCAGTAAAGGAAAGATCACATGCCAAGAACAAAAAATACCGACTTAGACGGAACAGAAGTCCGTGAAAGCATTGAGCAGCCTCGTGCCGTAAGGACAAGAACAGTAAGAAGAACAGTAGTCCGCAGAACTTCAGCAGACCCAGTAAATGCAGAACAAGAAGAGGTGAATACACCAATAATGCTCCCAGCATCAATGAGAATGACCCCAGAAGAACTCAGTGAAGAAGTCCGAGCTATCCAGGCAGAAAGCTATAACGACCGCAAACCTGTCATACTCCCTCCCGAAGAGCCTGATGAGCCAGAAATAGATGACCAGGAAGAATCAGCACAGTCAAGTTATCACACAGTAAGGCGAGACATAGCCGGAGACAGGCAACTCATTCAGCACCCAAAGCCGAAATACACTTATGCAATGTTAGCGTCAAAGAGTGCTGCTGACCTGCGAAAAATGGCTAAGGATTTCGACGTGAACGCACCTGCAAGTATGCGCAAGGACGACGTGATTATCGCTATCCTGAAGTCTCAGGCAGAGAGCATGAATTACAGGTTCGGAGGCGGGACTCTGGAGATACTCCCGGAGAATTTCGGCTTCCTCAGACCGAAGGGTATGCTTCCTACTGACAGCGACGTATATTTATCGTCATCCCAGATAAGACGCTTTGGCCTCAGGAATGGCGACGTAATCTGGGGACTCATCAGGCCGCCTAGAGATCAGGAACACTACGAAGCACTTTTGCGTGTAGAGACCGTGAACTTCACCGACCCAGAGCATTCACGGAACAGGCCGGTATTTGCACAGCTGACTCCAGTCTTTCCGGATAAGAGACTCAGCCTTGAGTACGAGAGCAAGGATTTAGCTACAAGACTCGTAGACATGTTCGCTCCCATTGGACTCGGACAAAGAGCACTCATAGTTTCGCCGCCGAAAGCCGGAAAAACTACCCTCCTCAAGCGCATAGCACGGGCAATAGCTGCTAACTCTCCGGACGTAATCATCATGGCCCTGCTGATTGACGAGAGACCTGAAGAAGTTACGGACATATCACGCTCAATTGATGGTGAAGTTATTGCGTCGACGTTTGACCGCCCGGCAGATGAGCATATACGTGTAGCAAATCTTGCGCTGGAAAAGGCAAAGCGTCTTGTTGAGGCAAAGAGGGATGTAGTGATTCTTCTGGACAGCATCACCAGACTCGCACGTGCCTCTAACCTTACTGTGCCTCCGTCAGGACGGACTCTCTCAGGAGGCCTCGACCCTTCAGGACTGTATTTCCCAAAGAGATTTTTCGGAGCAGCACGAAACTTTGAGGAAGGCGGCTCGCTCACGATAATAGGCACGGCATTAACGGATACCGGCTCAAGGATGGACGACGTTATTTACGAGGAGTTCAAGGGCACGGGCAATATGGAGCTGCATTTGTCGAGGAAACTTGCGGAACAAAGAATCTTCCCCGCAATAGACATCACGAAGTCAGGAACTAGGCGCGAAGAGTTATTGATGCCTGAAGACGACCTCAAACGTTTATGGATACTCCGCAAGAGAATAGCAGGAGTTGATGAAGCAGGAGCACTCAATCTTATACTTGACAAGCTGAAGCAGACAGAGAACAACAGCGAATTTCTCAGCTCAATAAAACTGGCTTGACGTACAAAACTTGCCTGACGTACAAATCCCCAGACATGATAAAACCCGCCTTCCTGTAAGACGGGTCTATTATTTTCTGAGCGATGAAGCCGGTGAACAGATTCGAACTGTTGACCTGCGCATTACGAGTGCGCTGCTCTACCTCTGAGCCACACCGGCAGTTGATTGTTGGATTGACGGAGAGAGATTTTACCAGCTCATGAACTTTTTGACAAGCGGGCACACCAGAATCAGCGCAAAGATATTCAGGCTTTCCCCGCTGCATGAACCTGAAGAAACATTGTTGATTAAGTCTTCCAAGCCCTGTCCCCAGTTCTGTTCATTGTTCTGGTTTAAGTCTCCCAAGCCTCGCCCCCAGTTCTGTTCATTGTTCTGGTTGTCGTAATCCGCTTGCTCTGTAGGATTGTACTCTGAATAATCGCTGTACTCCGTCCAATCTGTGCTTTTTTCTGGAATGTTGGGTGTATTAGCTTGATAATTCAGTGCTGCTATGAGGTCAAGAATACCCGTTGATGTGCTGTCCAGAATTATGCGCTTGAGCTGATATGCCGTAGCGTCTTGCCTAACGGAAGCCAAGAGTGCCGCTGCTCCTGCAACGTGTGGAGCCGCCATTGATGTACCGTCAGCTAACCTGAGACTCACTCCGTCAACAACATATTTTGAGTCAGACTGAAGCCATGTGCTCAGAATATCTACTCCTGGTGCGTAAATATCTGCTCCAGTGTTGGTGAAGTATGCTGCCGAGCCGTTTGAATCCAGAGCTGATACTGAAATCATGTTGTCCAGCCCGTTGAACGATGCAGGATAGACATAATATCCCGGCCTGTAGATGATTGAACCATTCTCAAATTTTGTAGTAGTTGTTGGCTGACCTACTACGGCGTTATAGTTCCCTGCAGCACAGACTATAACCGTTTCATTCAGGGAATCCAGCTCTTTGAAGGCTCTCCATAACGGAAAAGTAACTAGATTATCATGCGTCGGAGCGTAAGGTATGTATGTTTCAAGCGACAAGTTCACCGCCCTGATGTTCACACCCTGACGGATAAGCCCTGTTACATAGTTGATTGCGTTTATCACGTCGGAAAAAGATCCTGAGCCTGTGCTGTCAAGAGTCTTCACGGAAATCAAGCCTACATTCCAGTTTATGCCCGCGACTCCGAGTCCGTTATTGCCTACTGCACCGATAGTTCCTGCAACATGAGTTCCGTGGCCGTAATCGTCCCTAGCTGATGAACTTGGAGATATAGTGTTAGCACCGTATTCTGTTGCAACGTTTTCTGCCAAGTCCGGATTAGTGTCATCAATTCCGGAATCCAGAACAGCAACGTAAACGGTATTGCTGCCCGTAGTGATGTCCCAAGCCGAGTAAGCGTTGATGTATGACATTCCCCAGCAATCGCCAGCATGTGTATCATCAGGGACTATTGCGGCATGAACGGTATAGTTCGGAGAAGCAGCGAGTACTTCTGGATTGCGGAGGAGTTCTGAGGTGAGTTCTTCAGGAGTTTTTATCTCTGAATGAATGAGTGCGTAGACACTTCCTCCTGCTTCTGAGAGTTCCGGATAAGTCTGTTTCACCCATGCTCCTGATGCTGCGGCAAAACTTGCTGTGCGTAGTGCTTCTGCTCCCATTCCCTCAAGACTTGAAGCCGAGAGTCTGCTCTCCGGATCAGAAGGCTTCAGGACAACTAGGACATCTCCTGGGACATAATCTACAGCATAAGCCGGAAATGCCAGCAGCAACATTAATGTGCAGATCATAAACTTTCTATATATATGCATAAAATCACTACCTTTCTGAAAAATAGGATGAATGGAGAATTATATAACACGCAGCGATTTTTTTGAGAATGTATAATTTTGCGCAAAAACTTTATGGAGGCTTAATATGCACAACGAAAACATAATAATCATCAATTGCGGCTCACAATTCACTCAGCTCATAGCCCGAAGACTACGAGAAATGAAAGTACACAGCGTTATCCTCAACTGGGATGCGTCATGCGAAACGGTGTCAGGCTATTCACCCAAAGGCGTAATCATCTCCGGAGGCCCGGACAGCGTAAACGATCCCGACTCCATCACGATTGCTCCCGAAATTCTCTCGCTGGGTTGTCCTGTTCTGGGGATCTGTTACGGAATGCAGCTCCTCGCAAAGCTCACTGGAGGCACTGTCAGTTCAGGAGGAAAGCCGGAATACGGAGTAACTACCCTAAAACTTCAGGGAGACTCTTTGCTGCTCAAGGGTATACCTTCAGAGTTCAGGGCACTAATGAGTCATGGCGATAACGTGTCAGTTCTGCCGGAAGGCTTCACAGCTGTATCGACAACAGAAGGCGGAGTGATTGCGTCAATCGAGAATACGGGGAAGCGGTATTACGGCTTACAGTTTCACCCTGAAGTAGTCCACACGGAACACGGTACAGAGATTCTGAAGGAATTTGCGTTTGGGATATGCGGGTGTTCTGGAGATTGGGACTTGGCCGACTGGGTTGAAGGGACTATCTCAGGCATTCGTGAGAGCGTGGGCAGTGAGCGTGTAGTGTGCGGACTCTCCGGAGGAGTCGACTCTAGTGTTGCGGCAGTCTTAGTGAACCGGGCAGTCGGAGAGAACTTGCAGTGCGTGTTCGTGGATCACGGTCTTATGCGCAAGGACGAACCAGAACAGGTTATGAGTCAGTATGAGGCCTTAGGGCTGAATGTGAAGTACGTTGACGCGTCTGAAAAATTCCTGTCCGAGCTTTCGGGAGTAACTGACCCTGAACAGAAGCGCAAGATTATCGGGAGACTGTTTATCGAGGTGTTTGAGGAGGAGGCAAAGAAGATAGAGGGTGCAGGATGGCTTTTGCAGGGGACGATTTACCCTGACGTGATAGAGAGCGGGAGCAAGAAGGGAGCAGCGGTGATAAAGTCTCATCACAACGTAGGAGGGCTTCCCGAACACATGAACTTGAAATTGTTAGAGCCATTGAGGGATTTGTTCAAGGATGAAGTGCGAGAACTTGGGCGAATAATCGGAATGCCTGAGGAGATAATAACGAGGCAGCCATTTCCTGGGCCAGGATTAGCAGTGAGGTGCTTGGGGGAAATCACGAGGCAGAGACTCGACACGTTGCGTGAGGTAGATGCGATTTTCCGTGAGGAGCTGAAGAGTGCAGGACTGTATGGGGGAATATGGCAGTCATTTTGTGTGTTGTTGCCTGTGAAGTCAGTAGGCGTTATGGGGGACAGCAGGACATACAGGGAAGTTGTAGCGTTGAGGGCGATACATTCTCAGGACGCGATGACGGCGGAGTGGTCGAGGATAGATTATGAAGTTCTGGACAGGACGGCGAAGAGAATATGCAATGAGGTGAAGGAGATAAACAGGGTAGTGCTGGATATAACGTCGAAGCCGCCTGCGACGATAGAGTGGGAGTGAGTATTGTGCGGGGCAGGAGGTGCGTTGAGTGCTGAATGCCCCGTGAATTGACAGTGATATTTTAGGCTGATAGTATTTGACAATCCGAATGAATACCTAGAGGAAGAGATATTACATGACAGTAACATTTTTTCATGAATAGCTTTCCTGAAAATTTTTAGAGGAGGAATTTCTTATGCGTTACAAGCGGTTTATTCCCTTTATGGCTTTTCTTGTGCTGATGTTGTTAAGCATGCCCGTTTTCGCTGGAGATGTCAATACGGCGGAAACTCCTTTAGCAGCAGCAGTAGAAGCACAAACTGTCAGCGTTACAGTAAATGGAGTCGAACAAGAAATAGAGATAAGCGTTCCTGTATATAATAATGATACGTTTTCGACGAGTTTTGACTCTGACATAAAAGCGTACTTTGAGAACGAAGGCTATAGTACATTAGCCGGGCTGTTTATCTTATCAGGGGATTCAGGCGTGTGGTCAGCTACAGAGGATTCAGGAGATTCAGTGCTAAATGCTTACTCAATAGCAGTAGTCCGTACACTCCCTAAAATGAGCGTTACCGGAGATTTCGCAGACATTAATCCAGATTATGTGATGAAAGTACGGTACTCAATTCCCCTAAACACGGATACAGGTGTCATCAGCGGGGACAACCTGCTTGAGTTTTACCCTGACGGACTTGCGGCTGTATCAGAAGACGGCAATGTTTATACTCAGGCAGCAGGCACAGCGACATTCCTTGACGCAACCGGCAAGAGTGTACTTACTGATGCTATGGTCATGCAGATTGCGGGCGGGGCACTGGGGACGGCAGCTGGAGACGGAGTTACTCAGTATTATGACGGCTATATCTTGATGCATATGGAGGAGCAGGAAGAAGATGAAGCCCCGTACAGGCCTGTAATAGTCGTGAAGAGAGCACAAATTACAGGGACATCAAGCGTGCAGATTAACGAGGCAAATTTCCCGGACGAGGTGTTCCGTGAGTACGTGATGAACAACTTTGACACGGACAGCGACGGTATGCTGAGCGAGGAGGAGATTGCTGCGGTAACGTCTATAGGCGGCAGTGTAGGCAATAGTGGTATTTCTTCTTTGAAGGGGGTGGAGTATTTCACCGCTTTGACTTACTTGAACTGCTCCTATAACAAGTTGACCGCACTAGACGTAAGCAACAACATCGCCTTGACGGAACTGCACTGCGAAAATAATCAGTTGACCGCGCTGGATGTGGGTGAATGTTCCGCTTTGACGGAGCTGCATTGCGGGAATAACCAGTTGGCAGAGCTTGATGTGAGCCATAATGATGCTTTGACTGTTCTTGACTGCTGGGGTAGTAGACTGAACGCTCTCGACCTGAGCAACAATAGGGCTTTGACTGAACTCTATTGCGGAAAAAGTAACCTTGCTGCTCTCGACTTGAGCAATAACACAGCCTTGACGATTTTACTCTGTAACTACAGCCGTCTTACAGAACTGGACATCAGCCATAATACCGCTTTGAAGGAGCTGGACATCGGGTCTAATGATTTGACAGCGTTAGATGTGAGCAACAATACCGCATTAACGTGGCTTGTCTTCGGAGATAATCGTTTAACGGAGCTTGATGTGAGCCGCAATACGGCTTTGGAGTATCTGGACTGTTCTACCAATTGCCTCGCTTCTCTTGACCTGAGCAATAACACCTCTCTTGAGGAACTTGACGCAGACTCACAAACTCCTACTCTTTTATGCGGTACTTCCTCAGTCTCCGGCTGGCCCTACATGCTGACCTTCTACGATAACCTTGAAAACGTTCTGGACATCAACATCAGGGACTCTTCCGGCGGCATCGTAAATTATTCCGAAGACAAAGCAGGCGGAATACTCTACTTTTCCTCTATGCCCGCAGAAATCTCCTACAGCTACAATACTCATGCCCCAGTTGATAACCCTAAAATGACGGTTAATGCAACAATCAATTTCAGCAATCCGGGCAGTGATCCGGGGGAAAACTCTAATCAGGGCAGTAATTCGGGAAAATACTCTTTTGCTGTGCCGTCAGGAGTGAGAAGCAGGCTTGAGCAGATATTCGGCAGTACGGAAATCTACCAGTTCACTGACGACGAGATAATCTCCGACACTTGGGAACTCAGCGACTCAGACCAGCAGGCTGTCAACAGTCTCAACGAAAGGGTCATCATCAATCTTCCTGAAGTCCTGCCTGTAAATTCTGGAGTGTACTTGCTGAGGGTATCTCTTGCTGAAGCTGAAACAGGCAGGCTCATTAACCTCTACGGCATCACGGACAGCGGAAACACCGTAAACTCTTCTGCCCTTGAGAATACTAACTACGTGTTCCTTGATGAGGACGGCAACGAAATAGACAGAGTCCCAGAAAACGGAATTATCTATGCTGCTATGAATCTCACCGCAAACAGGAATCACAAAGCCGTTATCACTTCGCCAGCTGAACTTGAGCGCGGAACTATCCAGCCCATAGAGCTTACTGAAACTCTGCTCGAAAAGGTAGCTGAAACGGTGAATGTGTCGGTTGATCAGATTCGTTACATCACAGAGGAGAATATATCTGAGCCGCTGGAACCTACACAGGCTATGCGTGATGAGATGGAGAGCAGGCAGAATGAAGTCATAGGCAAACTCAATACGCTTACTGTTAGTGAGGACGGCTATTACGTGTTCAAAGTCGTGTTGTCCGAAGACCTGTACAAGCAAATAGAAGGTGTCAGTATCAGTCAAATTAACGTGTTTATGTATGCGTTGTCGGATGACGAGCTGCCAGAAGAAGCACAAGTCGTCGCGTCATTCCTTCCTGGCCTGCTGAACACGTGGGAGCTGCTGACTCTGAGCGGTGAAAAGTTAGAGTTCGGAGCTAGGGAGTTCTTGATGGTGGGCTTCCTGAATGCCGGTACACCTTTCAGCGTATACCTGACGAAGATACTTCTTGCGCTCTTAGCTGGAGGCTGTGATACGGGCTTAGGCTTGGCCGGACTCGCAGCACTTACAGCAGCATTCTTCATTTTCAGGAGACGTTAGCGCATAAAAATACCGGGAAGGCCTGAAACACCCTCCCGGTTCCTCCTTTACTCATCATTTTGTCATT
>ERZ842401.8111-NODE-8111-length-10468-cov-23.744838_pt1 | contig 10468 bp, 12 predicted proteins | sample MGYA00521270_ERZ842401 | MGnify/ENA primary metagenome ERZ842401 (study PRJEB31892, sample SAMEA3878208) | bioreactor metagenome | biome: Moose rumen | place: Sweden | collected 2011-10 | study: EMG produced TPA metagenomics assembly of the PRJEB12797 data set... | reverse complement strand
GCCATGACTCTTTTGAAGTATGCATCAGTGCCTTGAGAATCTCTAAATCCTCAACTGTTGTAATCTTGATATTCTTTTCTGATCCTGGAACAATATGCATTTCAATATTCTCATCCAGTTCAGCTATCAGTGTGCAGGATGCCACCGAATTAGTAATGCCCTTCTGTTTGGCCTTCTCGTGGGCTGAAATGATGTTTTTCAGCCGGAACGTCTGAGGCGTTTGGGTACGTATCAGCCTGTCACGGGGAATACTACTCGTCGTCGTAAAGCCGTCTTCACTCTCCAAGATAGCCTCACGACACTGGATACCAGTAATGGCATAGCCATAAGCCTTACAAATGGCAATATTGGATGAAATAATCTCTTGCGACAGCAAGGGGCGAACCGAGTCATGAATAAGTACCATGTCTTCGTCATTACATCCGGCATCCCTAAGGCCATAGATACCATTGTGTATGGATTCCATACCCGTGTTGCCACCTGGAAATATCCATTTCAATTTCTCAATATTATACTGGTTTGCATAACTCTGCAACACTGTCTCCCACCCCTTCAGGCAGACTACTGCAATAGCATCTATATCAGGATGGCGCTCAAATGCCTGCATTGTCATGATGATGATGGGAGCCCCATCCAAATGCATAAACTGTTTGGGGATGTCCTGCCCCATACGGTTACCAGAGCCACCAGCTATGATTAGTCCTATGTTCATTATGTTTCAAATTAATTAAACAAATGTTTTCCATCAAACGTATAAATCGCCCTAAAATGACGTAGATAATAAGGAACGTTCGCAAGCCTTCCCAATAAAGTTTTCCTGCGCTTGAGAATTATCTCTATTTGATTCAGTAGGCATTTTTGTTCCCTTGATAATGACAATACTCTGTCTTGAATGTTATTTACCAATACTAACCTATCTAACAAAGCATGATTAACCAATGTTGCGCCAAGAAATGTTCTGAATGCAGATTTCCGCATTGTTTTTATTGTTACAGAACTACTATATCTTCTATACCGCATAACTGGCTTATTAACATATGATAATCCACCTGTAAAACAAGCTAATGCAGCAAACCAACTATCATGATAGTTTGCTCCTTCAGGAATAGGTAGAGCTTGGTCAAAGAAATCTTTTCTTATTAACATAGAAGCTCCTTGAAAAGTGCTTGTTCCCAAAAGTATGTGTCGAACCATATCCTCATCACATGACGGAATCGAATCCATCTTGAGATAATCAAATTCTTTTGGCAGTTCTCTGTTATTCTGGTCGACAAAAATAGGTCTTCCACACACGATTTGAATATTATGCGTCATCCCATTTAACAACAACTCCAAATGATCGGGCAGCCAAATATCATCTTGATCTGAAAGTGCAATATAATCTCCAGAGCACAAGCCAATTATCTTTTCAAAGTTCTTTTTAAATCCCAAATTCTGATTATTTTGATAGGCCCTAATCCGTTCATCTCTTTCTTGAAACCTTTTAAGAATCTCAAATGTGTCATCTGTTGAGCAGTCATCACAGATTACTAATTCATAATCGTGAACCGTTTGATTCAAAATAGAGTCAATTTGTTCACAAATATATTTGGCCCCATTATATGTAGCCATTGCTATTGAAATTTTCATATCTACCCAAAACTACATTTGTTATACTACTATCCTTTTAAAAGATTTCAAAATATCCCAACATTTCTTTGGCATAACTGTCTTCAAATAAAACTTAAGCACACGCTTTGTAAGTTCTGTTAGAGATATTTTATGAAATATGTATTTAAGACATGTAATTTGAACACGACACGAAATTTTTTCAATACTAACTCCACTCATATCATAACTCGCAATAATCTGAGATGTATGATGATACAAGACGGAAGGTATCAAATTAAAGAATAAAACATCAGACATAATCAAAGGCTTTTTTGCACAATAATATCCAAATTCATCATGCAACTCCTTTTTGTAAATTGATGCTTGATGATAAACATCACCTGTCGCTTCATTTGCCTTCCAGATTACTTTATTCCCATTAGGAAATCTCATCTCACAATCTGAATATATAAATTTAGTTGTATTAGGAATATCACCTGAAAAGACATTCGATAGGACGTCATTAGAATAAAAGAAATCACCTGCGTTCATCATATTTAGCCATTCTCCTGAGGCCAGCTTTATTCCTTTATTCATTGCATCAAAAATACCATTATCAGGTTCACTTACCCATTTCGAAATTTTTGATTCATATTTTCTAATTACATCAACACACCCATCCGAACTTCCACCATCAATAACAATATATTCTATGTTGGCATACGTCTGAGATATAACAGATTGGATTGTTTTTTCCAATCCTTCTTTATCATTATATACTATAGTTATTATACTTATTAAGGGAGTTTTCAAATTCATAGTCTTTTGATTACTTTACACGGATTCCCTGCTGCAATACAATCAGCAGGAATATCATTAGTTACTATACTACCAGCCCCTATTATACTCCTCTCACCAATGGTAACTCCTTTCAAAATCTGGCAACGAGCACCTATCCAAACATCATCACAAATTTCAATCGGTGCGCTAGGAATAATTTTAAAATATTCTTCACGTGGAATCTTTTTAAAATACTCAGTTCTACGTTCTAGAAATTTATGAGGATGGGCGTCATTATCAAGTATTAAACAATCACCTCCTATATTAACATTATTACCTATCAAAATTTGAGAATTTGCCCATATACAAGCAGAACTAATCCCAACATTGTCACCTATAATTATTTTGGCATCCTTCGACATTGTATATATAGAACCTTTTATATTTCGGCAAATAGGATTGATGTTATCACCACTTTTAAAAACAAAATTATTCCCAATAATTATCTTTCCTGCTCCTGCAATATAGATTTTATTATAAACATTCAAATTTGATCCATATTGAACTCCTAATAAACCCATAAAAACTTATTCCATCGTTTATAAAAAATACACGAAACCTTGGAAAAAAATTTATCAATTTACACAATATCAGTCTCATTTTTATTTTATCAACTTAAAATGATATAAAATTGTTTATCCATCTATCAATTCGCAAGCTTTCAATATAATCGGAATTTTTACATGTATATTTAGAAGTTATGAAATTCCAATCCAAAATAGGATTATTTCTATCAATTATCCTTATTTGTTTTTCATTGAAAAATGGAAAAATTGCAATATTCTTATTTGTAGTTATTACTTTTTTTCCAAAGGCTAGAGCCCAGATCATCCTTGGAGTTGTACCGAACTGACATTCACGATCGGTATCAAGTATACATCTTGAAGTTGCAATAATTTTCTCCACGTCACCATATGGATAATAATCAATTGTTGTAAACTCTTGGTTCTTTTTGTAATTCCATTTTTTTATCATATCAACATACCATTTATACCTTAATAGGCGGTATAGTTTTATTTTAAATTGGGGATATCGATAAAAAGGATAAGGACTTATGACTATTTTAATAAAATATGATTTCAAATTTTTCTTTATTTGCGAGTACAGTTTATCAATAATCTCAAACCTACCATCATGATCCGAACCAATAATTGAAATATCATATTTCGTTTCGTTCATATAAGGAATATTGACCCAATAGAAAGGAAGAAATAATAGACCTTCATTATTAACACAATCTCTTAAATCAAATGAAAATCTTTTATCGAAATATTTTATATTCCTCACAAAATTGTAATATTCATTTGTATCCCAAATATATAGACATGTTTTGATCATAGGATTCACCTTACGCAAATGTCTCAATAAATACGGATGAAAACTTTGTCCTTGAATGCAAAAAAAGGTCATATGAAAAGCTCAATTCTTCTATTTTCTCTATTTTGCGCGCCCAGTATCTTTCATAGATTCGAAAGCAACGATTGTAAATACTTAAAATAGGGTTTAAAAATAAAAGTTCTTTCCCCCCTTTTTTCTGATAGCTGTCAGTAGGAAGCATATCATCATAAAGGACAAATAATTCATGACCTTGTCTTTTTATCTCCTATATAATCGGTATTTCCAAATCTAAATACCGTGCTTTTAATAGAAATACTCTCATTTTGTTATCAATATATAATCCTTGTTCAGCCTTCTAAGGAAATAGAATAGAAAAGCTAACATCATCATACAAAAAAAACCTTTAGAGGTTGAATAATCTCTATATATATTGGAAGCAAAACCAATTACATACAATTCTAAAATATTGGAATAAAAAAGTAATGAAGAAATAGTTAGGCTATTACCTCTATTCATTCGAAGAACGAAAAAAGAAATAATGCAACAAAATAAGAATGTACCAACTTTCCCCATATCAGTTAAGAAATCACCAACATAAGTGCGAAACACCTCTATCCTCAAACCATTTTTCCCTAAATAATGCTCCTCTCGTTCACGATAGGTTACATAAGTCTTCATTCCTAATTGTTTTTTATAAAAATGAAAGTTTACATCCCCATTTGTGTCAGGTGTTTTTTCCCATATTTGAGCATTAAATAAAACCGGTCCTTCTGATAGATACTGCAAGAGCCACACATCCATGGTTGATTTTGATGATGAAGTATTACCTTCATAACGAGAAGAAGATATTGCCACAAATAGTAGCAAAATAATTGTTCCTACAAGGAAAGACGCTTTCTTAATATATTTTTTTTGAGTCTTTGAAAATATTGGATTAAGGAAAATTATCATACATAAAAACATTGCCATATAGGAAATAATATTTCCTCTTATACCAGTATTATATCCAATCAATATATAATTCATTGTAGGTATTAACAATAAATACTTAAGAAAAACGGGAATCTTCCTTATTTTGAAAGCCAAAATAGTCGCTAATGGAACAAATGACCTAAAAAGGATACAATAAGAATTAAGTCTTGAAGCGACAAATGAATATATATATAGTTCGCCTTCGACAGCATCGTTATGAGCTTCAAATGCATCATGAGGTGTAAAGATTAGTCTTACATTTTCCAGGAATGGTTCTATAGATAAGAGTATAACAATATAGCAAATAAGTATAAAACTTCGATATTCTAGATTTCCCACTAAAATTGCGTCTACATCTTTCATTTTTACTAATGGCCAAAACCCAATCATCAAGCAAATATACAAAAAAATGAATGACCATACGTTTAATTTATCCGAATTATCAATTAAAACAAAAACCCCATAATAAAAAATTGCAAATACTGCAGATACAGTGTAAATGGACATTAAAAATGTCCCAACACTATATTTCTTCTTTCGAATAAAGAAGAATAAAGTAATTATATATAACACTGCGTTACATACAAAATATATTGATTCAGGAGGAAAATATTCAAACATTTATTTTTTTATTAAGCAATTTGTAAAACAAACTCTGTGACTTCTCTACGACACTTATTTTTTCTTTTGGAGTCAATCCTACAAAAAAGATTGATGACAATGTAGACAATTCAAATATGACTACAATTATTATGAAATACATAAAACTAGCATGTGGTCCAATCTGACACAATATAGATATCAACACCAATGGAATAACAGACGATTTAATAATAGGCAATAATGTACTCTTTACATATTCTGAAAATACGAAAACAGTATGATGGCTTACAAAAAGAATGCCAACAGTAAAATTTAAAAGTCCTCTTGTCAACAACCTAGAGAAGAATACAAGAACATAATCAAATTTAAAATATAACAAAAGATAAGTAATAACAAAATGCAGAAAAAACACTGTCGAGATTGATATTTGATAATATTTAATTTTACCTGTAGCTCCCATCGAAGAGTAAAAAACACTAGTAGTTGCATCTATCAGAGAACCTATCAAAATAACTTTTGCAAAGATTGCGGTATATTCGGGTACATCAACAAGCCATACAGACAATAAATAGTCCATTTTAAAAATCAATGGCATGGATATCATAAAAAAAAGGAAATACGAGAACTTTGAAGAGCGATAAAACAGTTTCTTAAATTCAACATACTCCTTTGCTGCATAAGTTTTAACTATTTGAGGATTGAAAGCTGTCATATAACCAGACGAAAAGCCTTTCATTGCATTATTAATCTGATTTGCTAAACCCAGAGAAGCATTTAATAATACACCACAAAACAGATTGAAGAGAAGATTGACACCTGACTCAGACAATATGCCGGACAGAGAACCCAACATATTCCAACCTGTAAAAGATAATATTTTTCTAAATAATCTTTTTTCCCACACAAAAATATATCTGCAAATAGGAAAGCGTTTTATACAATATCCATAATATACAAGAAGTATTATAAGCGAATTCGTAAAAATTATATAAGAATAAAGTTCCAATTTGTCATAAAGAATCGTTTTTATCCAAAGTATCAGTAATAATTTCAACAAAGCCTCACCTACACTGATTTTGGCGAAAAAATCCATTTTCTCATAAGCTATAATCGCTGAATTATAAGGAACTTGAAATATGCTAACAACAAAAGTTAACAGTGACATATGAAAAGCTATCGTTGCTGCATCAAATCGCTCATCAGGAATACTAAGACTTCTACCATAAAAAAACCAGAACAATTCGCCAGATAAAAGAACTATTATAACAAACACAAAATAGCAATTTATACAGGTACTAAAAATCTTCCTGAGTCGCACATATGAATTGCTCCTTCCCATCTCATAATTCAAGAATCTTTGAGTAGCTTCACTTAAGGAAGATTTTAGAAATGTAAAAATAACAACTATAGTCCCAACAACGTTATATATACCATAGTCAGTGGCACCAAGTACATCTAGCACAACTCTAGCCATATAAAAATTAATAGCCATAATGACTATCATTCTTATATAAAGAGCTATCGTATTACGTGCAATTCTTTTATTATCAACCTGCATTTAAATATATTATCAACTTTAAATCAAAGTCATGGTATAAATAGATACAAAAAAGGTAGATATAATAATTCTAATTATCTACATTTTCCTAAGGATTCTGCATGGATTTCCCCCTGCTATAGAGTCTGATGGAATATCTTTAGTTACAACACTACCTGCTGCTATAATACTTCGTGCGCCAATATGCACACCTTTTAATATTATACAACGTGCTCCAATCCATACATCATCTTCTACAACAATAGGTGCTGTTGGTATTGTCTCAAGATATGAATTCCACCCAACTTCTTTAATATAATTACTTCGACGCTTTAAATAATCATGAGGATGTGCGTCGTTATCCATTATCAGACAATCACCTCCAATATTTACATTATTACCAATATAAATTTTTTCCTTAGCCCAAATGCAAGCAGATGAGATTCCTACATTATCTCCAATCTCAACAAGAGAATTTGGAGTCATCGTATATATTGCTCCACGAATATTTCTACATACAGGGTTAATATTATCATCACTCTTAAAGATGAAATTATCGCCTATAACTACTTTGCCATTTCCCCTAACATAAATTTTATTATATGCTACCATCTTATGGCCAAAACGAATCCCATTGAGCCAAAAATATAGTTTATTAAACCTTTTATAGAAAAATATCTTCCCTTTGGGATATATACGAAAAATATGCCTAATTTCAATTCTTTTCATATTATTCTTCTATTGATATCAAATCATTCACCCACATATCAATTCTTAATTTTTGGATATAAGCACTTTGAGTAAAATCGATGTGCTTTGTTATAAAGTCAATATCAATAACTGGGTTGTCTCTATCAATAATATGGATTTGTTCTTTTCTATAGAAAGGCATTTTAAGCAAATTGACATTTGTAGAAATAACCTTTTTCCCACGCGCCAAAGCCCATATAACTCTCTGTGTAGCCCCTGTCTGAATGGGTTTGTCGGTATCTAAAACACACTCTGATTCATCTATCAACTGCATGACCTCTTCGCCCGAAAATTTCTTTTCTACAACAAATGGGAGGGTCTTCTTATAATTCCACAAATCAATTTCTTTCTGATATTTGTCACGAAAATATTTAAATTTACGTTTCCAGCTTTTTAAAGGAGAAGGTTCTCTTACTACAACTCGTAAAAAAGAATTAATATTATTTTTTTCTAATTGACGATATACATTTGAAACTATTTCTAGTCGGTTATCATGATCAGAGCCAACCATTGACAATGCATATTTCACCGGTATTATAGGTGTAGGAACCCAATATGATGGCAAAATAGAAATACCTTTTATAGATGCTGCATCTTGAGGATCAAAAGTACAAACTTTATTAAAACAATGCTTGTATCTATAGAATTTATAATACCTATTTGTATCCCACAAATACAATATAGATTTTAACTTTGGATTAATCTCTTTCAAATGCTTCAATAAAAAGGGATGAAAACTTATTCCATCAATACATAGGAACAAATCATAGCTTTCACTATATCTTTTCTCTGTTTTAATTTTGTTACTCCAATATTTATAACTTACATTTTTAATTAGTCGATAAAGATGACGCTTTATCTTTACGTAAAAAGGCAATTCGCGAAAATTTGGATCCGCAGGCAACAAAATGTCTTCTACTAAAAAAACATCATGTCCCTGTTTTTCAAGTTCCTTTAATATCGGTTTATAAAGATCGAAATAATACTGTGCAAGAAAAAAAATCTTCATCACATAAACACTTAAATTTTAACTCAATAAAGTGGTGAGATGGATACAAATAAGAATAAGTATCGTCACTACCCTCAAAACAACATCATATCTCGCATTTTATGGAATTGACTAAGAGATAATAGCTTTATATAGAACTTAAATATGCCTATGATTACATAAACGGACTCTCAAAATTTATTAATAAGCTATGCTTCGTATCTTTTTCTGAGAGGATAGCTTTGTCAGTCGGGATCCTCCAATCTATACCTAAAGAATCATCTAATATATTAATACCGCCATCTGCCTCTGGATGATAAAACTCGTCACACTTGTACTGAAAGACAGCAATATCGCTCAAAACAGCGAAGCCATGGGCAAAACCCTTAGGTATGAAAAACTGACGGTGATTATCTTCTGTCAGTTCGACAGCAATATGCTGCCCATAAGTGGGGCTGGCCTTACGGATGTCTACTGCGACATCAAGTACAGCTCCCTTGACACAACGGACAAGCTTGCTCTGAGCAAAGGGTGGTCTTTGAAAATGCAAGCCACGCATCACACCATACGATGATTTACTCTCATTGTCCTGAACGAATGTGACAGGACATACTTTCTCGTCAAACTCCCTCTGGGAAAAACTCTCGAAGAAATACCCTCGAGCATCTTCAAATATGCGTGGCTCTATAATCACCACACCGTCAATTGTTGTTTTAATTATATTCATATTTTTTCAGAAAAGGGTCGGGCAAGTCTAATTGAATCAAATATGTACTTACGAGAGCGACCCACCCTCCCCTTTATTCTTTTGTATCGCTGATTGCATTGCAACGCCACACTCTGCTTGCAAAGAACGCCACACTCAAGCTTTTAGGTTAGAGATAACGCAGAAATAACATATAGACTTGGATTGGGTTTTGAAAAGAGGCTGACGCGTATTATTTTCTTATTCTTCAGTATTACTACCTATTTGTTTTTTCTCGTCTTGAGATAGACTTTCAAAATAGTCTTTCGCATTAAGTGATGTTACAACAGTATGCCCCAGCTGAGATTCCAACTGCGTGCGAGCTGCCTTCGCAACATGTCCACCTCGTCGTGCTACATCAGCATTCTCTCCATAACCTTTAGGATTCTCCTTCTTACTGATTTCCGTTGCTGATGCCTCTGCCAAAGAGTTCAACAGCAGCTCAACATTAGTCATATTGTCACGCAAGTTTTCCTTATGAAGCCCTTTCAAGTCCTTGTACTGTTTTGTTGTGCGTCCGCTCCAAGATGCCGTGATAAAGTGTTTTGCGTCGCTTTCCGGTTTGTGTAGTCATCACTACCTGGGGACAATTTGTCCCCACGTAAGTATTCAACAAGGAATCACGTTTACGCATCTTCTTCAGATAGTCAGTGGGATTGGTACTGTCGGTGAGTACCGCAACAACATCAACGACACTGAAATACCAATTCTGCAGTTCATCATCCCATACTACACGAATGTTTCTGTTTTCAAAAAGTTTCAATTGTTCTTTTTGTCCCATATCTATATCATTATCTTCATTTTTCGAACATCCCCAGTCCCCTTACACCCTTGAAGGGGATCCACCTCACCCCTGCCCCTCTCCTCAGGCGAGGGGTTAACAGAAAAACACGGAAGACCGATGATTTTCTGGGTATTTTGGTAAGCCGGGACGACGGCTTGCAGTTTTTTTCTCATGAGCCTTTGAGTTCACTTTTCCAGTCTCGCAGATAGCGCAGAAAGCGCCACACTCTGCTTGCAGAGAACGCCACACTCAGACCTTTAGGTCAGAGATAGCGCAGAAAACGCAGAAATGATTTACCCCTTTGATTATCCCAATTGAGTC
>ERZ842401.8110-NODE-8110-length-10469-cov-42.695026_pt1 | contig 10469 bp, 9 predicted proteins | sample MGYA00521270_ERZ842401 | MGnify/ENA primary metagenome ERZ842401 (study PRJEB31892, sample SAMEA3878208) | bioreactor metagenome | biome: Moose rumen | place: Sweden | collected 2011-10 | study: EMG produced TPA metagenomics assembly of the PRJEB12797 data set... | reverse complement strand
CCGGAACCTTGTTGTAAGGATGGATTTCGCAATAGACGTTCAGTTCGCGGAGGCGCCGCCCGATGAGTTGGGTCACCTGCGAGCCGAAGTCGAGAATGAGGATCATTTCTTGCATGAATGAAAATTTTGTGCAAAAGTAAGTTTTTTTTATGGACAAATCCGTATTTTTGCAGAAAAGTTACACACCATGATTTCGCTATTGCTTTTCCTATCCGTTCTGCCCGTCGTCATCCTGATGGTTTTCATCTATCGGCAGGACAAGTACCAGAAAGAACCCGTAAAGTCGTTGGCCAAGGCCTTCATCGGCGGCATGTTGGCCATTCCGTTGGACATGGTCATCGTCGGCCTCATCAACCGCATTTGGGTGTCAGACAGCGTGTTTTACACTGCCTTTTGGGAAGCCGGCATCCCCGAAGAGCTTTCCAAGTTCCTCATTTTCATGATTTTCATTTGGCGCGACAAGAACTTCGACGAATACATGGACGGCATCGTCTATGCCTCGTTCATCGGCCTCGGATTCGCCTGTGTCGAGAACATCATGTACGTCTTCAGCGCGGCCTCCGAGTCGTTGGGAGGCGGCATCAGCACGGGCATCGTCAGGGCCTTGCTCTCCGTGCCGGGGCATTTCCTGTTCGGCGTGGTGATGGGCTATTTCCTCTCGTTGGCGAAGTTCCAGCCCGAGAAGCGCACCCGATACCTGCTGACCGGCTTGCTTGCGGCCATGCTCGCCCACGGCCTGTTCGACTGGCTCCTGATGATCCAGGAACTGCTCAGTCCCGCCATCGGCGGCATCCTCTACCTCGTCTTCCTGTGGGGCGACATCAAGCTGTGGAAGCTCGGCCTGAAATACATCAACAAGCAGCAGCAAAACTCGCGGGTGCAAGCCCAAGAGAACCTGCTCAACGACCTCGATTACCAAATTGGCGACGCGAACAAAAACTACGACTCGGAATACAAGCGCATCGACTGGAACGCGGGGGAGCGATGAATCTCCCCCTTTCGATTTTTTTCCGCCAAAAAGCGACCACCTATTTCACTTTTTTTCCTACTTTTGCACCCCGAAAAACGGAGTTCAAGCGTATAATGAACGCGTCTTGCCCTTGGGCATGTAAATCCTGTTACCAGCTGAAATCCATTACTTTATCATTAGAAACAACGGATTAACTGGATGATTTATATGCCATAACCCTATCAAATTCCACACAATGAAAACCAGACATCACCTCGTGATGTTTCTGTCGCTCGCGCTATGCCTTTCGGCGCAGGCACAGAAACAAAGTATGACATTGGAAGAGCTGTTCCAACTCGCCGATGCAAACAACAAAGCGTTGACAACCAGCAACATCGGAGTACAAGCCGCACAAGAAGGACTGCTCTCGGCGAAAAGCAACCGCCTTCCCGACATCAACACCTCGCTATCGGCCTCCTACATCGGCAACGGCTATCTCTGGGACCGTAATTTCAGCCATGGGATGCCCATCGACATGCCGCACTTCGGCAACAACTTCAGCCTTCAGGTGGCGCAAGTCATCTATGCAGGCGGCGCCATCAACAGTGGCATCGCCTTGGCCGACCTTGGCGTGCAGATGGCCCAATTGGAACACGAGCAGAAACAGCAGGAAATAAGGTTCCTATTGGCCGGCTACTATCTCGACATCTTCAAGCTGAACAACCAATTGCGCGTCTTCGACCAGAACATCACCCTCGTCGAAAAGGTCCTCGAAGACCTCCGCAACCGCCACGAGCAAGGCATGGCACTGAAAAACGACCTCACGCGCTATGAACTGCAACTCGAGAACCTCAGGATGCAGCGCACCCGCCTCGCCAACGGAAAGGACATCCTCAACCACCAACTCACCCAAGCTATCGGACTTGACACTTCCATAGAAATCGAACCCGATAGCACGCTGATTTCGAGAGAGTTACCAATCGTTACGGAAAGCGACTGGCAGCAGAACGCGGCTAACTTCTCCCCTGCTCTCCGGCAGCTCGACCTCGTCATCCGCATGAACGAACAAAAGGAAAACTTGGCCAAAGCCGCACGACGCCCCAAACTCGCCTTAGTCGCCGAAGAACATCTCGACGGCCCTATCCTCATCGAAGTGCCCGTCATCGACAAGAACTTCAACTATTGGTTTGTCGGACTCGGACTGCAATACGACCTCTCGTCGCTCTACAAAAGCACCCACGACATCCGCAAGGCACGCCTCGAAACCCAACGTAGCCAAGAGGAGAAAGCCGTGGTCGCGGAAGGCATCGACAACGGCATCCACGCCGTGTTCGTGAAGTATCAGGAAGCCGTCAAAAACCTTGGCATTTGCGAAAAGGCTTTGGCTTTAGCCGACGAAAACTACCGCATGACGCGCAACCGCTACGACAACGAGTTGGCCCTGCTCACCGACATGCTCGACGCCTCCAACAGCAAGCTCTCCGCCGAGTTGGAATGGGTCAACGCGAAAATCGACATCGTTTATTATTACCTCAACCTCAATTATTTAACCGGAAAACTCTAAGCCATGAAGAAGCAAACCAAGAAAATCGTCGCCAACATCATCGTCGTCGCCTTGTTATTAATCGGTATCGCGTGGGTCTGCGCCCAATTTTGGCACACCACGAAAACCACCTATACCAACAACGCCCAAGTCTATCAACACATTGCGCCCGTCAGTAGCAAGGTTTCGGGCTTCATCAAGGAGATTCGTTTCGACGAGTTCCAACACGTCAAGAAAGGCGACACACTCGTCCTGATTGAAGATGCCGAATTCCGCCTGCAATTAGCTCAGGCACAAGCCAACTACAAAAACGCCACCGTCGGCAAGGCGGCCATGAACACCAGCATCCGCACCACGCAAAACAACATCGCCGTCAGCGACGCCAGCTTGCGCGAGATGGAAATCCGTCTGAAAAACGCCGAGGCCGACTACCTCCGCTACAAGAGTCTTTACGAGAGCGAGACCGTCACCAAGGCCCAATTCGACGGCGTGAGGACGCAATACGAGGCCATGAAAGCCAATTACGAGGCCATGAAGCAACAGCAACAAAGCACCCGCCTCGTCAAGAGCGAGCAGACGCAACGCCTCGACCAAAACGACGCTGGCATCGCCATCGCCGAGGCCGCGCTCAACCTCGCCGAACTCAACCTCTCCTACACCGTCATTACCGCGCCTTGCGACGGCTACACCTCGCCCAAGACCATCCACGAAGGCGAACTCATCCAACCCGGGATGAACCTCGTGAGCATCGTCAGCGACGAGGACTATTGGGTCATCGCCAACTACCGCGAGAAGCAGCTGCGCAACATCGAGATTGGCTCGAAGATGAAAATCACCGTCGATGCCCTTCCCCATCAAGTTTTCAGTGGCACCGTGATTGCCATCTCCAACGCCACGGGAGCACGCTATTCCATTGTGCCACAAGACAATTCAACGGGCAACTTCGTCAAGACCGAGCAGCGCGTCCCCGTCAAGATTGCCTTCGATGCTGACAACGATGCCGAGGCCATGAAGCAACTTCGCGCCGGACTCAATGTGGAGTGCGAAATCCGAAACTGAATGAACAAGATGGTTTTACCCAAAAGACGCGAGACTTCGGGACGCGAGACACGAGACTTTGGACTTGACCCGCGTCCCGCAGTCCCGTGTCCCGTGTCAACTCAACCTCAAGTGTAAACAATTATGGCTGAACAACAACAGGGCTTCTCCATGCCCATGTACAAGGACTTCGTCCCCGAAAAGCTCCGCTTCTGGATCACGCTGTTCTTTCCGCTCGTCTTCCAGATGTCGGACGCGCTCTTCATGGGCCTTTCGGGGCCCATTTCCGCCACCACTTCGCTCACGCCCAACGACGTGCTTTTCTGCGGCTTCTGCGGCATGATTGGCGTCACGGTGACCTTCCCCGTGCTGTTCCGATTCAAGTTCCGTTTCACCACAAAACAAATCCTGCTCATCGTTTCGTTGGGCATGGTGATTTGCAACCTTATCTGCCTGAGCACCACTTTCATGCCGATTTTGGCACTCACCAACTTCATCTTCGGCATACTGAAACTATGGGGCTCGTTCGAGTGCTTCTCTTCCATTATGATGAAGGTGTCGCCACGCTACAACTTCGCGCCCTTCCTCGCCATAGTCTTTACGGTGGTTTTCGGCGGCATCGAACTGTCAGGCATCGTGGCCAGCCACGTCGTTTACGGCTTGCCTTGGCAATACATGAACTACCTGATGATGGGTCTGCAACTGCTTGTCGCGCTGATGGTTGTCGTGCTGATGCGCGACATCCGGCTCATGCCCTTAAACCGACTCTACGGAATCAGTTGGATTGGCATGTTCCTTTGGGGTCTTGTCCTGATGGCGTTCACCTTCATCTTCGTTTACGGCGACCAAATCCAATGGTTCCGCTCGCCCTACACCCACATCGCCATAGGTGTGATATTCGCATCGCTTTCCGTGTTGGTTTACAGAATGTTCCATTATCGGCATCCTTATTTGGAATTTCCCGCTTTCCGCTACCACAACCTTTGGAATATTCTGCTTTTGTTCTTCATTGCAGCCCTACTAATGAGTACCGAGAGCGTGTTGCACCACATCTTCACAGAGGAAATCCTGCATTATGGCAGCCTCAGCATCGCCAACCTGAAATGGTGGGTCTTGGCCGGCATCCTTTTCGGAGGCTTCCTTTCCGTGCAAGCCATCGACCGTTGGCATTTTAGTTACAAACTATTGACTTTCATTAGCATAGGAAGCATCACCTTGTACGTCCTGCTGATGACATTTGCCATCACTTCGCAAACGCCAATTCAGAACTTCTACCTGCCTATGTTCCTCTACGGTGTCGGCCATGTGATGATTTTCATCGTCTTGACGACCTACGTCGAGGGCATCGTGCCGCTCCAACACCGTTTCCAAGTGCTGACCATCTTAGGCTTTGTGCGCATCGGTCCCGGTTCGGCGGTAGGAAGTGCCTTGTGCGGGCATCTGTTTAAAACCGAAATGGCGAAGAACCTCAGCAACTTAGGCTCGCAGGTGAACCCGGTCGCGTTCCGAAGCCACGACTACGGCACCATCGCCAACGAGGTGGTGGAGAACGCCATGATGCTCAGCCTGCGCAACCTCTACGGCCTCACTGCCCTCATCGGCATCATCACCCTATTGATTTTGCTCGGCAGCCGCTACCAGCCGCACATCAAGAACACGCTACCAACCTTGAGAAAGGCTTATAAGGTATTTTCGAGGAAATAGGGGTGTCAGGGGGCAAAATCGATGACGGCGAAGTTGTCCATAAAAAAGGGAACGATTGGGGTGAAATTGTGTTAAATAATTGATTATCAGAGGGCTATATTTTCCAAATTTCGCTTTTTACCCATTCGTAGCAGGTGGCTTTGCCTTTTCCTTTGCGTTCCACAAGATGGTTTTCGCAGAGTTTGTCGACCAAAGTCCGCGTTTGTTTTGGCGTGTATTTTTCGGAAAACTCTTGCTGAAAATCCGACATGCTGATTTTGCCCTCGTGTTGCAACAAAAAATAGGTTTTCCTGATGTCATCCGCTTTGAAATGGCCATTGGCAACCGGCGGATAATAAACAAAATAAGCATCCGACAAAACATATTGGAAATGGGTGTCGGCGACAACAAGCCGTTCATCCAATAATTTGTTCAAGCTGTTTTGGAAGAAATAGGTGTCGCTATGCTTGGCGATGGCATATAACGTGAGCATGTCGAACACGCTCAATTGCCGGTCGGCCTCGTGCGTTTGCTGGAAATCTCGTATGAGCAAAGCCAAATAGGGCATGATCACGGTGGCGCTTATCGAAAGCTGTACCTGATAATCGTCGGAGGACGAATAGTCGGGCAGGGCTTTGCCTTCCATCAGGCAGTTGCGGAACATAATGTCAACACCTTGCCCGGAACGTTCAATCAAGCCCGTTTTCTCCACGACCTCGGTCAGGAGTCTGCTTCGTGGCGAACTGTTGACGGTCAGGATGTTGTTGAGGCTGACTCCATACGGGAAACCGCCCGAGTTGGAAATGATGATTTCGTCGGGAAATTGGCGGATGAAAATGTCGCCTCCAATTTGGAAGCTGCGGTGCATCATGGCGTTTAGTACGGCTTCGCGGATGGTTTCGCTGTTGAACGAGGGGATGTCGAGAATCTGGGGCATCAGGTCGATGTGTTGCATCGGGTTGCTTGCGGGTTGGTTGAGGTAGTCCCAAACCTCATCGATGGCGATAATGAGTGGCGCACGGAATTCTTGTCGTGCCGTATGCCTGATTTGGGTGTGGTTGGCCCGGTATTCAATGACGATGTTGTTTTGTGGCAGGTATTTGCCGATGACTTCGCTCTTCCCCAACAGAATCAATGCCGCGTATGTGAGTTTTCCCTCGCCATTGCGCAAACGCAAGTCGGAAAGAAGTTGTTCCGCTGGCACGGTGAGGATGTCGGGATTGCTCCGTTTTTGGTGGATCAGATTCCGCAGGTGCGACACGGCTTCTTCCGACAAATCATCCATTGTCAAGCCGTCACAGATATTGGCGGAAAAGTCGGGCGACTGCTCTGAGATGATGGAGAAATATTCGGCATCGTCCATTTCCCGTAAACTGTCTCCAATTCGCATCAAGGGAACGCCTTCAAAACGCAGGGCTTTGCCGACAGGCCTCGATGGGATGTTGAATACCAACACGCGATTCTTCGCTTCGTCGAACAACTCCTCGATCCGCACCCTAATGTGCAGCCGCTCATAGATTTCGTCTTCCAACGCGCCCGTTTTGCCAATGGCGAAGTCGCTTCCCACCGCCTTGTGAGGATAATTGTCCGTCATTCCCAACACCAACCTTCCGCCGCGTTCATTCGCCAAGGCGACGACATAGCCCAAAACACAATGCCGTCTCTCTTTAGGCTCGCTGTGTTGCCCACCAGCGAAAGGATAGTTGTGTTTGGCCTCCTTGAACTCAACGTGGTCTTCCCGCTCACGCAAACCTTGCAATTCCTGAATGTTGCTCATCGTTGTGACAATTTTTTGCAAAAATAGCAAATAATCCATTCCAAGGGAACGATTCGACAAAAATTAAGTACGATTATTTGCGAAAAATAGTTTATCATATTGGTTATCAATGGGCTATATTTTCAATATCTTTGGGCTGAAAAAGGGAAAAAATCAAAAAACAGTATATGACTTGGCTATCCGCTTCACCATGCCTGCTATTTGCCAAGTAATTCCGTGTCGCGAGCTTTTGAAATAAATCTTCCAATTCACGGTGCATGATTGGAGGATTTGTATTATCTTTGCCGCGTTCTTTTGCCGAAGCCGCGCTTGGGCGAGGCCGAGGGGGAAGGACCTATGTATAGGAAAAGGCGTTACTTGACGCTTTGTCCGTGACCTATTGGAACCTGGCAGTTCCCAATCAAACGGTTGTCAAACGGCAAAGCAACAAAGAACGCCCCTTTGATGTGTATTGTCTTTTTGGCCTTGGCCAAACGTATATGCATATCAGCGTGGGCTTCGGCGTTGCTCGTTTCGACAACTAAGCAATGCCAGGGCTTCAATAGGTGGGACGAGCAACAAGGTTGTTTCCCACGCTTTCTTTTTATATGTAGCGGAATGAAATCATTGAAAACGTCAGGCTTGGGGAGACGGCTTGAGGAAAAAATTATTGAACTAAAATGGATTCTACTTATGTATTTGGCTATTTATTGGCATTAATAGTTTCAGGTATTATTGGTGCTTTAATTGGAAGAAACCACAAAATCGGTGCAGGATGGGCTTTTGCATTAAGCTTCTTTTTGTCGATTATCGGATGGATAATCGCAGGACGCAGCAGAGACAAAGATGCACCGCCTAAAGAGTTGCCAAAAGCGGGGAAAATCCTATTGCTGGTTTTCGGATGCTTATTTCTTGCATCTGGTCTTTTTGCAACAATCATGGCCTTAAGCTATAGCCAAGTTAACTTTATTCTGAGTGGTTTATCGCTAATAGTATTGGGAAGCTATTTGTTGCATTGCACAAGAAAAGAGCAGCCTAATGCCGTTGAATCAGGAGCGACTGATACTGCCCAGGAAGAAACAAAGGTTGACGAACAGATTCCAAAAGTAGAAGACAATACGAGGTTCATGCCACCCGCCATGCGAGAAAAAATCTTGACCGAACAAAACAAGGGAAATACTGGTTCTGAGGAGATTGGCAAGCCGCTTGAGAATTGTAGTGAGCCAAAAACACCTGTTGCAGTAAACGAAATAGAAGATGGCAAGGCTTCAGGTGAAATCAAGCAACAAAATGATTCTGCTCAAGACAACAAACGCGAATGCGATATTGAGTTGGCATATTGCAGGCATTGTGGGGAAAAAATAGAAGCAGATTCAACATTCTGCAAATATTGTGGGAAACAACTGCTTAACAAGAAATCATGAAAAAAAACAACGATTTGCTATTTGTATGTATTGGTGTCGTCATCGTAATTGTCGTTGGCCTAACAATAAGAAACAAAACAACAATTTCGCTTGAAATGATGATTGCAGCAATAAACAGGCAATTGCCATACAAGGGATTTGAAGGATATGACTATTTCACGTTGGAAAAGGTTAAAATGGAAGGGAATGCGGTGGTATGGGAAGCCTCTCTTGACCCATCTTTTTTCCATGCAAGTAGTGGAAACGCCTTGCCCGATGCAATCATAAATGGAGGTGTCCTTTCGCAAGGAAGCAGTATTGACGATTTGCTTGATATAGACGAGGATTTTACCAATGCTTTTCACAAAAAGTTCCAAAGATGTACATTGTTATACAACAATTTGATTGCCAATGATTTTAACCAAAGCGCTTTTTATGAAGAAATGAAAAAACGGAAATGCTCCCAAATCTATCGAACTCATTCTCCTTTCAGCAACAGAAAGATAGAAATAAAACTAACCTATGAAGAGCAAATAAGCATAGAATCTTATTGTCGGCAAAGGCCGAAAGAAGCACTTGCAGAGTTCGTGTCACTCTATATACAACGGCAAAATTACATGTTAAGTAATGCCAACGATGAAGATGGGATAACCATGAACATGATTGACGAAGGAACTGATTTGGTTTTTCGTTGTGTTTTACACTCGGAAGATGGGATTAATCCGATAGAATATCTTAGAGAAAATGAAGCGATTATAGAAAGGGATATAAGGCATGATATTGAAACCGAGGCCGCATTCTTCAATACTAAACGTATCTGTACTAAAACAAATAAAGGTTACATTGTCAGATATATCGACTGGTATAATACTGATTCTTTGGATATTAGGATATATCAAAAGTCCTTCCTACAATTCTAATCTTGAACAACGAAAAAATTTGGAAAGGAAACATACATGAAAAAGATTGAGAAAATGTATTGCGTAAAATGTGGAAAACAAATAGCCGCTGATTCGATATTCTGCCGACATTGTGGCCAGATGTTAAATGACAATTCTTCTAATCCTGAAGTAAAACAAGACGCGGAGGCAGAATCAATCAAAAAGGGAAAAAACAAAGCAAAAAACAAACACAAAAACAGGTTCGCCGAATCATGGAAAAAGAAGAGTAAGCTATTTAAGCTAAGTTTGATGTTCTCTGTTTTTTCAATAGCACAATTGGTTATTACTATTTTCTTGCTCGTTGAATTACATGGTATTCATGAGATAATGGATGACAATGAACAACAAATATCATGTATTAAATCCAATGTTATAAGAATGAATAATGATGTTATTAGAATGACAAATCATGTTTCAAGTATTGAATCAATAGTTAGAAGTATTGAATCTGATGTTTCCGACATTAATTCGAGACAGCAATACGGATATAGCAGTTATTGGTAGCCTATATACAGCTTGCATTAAAAAAGATGGTCTGGGTTTTGATGGCTATAAATGCCTCAATTCTTCTAGTTAATCAAGTTCACCACCACCTTCACCATTACATCCTTCTCTTCGGGCTTGCTCTCGGCAATCATCAAGGTCAGCGCGACCAAGGTGTTGTCTGCAATTCGTTTGCTGCCGTCCTCGCGATAGAGGATGCCGTTGTTGTTGAGGAACCATAGGATGGCGGAACTGAACACCGCGCTGGCTTTTGACGCGGTAGCCTACGGAGATGATGACATCGAGACTATAAATCGTCGTTGGTCTGTACTTGGGAAAAGTATTATGCAAAATTTGCATATTACTATTTTTATCCAATTCACCTTCTTTGAAAACATTGGCAATATGACGTGCGATTACGGATTGGTCTTTCTGAAAGAGCACTGTCATCTGCGCTTGCGTAAGCCAAACCGTTTCGTCCTCCATCCTGACATCAATAACCGCCTGTCCGTCATCGGTTTGGTAGATTACAATCTGATTCGTGTCCATGATTCCAGTAGAAAAATTTCGACCGCAAAGGTAGTGATTTATTTCCTTTTTCCGTACTTTTGCACCCGATTTCGGCGAGCGTGTCGGTAGCCGGACATAGGGTGAATCTGTAAGAACTATGCCA
>ERZ842401.8109-NODE-8109-length-10471-cov-3.474846_pt1 | contig 10471 bp, 10 predicted proteins | sample MGYA00521270_ERZ842401 | MGnify/ENA primary metagenome ERZ842401 (study PRJEB31892, sample SAMEA3878208) | bioreactor metagenome | biome: Moose rumen | place: Sweden | collected 2011-10 | study: EMG produced TPA metagenomics assembly of the PRJEB12797 data set... | reverse complement strand
GCCGCGGTAGTCGCTGTCAATCGTGCCCGGCGTGTTAAGCACCGTAACACCGTTTTTTGCCGCAAGACCGCTCCGCGGACGCACCTGAATCTCATAGCCTTCCGGAATGGCAAAAAAAAGACCGGTAGGAATCATGGCGCGCTTTCCGGCAGGAATGAGCACCGGCTTTTCAAGCAGCGCGCACACGTCTGCACCTGCCGCTCCGCTCGTCTTATATACAGGAACGGAAGCTCCGTTCTTTGCAACGCATTTTATCTCAATTCTTTCCATAAAAGCAATTATAACAGATTCCCCGCCCAAGCCGCAACAGCGCACACAGAAATTGCAATTTGAGAATCATTTTCATATTGACATTTTTCTTGCAGTTCGTTAATTTGATAATCGTTATCAAATTTCACCCCATAAGGAACGACCATGATAAAGTCACCCTACCGCACGCGCCAGCTGGAGCAGCTTCTTCAGTATCTTAAGGAAACAAAGGGAAGCCATTTTACCGCCGAGGATGTGCGCGCGTATTTTTCACAAAAGGAAATACAGATTGGAATCGCGACAATCTACCGCCAGCTTGAAAAGCTTGTGTCTGAAGGTCAGATTCAGAAGTATTTTATCGACGAGCATTCCGCCTGCTGCTTTGAATACACCGGCGAGAACGCTCAGAACACGGACGAGCAGCATTTTCATTTAAAATGTGAGAAGTGCGGCTCGCTTTTTCATGTAGAATGCGACGAGCTTTCGGAGCTTCAGGCGCACCTGAAGAACCATCACGGATTCCTGCTGAATCCGTTCCGAACCGTCATCTACGGACTATGCCAAAATTGTCAGGCAATATAAAAAAAGAGAGGAATAATATGAAACAGAGCAAAATCATTCTTGCAGTGCTTATGGCAGTAGCCGCCAGCACCTTGAGCGCAAAAACAAAAATCGTTGCGACCATTTTTCCGGAATATGACTGGACGCGCGCCATCCTTGACGAAAAAAGCGCGGACGCGGAGCTTACCCTGCTGCTTGACAGCGGAACAGACCTGCACAGCTTTCAGCCCACCGTAAAGGACATGGCAAAAATCGGCGATGCGGACATATTCATCTACGTTGGAGGAGAAAGCGACCAATGGGTAAGCGGCGTGCTTAAGAACGTCGCCTCAAAGAACCTTACCACAATCAATCTGCTGGAATCGCTTGGAAGCCTTGCCCGCGAGGAAGAGCTTGTGGACGGCATGGAAGCAGAGCACGACGATGACGACGAAGAAGAAGACGAGGAAGAAATTGAATACGACGAGCATGTGTGGCTTTCTCTTAAGAACGCAAAAATCCTGTGCGGCGTGATTGCAGACGCGCTCTGCCAAAAGGATGCAAAAAATGCCGCCGCATACCGGGCAAACCTTGCCGCATACACCGCGCAGCTGGAAGCGCTTGATGCCGCATACGAAAAAGCGGTCAGCACGGCAGAAAAGAAACTCATGTTTTTTGGCGACCGCTTCCCATTCCGCTACCTTGCGGACGACTACGGCATAAAATACTACGCGGCATTCAGCGGCTGCTCCGCAGAAACAGAGGCAAGTTTTAAGACCGTCGCCTTCCTTGCAGAGCGCCTTAAGGAAAACGACCTTACCGCAGTGCTCCAGATAGAAAAAAGCAGCGGAAAACTTCCCGCCGCCATCATACGCACAAGCCGAAAAAAGAATGTCAGAATCCTTACGATGGATTCCATGCAGGCGACTACCATGCGCGAGATTCGCGCCGGAGCCACCTATCTTGGCGCAATGCAGAAAAACCTTGAGACGCTCACTTCTGCGCTGAATAGATAGTCCTGTCCGTCTTTGCACCAACCGGGTACGGAGAAGCAAGGTTTCCTATGCTAACAAAGAACCGCACCGTATCCTGAAGTGCTTCCACGTCCTGGTCGGCAATGACAACGGAATAATCGTATTTTTCCGCAATTTTCTGCACCTGAGATGGCGTAAGCGTAAGCGCACCGGCAAGTTTGATGAGCGTCGCCTCGTCAAGAGCCGGAACAAGCTCCACAGCCCGCTGATACTGCTCCAGAATGGTGGAAATCACCTCCCTCTGGCTCACCAGATATTCAGCGCGCACCACAAAGCCGTTCGTTCCCTGAAGGTCAGTCTCTGAGCCGAGCGCCACAATCTTTGCGCGACCGCCGTCTATAAGGCGGGTAACGTTCGGCTCCCAGATGACAACGGCATCGGCAAGCCCGCTGGAAAGCGCGTTCTCCGCATCTCCGGCGGCAATGCTTATGAACTCAATGTCCTCAAAGGAAAGACCATTTTTTTGCAGCAGTTTCATCGTAAGGTTATGCCCGGTAGAGCCAAACACGGTGGCAATGCGCTTGCCCTTCATATCTGCGGAAGAGCGGAACGAAGCGTCGTCCGGGCGGGCAAGCATGGCATATGCGTCGGGACCGCTTGCAGGAATGCCGACCAACTTCATAGGAACGGCACCAGAGAGCGCGCTTACGGTAGGAACGTCGCCAATAACGCCTATGTCGCTCATCTCTGCGGCAAGAGACGCGTTCATCGGCGGGCCGGACTCAAAATCCTGCCATACGACGCTCACTCCCATAGGAAGCAGCGCGTCCTCTATAAAATGATTGTAGCGGGCAACATACAGCGGAATGAACGCGGCGGACGGCTGAATCGCAATGTGAACGACCCTGGCAGTTCCTCCGCTCTTTTTTGGGCAACCGCAAAGCGTGAGCGGCAGAATCAACGACAACGACAATGACAATGACAATACGTAAAAAAATCTTACAAACTTCCTCATACCAATCATTATACACTCACTTCTTTTTTTGTGCAGAAAAAAGCTTCCTTCAAAAAAAAACTTTACAGGGCAAAATTCAAGAATTATCATCTATAAACATGAAAAATGATAGGTTAATCAAAAAAACAGCCATGACGGGCGGCATAATCCTTCTTGTTGGAGTAACCGCACTTGTGCTTGCAATCTTCCAGCGCCAGATGCAGCAGCTTCTTTTCAACATGACCATTCAGAATATTTCAGAAATCCGGGAGCTGTACGCAGACTCCGTGCGGAATAAATTCAACGACTATTTTGAGATGCTTGAGATTCATTCCCATTCTTTTTCTGACGTGAACATGAACGACACCGAGGCAATAAAAGCCCGGGCAAAAACCATAAAAAAAACAGCCGGCTTCAAGAGCATTGCCATAGTGAACAAGGACGGCATTGCAATCGATTTGAGCGGAAAAGCGCTTCCGAACATGAGGAACAAGAGCTATTTTCAGGAAACGATTGCAAAGCAGGAGCAGCAGGTTTCAAACGGAATCGAGCTGGACGCAAGCCTGGAGCCGACGCTTACGCTGACCTACCCGTTCAAGGACGCACGCGGAAATCCCGCGATGACGGCTGGCATTTTTTCTTATGGAATCCTTAAGCAGCTGCTGTCGGTTTCTGTCTTTTCAGGACAGAGCTATTCGTACCTCATTGCGGAGGACGGAAACATAATCCTCTGCAACAAGGACAGGAACAAGGTCATCTACAACGTCAATTTCTATGATTACATAAACAAGTCCGCAGAAATGGAAAATCCCGACCTTCAGAAGCTCAAGCTTGACATCGTGAACGAGCGCTCCGGCTACATAACGGTCGACGGAGTGGAAAACAAAAAGCTGTTCTCGTACACGCCGCTGGGAATCAACGGCTGGTACATCATCTCCGTCCTGCCATACTCATACATCAAGAATCAGCAGCTCAGAATCACTGTTCTTGTCTACCTGCTGCTTTTTGGAATAGCGTTTGCCGTCGCAGTATTCATTCTGACGACCTATCTGCTTACAAAGCGCACTGCCGCCATAGAAAAGGACAACGAGCGCCTTACCATAGCGACGAACCAGGCGCAGACGCTCATTTTTGAATACGATGCAACAAAAAAGAGCGTGGAATTTTCCGGCGACACACAGTTCATTCTGGGAACGACAAAAAAGACCTTTGAGCTGGAGGTCGTGAACAAGCAATGCCGAACCCGCGTACACCCAGAAGACACGAGCGTCCTGACAAATCTTAAGGAATCCATGAAGGACGGAAAATCAAATTTTTCTGCCGAATTCCGCTACAAGAGCTTTGACGGCACGTACTTTTGGGTAAAAATGACCGGCTCCCCCATTTTTTACGAGGACGGAACGCTCAAAAGCTACATCGGAAGCATTACCAACGTGAACTCACAGGTGCTTCACGAGCAGGAGCTTCGCAACATAGCAGACCGCGACCGCCTTTCCTACCTTTTGAACAAGAACGCGATGGAACGGAAGGTGCGGGAATATCTTTGCGGCGAAGGAAAAGACCGGCTGAGCGCGCTTTTTATTGTGGATTTGGATAACTTCAAGAACGTAAACGATATTCTAGGGCACATGACCGGAGACCTTGCCATAAAGGACGCGGCAAAAAAGATTTCCCTTGTGTTCTCAGACAAGGACTACCTAAGCCGTTTTGGTGGAGATGAATTTCTTATTCTCATGCGCTTTGATTCTGACATCGAGCAGGAAAAAGCCATGCATATTCTTAACGCAAAGGCGGCCGACCTGTCAAAAATGCTACGAGAGGACTACCACAGCAACGACCAGACCGTTTCCGTAAGCGCAAGCATAGGTATTGCCATAGCGCCGCTCAACGGCACAAGCTACGACGAGCTGTTCAAGCACGCCGACAAAGCCCTGTACGAAGTAAAGCGCAACGGCAAGGACGGCTACCGCCTGAGCGACTAGCATGTTGCAGACCTTTGTTTTGCTTGCGACTGACCCGCATCCTGTGCAAAAAAAATGCACTCCCAAAAAGGAAGTGCATTTTTTGAAAGGTGGTTTACTTCGTGCTCTTGCGAGTCGAAAAGCTCAACCACCAGTTATGTTAGAAACTACCTGCCACTGCTACAGCGCACGCAACGGTGCAGCCTACCATCGGGTTGTTTCCCATTCCCATAAAGCCCATCATTTCAACGTGAGCAGGAACGGAAGAAGAACCTGCAAACTGAGCGTCAGAGTGCATAGCTAGCTGGACCTGCGGCCATGTTGTCCGGGGGAAGTGTACGACCAGTACCACCACCACTAGCTACAGAAAAGTATTTCTTACCAGCAAGGAGGCGTTCCTTCTTGTATGTTCCTGCAACCGGGTGCTGGAAGCGGGTTGGGTTTGTAGAGTTACCTGTGATGGAAACATCAACATCCTCGTGCCACATGATTGCAACACCTTCGCGTACATCGTCAGCACCGTAGCACTTTACGATAAGGCGGTCAGGATTGTTTCCGTATGGAACTTCCTTTACAACTTTAAGGGCTTTGTCTGTACCCTGTCCGTTGAAATAGTCGAATTCTGTCTGAACGTAAGTGAATCCGTTGATGCGGCTGATAATCTGAGCAGCGTCTTTTCCAAGACCGTTCAAGATGACGCGGAGCTTGTTCTTGCGAACTTTGTTAGCGTTAGCGGCGATTTTGATAGCACCTTCAGCAGCAGCAAAAGATTCGTGTCCTGCCAAGAATGCAAAGCACTGTGTCTCTTCGCTCAAAAGGCGAGCGCCAAGGTTTCCGTGTCCAAGACCAACTTTTCGGTCATCAGCTACAGAGCCTGGAAGACAGAATGCCTGCAAGCCTTTTCCGATGTTAGCTGCAGCTGTGCTACCTGTCTTGTCGCCAGTTTTTTCAGCTTCCTTGATTGCGATTGCAGAACCAAGGACATAAGCCCATTTTGCGTCCTCAAAACAAATCTGCTGTGTAGACTGACAGATTTCATAAGGGTCAAAACCGCGAGCCTTGCAAAGGTCACGGGCTTCGTTCAAACCTTTTTCGCCTTCAGCAAAGCCATATTCTTTAAGAGCCTTATTCACCTGAGGAATACGGCCTTCGTAATCTTCAAATAATGTTGCCATTTTCTACTCCTTTCTTGGGTCAATAAGGCGAACCATGCCCTGATCTGCTGTTACACGACCATAATGTGTGCGAGCACCTTCAATAGCTTCCTGAGCAGGTTTTCCAGCTTTAAGGGCATCCATCAATTTACCAAAGTTGATACAGTTGTAACCGATTACCTGACCATCCTTGTCAACAGCCATTGTCTCAACATATCCTTCTGTCATCTCAAGGTAGCGAGGACCAGTTTTCTTTGTTGCAAACATAGTTCCAACCTGAGAGCGCAAGTTCTTTCCAAGGTCTTCCAAGCTAGCTCCAACCTTAAGACCGTCCTTGGAATAAGCCGACTGTGTACGACCGTAAACAATCTGCATAAAGAGTTCGCGCATAGCCGTATTGATAGCATCGCAAACAAGGTCTGTATTCAATGCCTCAAGCAAGGTTTTTCCGATGAGGATTTCAGATGCCATGGCAGCTGAGTGAGTCATACCAGAGCAGCCGATTGTCTCAACCAATGCTTCCTCGATGATTCCATCCTTTACGTTCAAAGAAAGCTTACAAGCTCCCTGCTGTGGTGCACACCAACCGATACCGTGTGTGAAACCAGAAATATCCTCTACTTTTTTTACTTTTACCCACTCGCCTTCCTCTGGAATCGGTGCAGGTCCATGATATGCGCCCTTAGCCAAAGGACACATGTGTTCCACTTCTGCAGTGTACGTCATAGGAATCTCCTAAGTAAATTAAGATAATCCCTAAAGCTACAGGCGCTTATTACTGTGCAGAACTACCTCTGATTCTGCATGAATATTCCTGTATATTTAGAGACTGTTTCACAAAAAGTATAGTTAGTTTTAGGAGAGTTTGCAAGATGAAAACAAAAGCCACTGTATATGTAGCTATGCATAGCTGTAAAAAACAAAAACAGCCGCTAGCGTAGCGCCCATATATCATCCTCTAGCTTTTTGAATAGGTCTTTATGACCAAGAAATTGCTCGGAATCTGAGCTGTACTGAAAAAGCGCCTGCTTTACGCCCGCTGTAATTGCTTCCGTGAGCTTAAAGCCAAAAAGGGCTGCGTATTTTTTGCAGATTTCGTTAAGGGGCGCGCTACCGCCCATTGTTTTTAGCACCAGCGCAAGCATTTCAAATTCTTTTAGTCCTACAGAAGCTGCAATGCTAGCCTGCTGCTGCGGTAGGCGGCTTAACGTTTCGTTTTGATTCTTTCGCGTCCACTGGATGATGGCCGGTAGTAATGCTTCTGCATCTTTCCAGCTAAGCTTTTTAAAGCAAAGTCGCTTTCGGGCGCCTGTAACAGTTTCTTGATACACAAGCGATGAGAGGGGAGCTGTAACAGCTGCGAGCGCTTTACGCAGGCTTTCTTCGGTGTACCAGGCGTATTCTTGGGCGGTAACGGCAGGATTAGGCATAACATACAGCGCTACAGAGGTTGCCGTTATATCGCCAAAACAGACGTACATAAGCGATTTATTGTCTAGCGCGCCCCAGTGGATAATATCAGCGCGCTTCCCATAGGGTTTACAATTTTGCTTGCGGATTAACAGATTTTGCCGCAGTCGCTCTGGAATGTATGAGTACAGCTTTTTTGCGTCCTCATTGGTAAATTCGGAGAGAAAACGATTTTCTAGCTGTGCTACAATATTTATCATATAATTGCTCCCTATGACTTCTGCAAACAGTATAGCACTCTTTAAAATAAAAAAAAGACCCCCTGTTTTTAAGCAGGGGGATTTTTGCAAGAAGGTAGACAAAGTTGAGCTATTGCAGATTCGAACTGCAGACCCACGCCTTAAAAGGGCGTTGCTCTACCTGCTGAGCTAATAGCCCCTGTAGTTCCGTGCAAATGCTCGATAACTATAGCGTTTTTGCAAAAAGCTGTCAATAATAAGAGGCGGTTGTTGCGCATTTTTGTACGCTTGTATTTTCTTGTACTTTTTACTATTATTGCCGATAAAGAAAAAAAGCTATGGACGAAAAAAAGGTATCGCGTGCATATTTAGAAACATTAGCGTCTGCTGACTTAATTTCGCTAGCAGATGAGTATGGCATTGATGTTCCTGAAGATTTAAGCCGACGCTTCATTATTGCAGAGCTGCTTGAGGTTGCAGAAGAGCTTTCGCAAGAGCGAGACGCTCCTGCAATGCACATTGCAGATGAAAAGGAACCGTTGCCGGCAGTTACAGAGCTTCCAGACTCTTTTAACGAAACGCAGATTGGGCTTGTGTTGCGTAATCCTGTGTGGGTGTTTGTCTACTGGGACATAAAGAAAGCAGATATTGCGCGCTGTTCTGCGGAGCAGGGTTTTAAAGCGCTGTTATTGCGCGTTTCTTTTTTTGCCGATGAAGAAAGTTCTCAGCCGATAGAAACTTTTGATGTGCAGGTTGCAACAACCGTGCGCGAGCAGTATGTGTTGTTGCCGGCAGGAAAGCAATTTGTTCGCGTAGATTTAGTGCTGACTGCGCAAGGAAAGCCCGATGATGTGTTAGCCTATACGCAAAAGTATGCGTTACCGAACGGCTCCCCGCTATTGTCCTCAGCGCTTCCCTGGCAGGATTTTTCTGTAAGCAAGATTGCAGAGCTATCGTCGCTAAAGGAGCTCTTGCGTGCACATTATGAAAACCATCGGCAGTCATTTATATCGTAGCTTATTTTTGTAGATACGGAATGGAGTTATATATGTCAGTTAAAAATCTTGTTTTTGTGCTTACCTGTCACCAGTGCTATATTCGGCATGGCGAGGATGAAAAAAGATATGCAGCTGAAAATAATCTGTTTTTTAGCTCCATTTCCAACACGTATTTGCCGTTGCTACGCATGTTACATCGGCTAGTAGCAGCAGAAAAACGCTTTAAGCTTTCGTTTGTAATTTCACCAACACTGTGCGCGCTTTTAAGCGATACGCTTGTGCAGCAGCAATATGTTGCTTGGCTCGACCGCCATATTTTGCTAGGGCGGCAGGAGATTGCGCGCTGTGCAGGCGGTGACTGTTATGCAGCTGCTCAGCGCTGTTTGGAGCGTTATCTACAAGACAAAAAAGATTTTACCGAAACGTATGGACAAAACCTATTGCGGGGGTTTGCGCGCTTTGCAAAAAAAGGCTTTATTGAGCTGTTAGCAACGGCCGGCACCTATGCGTTTTTGCCGCATTATGCCGATATGACCGAGGTGCTTAATGCACAGGTAGAAACGGGCTTGTGCTCACATCGGTATTTTTTTGGCTCTAAGCCAGATGGCTTTTGGCTACCGGCTTTAGGATATGCGCCAGGTGTAGAAAAGGTGCTGCGTGCGTATGGCTTACATTACACGTTTGTAGATACCCACGCAGTGCTATTTCCAAAGGTAGCTGCAACGGATGGCATTTTTTCGCCGGTGCGCTGTCAAAACTCGTTAGTGCTATTTGCGCGCGATAGAGAAACGCCAGCTGACTTTTTTGGCGAAAACGGTTTTTCGCATAATAGCGTCTATAGTGACCAAAATAAGGACATCGGCTTTGAGCTTCCTTCTAGCGAGCTTGGTGAGTTTGTGCAGGCGGGTGAAGTGCGTTTGGCGACCGGCTTTCGGTACTGGGCAAAAAGCAGTAGCGTGTACGACGCTGAGGCCGCAGCGCAGCAGGTGCGGGCAGACGCAAAGGCGTTTGTGGCGGCAAAGCTTTCAAAGCTCACGGCGGCTTCAGAGCTGCTTAACGGTAAAGAGGTTACGCTTGTTTGCACGATACCTGCGGACGAGCTAACGACGCATTGGGCGGAAGGCGTAGCGTTTTTGGAAGCGGTTATTGACGAAGTATGTGCAACAGAGGCGCTAACGCTTACGTCGGGCGCGTCGTTGCTTTCTCAGCAGTTTTCGTTGCAAAAGCTTACGCCGTATCCGAGCGCAGCTACAGGAAGCGGCTACGGCGAGGATTTGCTTGATAATACCAATGGTTGGATGCTACGCTACACGCGCAAGATGTGCGAGCGCATGATAGACATATCAGGTCGCTTTCCTAATGAAACCGGCTTAAAGGTGCGGCTTTTAAATCTTGGCGCAAAGGAGCTTATGCTTGCGCAAAGTTCTGAATGGGCAAAAATGCTGCATGAAGGCCAGCTACAAGACTATGTAACCGAGCGCTTTAAAGCTTCCATTCAGGCGTTTATCACCGTGTTTGATTCGTTAGGCTCTAATACCGTAAGCACCGAATGGCTTACACGGCTAGAGCGTGAGCATCCGCTGTTCCCCTGGATGAATTTCCGTATCTTTTCGCGCAAAAAATAGCGATTGTGTCGCTTATCGTTCGTATCAATCTGCGGTTTTTGGCTTTAGTCTACTGATTGCCGTAATAGAATCGTGGGCGGAAAGCATATCTTCTGCGATTTTTTTTGCTTCGCGCGCGGGGTCAAAGTTTTTATTAAGCGCTAGCGCGCAATCCCATTCGGCAATAGCAAGCTCTATCGCCTCACGAGTCCCTTCTGCATATAGCTCAATGCCGCGGAGATAATGCGCATCAACAGCCTGCTGTAGCTGTGCACGTCCTCTATCGCCTAGTCGTAGCTTTGCTGAAAGACTGATGTGGTTTACGGGATTTAGCGAGGACGTAATATC
>ERZ842401.8108-NODE-8108-length-10471-cov-4.423867_pt1 | contig 10471 bp, 6 predicted proteins | sample MGYA00521270_ERZ842401 | MGnify/ENA primary metagenome ERZ842401 (study PRJEB31892, sample SAMEA3878208) | bioreactor metagenome | biome: Moose rumen | place: Sweden | collected 2011-10 | study: EMG produced TPA metagenomics assembly of the PRJEB12797 data set... | reverse complement strand
CACCGACGAAGCTGCTATCCGCGCCAAGGCAGAGGACATCCTCGCCACGTTCGACATCGAGGGCGGCGGCACGGTCGAGAAAGTGTGGGACATGGCGAAGTACGTCGTGGCGTTCGAGCAGTGGGTCAAGACGGAAAAGCTCGGCTTTGTCGCCTCGCACTACGACGGCTTTGCAAAGGGCATCGCGGGCAAGCTTGACTCCATGCTCATTCCCGCGTTCTCCATGCTGATCAAGCAGGGCACCGCCTGCGCCGTCGAGGGCGACATCAAGGTTGCCATGGCGATGAGCATCTTAAAGACGATTTCCGGCACCGGACAGCTTTCCGAGATGTACTCGATTGACTTTGACAAGGACATCTGCATCATCGGCCACTCGGGAAGCGGTGACGCGGACATCTCGCAGGCAAAGAAGCCCACGATGAAGATTGTGCCCGTGTTCCACGGCAAGGCGGGCGGCGGCTACTTGACGCAGTTCTATCCGCCGGTCGGCCCGATTACCTACCTCGGCATCACGCAGGACAAAAACGGCGTGTTCAAGTTCGTGGTGGCGGAGGGCGTGAACGAGGAAGGCCCGATTTTCACGTTCGGCGACACCAACATGCGCACGCGCTTCAAGATTGGCGCGCGCGAGTTCTGCAACCGCTGGAGCGAGGCGGGCCCGACGCACCACATGGCAGCCGCCGTCGGCCACCACATCGACACGATTCTGAAAGTCGCAAAGATTTTCAACGTGCAGGTGGACGTAGTGACGAGATAGCGTGCTGATGCAGTAGCGTGTACTGACACGCGAGCGCGCCGCGCATAAAAAGCGAGAACGCCGCCGGAAGCAGGAAATTGCTTCTGGCGGCGTTTTTTTGCTTCGTGCGCGCAATGCCTGCACGGTGCGCAACAGCGGTATTCGTCCGCTATGCCGCAACTGTCCGCAACGAGCGTCAGCGCGCCACCTCACGCAAATGTCAGCCCTACGTGCAAAAGCGGCTTTTGCCAGCAACGAGGCACCAGTGCGCCATGCGTCGTCTCACGCAGCTGCCTGCACCACAGGCAACTGCGGCTTATACCCGCGCCGCTGCCGCAGCGCACAAAAGCTGCTTACACCCACAGTGCCGCAGTTGCCCGCAACGTAAGCACCAGCCCGCCGTGCACCGCATCGAGCTTCCATGCTTCAGCATGAAAACTACAGCTTGCAAAAAATATTGCAACAGCGCAGTCTACGAGCGAAACAGACAAGAAAAACAACTGGTCATTTGAGTAATTCGCTACAAATCGAGCCACGTTGTAGTAATATTGAGCCTCTGCTTTCAAATTTTGCTACCACTTGCCATAAATGACCACTTGTTTTTCGCCGTCTGTGTAGCTCGTAGACTGCGCTGTTTGCTTTTTATGCAGATATATTCGTTCTCATGCTGATTCCCTGACAAGCGCGCTCACTCGCTTTCGGTGCCGACGCCGTTTACGCCGTAGACTTCGCAGCCGCGTTTTCCTTTCTCCTTGACGACGTACAGCGCTTTGTCCGCCTTTTCGTACAGCGCCTGGCTGTAGCCTACGCCAGAGAACGCCACGCCCACGCTTATGGACGCGGGCTGCTCCGCCAGCGCGGAAAGCCTGTCGTTCACCTCGGCAATCTTGTGGCGGATGGCGTTGGCGGCATCCTGCTCGCAGTCGGGCAAGATGGCGGCAAATTCGTCGCCGCCCACGCGCGCAACGTAGTCGTCCTCACGGAACGTCTCGCGCAGCGTGCTCGCAAGCCCTTTCAGCACGTTGTCGCCGCCCGTGTGCCCGTAGGTGTCGTTGATGTGCTTGAAGTTGTCCAAGTCTATCAAAAGCAGCGCGATTTTCTGCTTCTTTTCTGCCGACGTCTCGCAAATCTGGTCAAAGGCGCGGCGATTCAAGATGCCCGTCAGCGCGTCGTACTCGGCTTTTTTCAGCAGCGATTTTTCGTTCTGCGCCTTAATCTCGTAAATCTCGTTGTAGGATTCGGCAAGGTTGCGGAATTCGGACGAGCCGATGACGCCGAGCTTCTTGTCGTCGTTGATTGAGTGCTGGAATTTGCCCAGCGGCACCAGCACAAGGTAGCCGTAGGCGATGAAAATCAGCACGTTCACGATGAGCAGCTCAAGGAACAGGATGCGCAGGCGGTTGATGTTCACGCCAAGCTCGTCGGCGTTCAGGTTCAGCTCGTCCTTTATCTGCTGCGCGATTGCGGCGACCGTCAGGTTGCAGTTCTCGTTAATGCGCATCTTGTAGATGAGGTATCCGTCGCCGAACAGATTGGTGATGGCGCGCTCTAGCATCTGCTCGCGCGAGGAAAGCTTGTCGTGCGCGCCGACGCTGATTTCGCGCAGGCGCTGCGGCATATCCTCTATGCCTTCGGTCTCGAACACAAGGCGCATGGCGTACAGCTCCATGTTGATAAGGCTCTGCCCCTGCTCCAGCGCGATTCGCAGCCGTTGCAGCGCCACGTCCTTTTTGGAGCAGACGGACTCCAACGCCTCAAGCGCCTTTTCCTGCCGCTTCGTCTCTTCAAGCTCGGTGATGTAGGCGTCCACAAAGTCGCGCTTATGCGTCACCACGAACAGCCGCGCTTGGTCGGTCAGGTAGTTGGCGCTTTCTTTTATCTGGTCGGAGCTTTGCTGGCAGACGATGTACTTGTCCAGCGCCTCCTCGACGGCGTGAAAACGCCTGTTTACGTTGGTGGAAATGACAAGGATAAAGCAGAATACGATAAACGTGAGCACCGTAAAAAATGAGTTTACAAGACTGATGCTGATACCTTGCGCTTTCTTCTTTCCCATAATGAACAGCCACATGAGCAATATCCAAAGATTTCTATACTAGTTATCGGCGGGAATGCCGCGCGAGTTTACACCAATATGGCGCAAAGCCGCGCGGCACGCGCTATTTGGCAAAGCTTTTGCGCGACGGCTGCGCGTTCGTGGGGTTCGCAAGGTTCAGGATGTCCTGATACAGCAGCGGGTCGGCGGCGGACGCCTCGCGGATGACGTCGGCGCAGGCTTCCTGCCACGGCGCGATGTCCGCGACCTCGTTGATGGTGGCGCCTTCCGCCACAAGCTGCGCGCGCACCTTGTCTTCTTCCTGCTGCGAAAGCGTGCGGCAGAAGTCGCTGGCATAGGCGCCTGCTTCCGTAAGAATCTGCTGCTGGCGCGCGGAAAGCGCGTTCCATGCCTCTGTCGTAATCACCAGCTCCATGACGCCCAGCGTGTGCCCGTCCAGAATCATGTACGGCGCCACCTCGTTGAAGTGGTTGGCAAGGTAGTTCGCGATGGGCTGCTCGGCGGCGTCTATGACGCGCGTCTGGATTGCGGAGTACAGGTCGGCGAAGTTCACGGGAACGCTGTGCGCGCGCAAGCCCGCGATTAAGCCCTGCATGGCGGCGTCGTTGGTGCCGCGCACGTTTATGCCCGCAAAGTCCTCGACGCCCTTGATGTCTTTGGTAGAAAAGAAGTGGCGGAAGCCTTCCTCCGCAAAGAAAAGCCCCTGCACGCCCAAGCCCTTTTCGGCTGGCTCCGCAAGCAGCTCCTGCGCGGTGGCGGAAGCGGCGAAGCGCCAGAAGTGGTCTTTGCTGGAAAAGGTGAACGGCACCGCAAGCAAGCCCGTCTTTTCGCAGCCGTAGGTCGCCATGTTCACCGCCGACATGCGGTGCAGCTGGATGGAGCTGTTCGGCTTGAGCATGATGTCCATGACGGAATCGACGTCGCCGAGAATGCCGCTTGTCTGCAAGTCGATGGTGATGGTGCCGCCCGAAAGCTCTTCCACTTTCTGCTTGAACGCAGCGTCCATCTGCCCCGCAATCGTTTCTGCTGGATTCACTTCCGCCATCACCAGCGTAACGGGCTTATCGGCAGGCTGCTTTTCCTTGCAGCCGACAAGCACAGCGCCCCCAACCAGCGCCGCGCACAGCACACGAGCATTTCTTCGCATATCTACCCCGCTTTATGCTACATGAAGTCTTGAAATTAGCTGTATTGTAAGTCTATTCGTATCAGCTGTCAAATTCTATTCACGCTTATAACAAGCCGCAATGTTGTACCGTGCGCACTCTGCGTGCAGGGCTTCAGCATAAAAACTACAGTTTGCAAAAAGTATTGCAACAACGCAGTCTACGAGCGAAACAGACAAGAAAAATAACTGGTCATTTGAGCTCTTGTTACAAAGTCAGCCATACTGTAGTAAGATTGCGTCTCTGTTTCCAGATTTTGCTACTGCTTGCCATAAATGACCACTTGTTTTTCGCAGTCTGTGTAGCTCGTAGACTGCGCTGTTTGCTTTTTTTGCAAATAGTCGTTCTCATGCTGAATTCCTAGCTCTGCGTTCCTACTCTTGACTTTAGCGCCGCTAACGTGCATACTACCAGCATGAAGTTTTCAACGCTACTACTACTTACTTCTGACCTCTCAGCAAGCCAAAGCAGACGGTAGTGGTGTAAATTCACTTTGTACACAACAGCCCTGTTGCTTATGGCGGCAGGGCTTTTTATTTACGCAAAAAACTGTACACAAGCGACAGCTTGCTGCCGCAAACAGCATTCGCAAGGAGACAACATGAAAGCACACATGAACGCAAAGAAGTACCGGCCGATTCCCGCAATCCCGATTGCAAACCGCGTCTGGCCGACAAAGACAATCACACAAGCGCCCGTCTGGTGCTCCGTTGACCTGCGCGACGGAAATCAGGCGCTGATAGACCCGATGGGCATAGAGACCAAGCTTGCTTTCTTCGACCTGCTGGTGAAAGTGGGCTTTAAGGAAATCGAGGTGGGCTTTCCGAGCGCAAGCGACACCGAGTACGAGTTCATCCGCCGCCTTATCGAGGAGAAGCGCATCCCCGACGACGTGACGATACAGGTGCTCTGTCAGGCGCGCGAGAAGCTCGTCCGCCGCACGATGGAGTCAATCAAGGGCGCGCCGTCGGTCATCTTCCATATCTACAACTCCACCTCGCCCGCCCAGCGCAAGTACACGTTTAATAAGTCAAAGGAAGAAATCATCAAGATTGCGACCGACGGCGTAAAGTGCATAAAAGAGTGCATGAAAGACCTGACCGACGACGAGCGCGCGCGGATTCGCCTCGAATACTCGCCGGAGAGCTTTTCGATGACCGAGATTGACTACGCCGTGGAAATCTGCGCGGCGGTCGGCGCAGAGTGGGGCTACGACGAGCAGCACAAAATCATCTTCAACCTGCCCACCACGGTGGAATGCGCCACACCGAACGTGTACGCAGACCAGATTGAGTATTTTGCCGCGCATATTCCTAACCGCGCGGGCGTGATTATCAGCACGCATTGCCACAATGACCGCGGAAGCGGCGTAGCAAGCTGCGAGCTCGGCCTGCTTGCGGGCGCCGACCGCGTGGAAGGCTGCCTGTTCGGTAACGGCGAGCGCACGGGAAACCTCGACATCGTGACCGTGGCGCTCAACATGTTCAGTCAGGGCGTTGACCCCGAGCTTGACCTGCACAACCTGCCCGACATCGCCGACAGCTACATGGAGTATACCAAGATGGACATTCCACCGCGCACGCCCTACGCTGGCGGGCTTGCCTACACGGCTTTGAGCGGCGGGCATCAGGACGCCATCGCCAAGGGCTTTGCCGCCCGCGCCAAGATGGACGCGGACGCCGTGTGGGACGTGCCGTATCTGCTGATTGACCCGCACGACATCGGCCGCAAGTACGAGGGCATCATCCGCATCAACAGCCAGAGCGGCAAGGGCGGCGCAAGCTTTATCCTTGAGCACAACTACGGCTACGCGATACCGAAAGCCATGCAGCCCGCCATCGGCGACCTTATCAAGGCCGCCAGCGACAAGGCGCAACGCGAATTGCAGCCAGAGGAAATTCTTGCGCTCTTCAAGCAGCAGTGGTTACAGACGAAGGCGCCGCTTGCTATCCTCGACCTCGCGCAGACGCACGTGGAAAGCGGCTCCACGGCCGAGGAGCAGGTGGGCGTGCGCGCCGTGGTCACATGGAACGGCGAGCAGCTTTCCGTGGGCGGCAAGGGCAACGGCCCGCTCGACGGCTTTGTAAGCGCGCTCGCGCTCACGCCTGCGCCCAAGTTCAACATCACCGCGTTCCATGAGCACAGCGTCGGCACGGGCAGCAACACGAGCGCCGTGGCGTATGTGCAGATTACGACGGCTGACGGCACGCAGCGCTGGGGCGTGGGCACGTCCAGCAACGTAGGCCGCGCGGGCATCGAAGCCGTAGTGAGCGCGATAAACCAGCTGCGCTAACAGCGGCGGCGTGTGCGCTAGCGGCGGCCATACGGCTTGCGGCGCACTCATTCCGACGAGCGCACTGCCTGCTGTAGCACCGCCCGCTTCCAGCGCCGTGCTTCCTGCTGCTGACTGCGGCAGAAAGCGCGGCGCTGTGCGTTTGTAGCCGCCGCCCCCGCGCGTGACGCACCACAATGCGGCTTCTGACGCAAAAAAAAGGACGGGACGTTCAACGAACGCCCCGTCCCAAAAGGAGAGGAGGATGCAGAAAACAGATGTGCGTGGTGTGTGCTTTCGCGCACCTGCATGAAACTGCAGTGATTGAGGAGGCTGTTACCACAAACGACGTTTGAGCGCGAGCCTCATGCTCTTGCAATCACAAAACAAACCACATTGCCGTGGCTTGGTTACAAGAATACTGCATATTTTTTGATAACGCAAGCAAAAAATGCTTAAATTTAACATAATTCTGTAAAAATTTTCTTGATGCGCGCGTCGAACGCGCTCGTAATCGGCTTGAACTCCTTTAGGAACTCGTTGTCCTCAATGGTGCCCAGCACCGCCTTCATCTCCTCGGCGTTGCGGAACGTAATCGCGCGGAAATAGTCCTTGTAATCCTTCTCGCGCGAGCTGACGGCGGACGTGTACATCTCGTCGGAGACGGCGGTCACGTCGGCAAGGATGTCCTCAAAAGTCTCTTTGGTAAACTCCGCGATGGGGCGCGTGTACAGGAATTCCAGCACGTAGAGCGCGTAGGCGGTCTTGTAGGTGGTGTACAGCTGCTGCATCTCGTCGTAGCAGGCGTGCACCTGCGCCCAGCTTTCGATGGCGCCGCTTTTGATGAGCGAAAGCAGCTCGTCCACCTTTGCCTGCGGCATAATCTGCCCGCCTACGTTCGCCCACGCGGTGTACAGCGGCATGGACTGAATGCGCTCCAGCTCCGCGTAGGTGAGCGACGGGATATGCCGCACGGCGCAGTAGTCGGAAAGCGCGCTTACGGCAAAATATTTGAGGATTTTGCGGTATTCCTTGTAGCCGCGCACGGGCTTGTAAATCGTGGCGCCGTACTTTTTCTGGCAGCGCGCGTCTGTCAGCGTAAAGGTCGCCTCGCCGTTCTGGTGCAGGTAGTCCTTGGCAATCTGGTGCAGCTCGTCGTGGTTGGCGGCGCCCACAGCGCGCGCGTCGCGTATGTTCAGCAGGTAGCGCCCCGTAAGCTCGATGATGCGGTCAACGGCGGCAATCACTTCCTGTATGGTGTCGGGCGCGAGCGGGTCGGTCTCGATGTGCTGCACTTTCACCACGCGCTTGTCGCGCTTCTGGAACTTGAACTTGTTGCGCGTGACGGCGTACATATTGTAGAGGAACCAGTAGGCGGGAATGATGCTGATGTCCTGATTGCAGCCGTTGGAGATGACGAGCGAGAACGGGTACGTGATGTTCAGCTCGTGCTCGTAGCTGCCTTTGGCGACAAGCACGAAGCTTGCGAAGCGGCTGTTGTGCTTGAAGTCGCTGCACAAGCCCGGCCAGAAGCCGCGCCCCGCTATCATCTCGCCGTCGGGCGAGCGTGAGTTGTGGTTAGAGCCGATGGTGGCGCCAGAAGCTATGTTCGTCTGCCCGCAGAGCGTGGAGGCGATGAGGAACGAGGAGTTGTGGTGCTGCTCGTGGAACGGGAAGATGAGGTTGTTCAGGCACTCGCAGCAGGAGATGGTGGAGTTGTCGCCGAGCACGGAGTTGAGCAAGCGCGCGCCGTATTTGAGCTGGCAGTTGCGCCCGATGACGAAGCGCACGGCGACCGCCTGATAGAAAATGTGGCAACCGTAGCCGACGATGCCGTTCACCAGCTCCACGCCCTCGCCGATTTGCGTCGGCTCGTCCTCGCTCGACAGAATCGTGATGTTCTTGAGCTTGAGCGCGCCTTTTATGTACGTCCACGCGCCCACCTTCACGTCCTTTAGGAGCGTGGTGTTCTTGATGATGGCGTCGTCGGCGACGATGCCGTAGGTGTCAAGCGTCGTCGGCTGCGCGTACTCGGTGAGAGAGACAAAGCGCGCAAGCAGCTCGTCGTCCTCGCGGTAGCGCGACCACAAAAAGGCGTCGGCAGGAATCATGCTCTCGAACGGCAGGATGCGCCGCCCGTCGTTCTCGTTCCCCACGCCTATCCAGATGCGGTTGGCTTCTGGCTCGCCGTCCTTTAAGATGCCGTTCCCGAACTTGGCGTGCTTGGTCGCGCTCATCTCCTGCACGTTGAACAGCATGACGCGGCTTCCCACGCGGTAGTTTTCAAGGTAATGCACGTTGCGCACCACTACGTCGTCGCCGAGCACCACGTCGCGCAGGTACGACACGTACAGCCCCGTCTCCAGCGTCAGGTCGTGGAAGCGCAACGTCGCTTTGGTAAGCCGCCCGATGACGAGGAAGCCCGCGATGTGGCAGTAGCGCACGAGCGTGGCGTCAAAAGCACCCGCGCGCGCGTCCACCAGCACGTTCTGCCAGCTTTCGTCGAGGTTCTTGTTGCCGTTCGCCTTGAGCACGGCGATTTCGTCCGCCGTCAGGTGCCGCTTGCCGTCTGTTACGTCGGCAGGAAAGCGTATATTTGCTTTTGCGGCTGCAAGCGCCGCGCTGTCGTAAAATGTTACTGTTGCCATGTCGTCCCCTCTGCTTTAGCTGGCAAAACTGCGCAAAAACGGGCTATCGGCGGCGGGGCGTCCGTTCTGCGCGCCGCCTGCGCGCGGCTGTCAGTTGAGCAGCATTCTGTCGTTAATCTCGCCTTTGGCGGTCTGGAACTTCGCGAGCAGGTCGCTCACTTGCAGGTGCTTTTTTTCCTCGCCGCGCACGTCAAAGACGATGTTGCCTTCCAGCATCATAATCAGGCGGTTGCCGTACTGGATGGCGTGGCGCATGTTGTGCGTCACCATGAACGTGGTCAGGTTGTCTTTCTGCACGAACTGCTCCGTAAGGTCGAGCACCTTCTGCGCGGTCTTGGGGTCGAGCGCGGCGGTGTGCTCGTCGAGCAGGAGCAGCTCTGGCTTTACGAGCGTCGCCATAAGCAGCGTGAGCGCCTGCCGCTGACCGCCGCTCAAAAGCCCCACCTTGCTTTTCATGCGGTCTTCAAGCCCTAAGTCCAGCAACGCAAGCTTTTCACGGTAGATGTCGCGCTCGGCGTTCTTTATGCCCCAGCGGAGCGTGCGCCGCTTTCCGCGCCGCAGCGCCATCGCAAGGTTCTCTTCTATTTCCATGTTGGCGGCGGTACCCATCATCGGGTCTTGGAACACGCGCCCAAGGTAGGCGGCGCGCTTGTACTCGCTCATGTCGGTGATGTCATTTCCGTTCAGCACAATGCTGCCCGTGTCGCAGCTGTGCACGCCCGCAATCAGGTTCAACAGCGTGGACTTTCCCGCGCCGTTACCGCCGATGACGGTCACAAAGTCGCCGTCCTCAAGCGTCAGGTTTATGTCGTGCAGCGCGTGCTTTTCGGTGATGGTGCCTGCGTTGAAGGTCTTTGAAACGTGGGTGATGCTAAGCATTGGTCGCCTCCTGTGGCGCGGCGGGGAGCGCGGCGCGGCGCTTGGTCTTCTTTTTGATGACGGGGATAGAAAGCGCGAGCGTGACGATAATCGCGGTGAGCAGCTTGAGGTCGGTGCTCTTCAAGCCCAGCTGCAACACGACCGCGATGATGATGCGGTAGACGACCGAGCCGAGCACCACGCCAAGGAGCGAGTACCAGAAGCCGAAATGCCTGCCGAAAATCACCTCGCCCAAGATGATGGACGCCAAGCCGACGACAATCGTGCCCTGCCCCATGCCCACGTCGGCGTAGCCTTGGCTCTGCGCCACCAGCGCGCCCGAAAGCGCAATCAGCCCGTTCGACAGCATCAGCCCCAGCACCTTCATCTTGTCGGTGTCCACGCCCACGGCGCGCACCATGCGCTCGTTGTTGCCCGTGGCGCGCAGCGCGGAGCCGATTTCCGTGCCGCAGAACCAGTACAGCGCCGCCACCAGCGCCACGCTGAACAGCACGCCCGTGATGAGCGAGGCGGTGCTTTTCATGTCAATGGCGTCCCAGCGCAAGAGGGCGCACAAGTCGCCCATCACCGTGGACAAGCCCAAAAGCGACGTGTTCGGGCGCCCCATGACGCGGATATTTATAGAATACAGCGCAATCATCGAAAGGATGCCCGCAAGGATTTCGTGTATTTTAAGCTTGGTGTGCAAAAAGCCCGTGACGGCACCCGCAAGCA
>ERZ842401.8107-NODE-8107-length-10472-cov-2.944226_pt1 | contig 10472 bp, 9 predicted proteins | sample MGYA00521270_ERZ842401 | MGnify/ENA primary metagenome ERZ842401 (study PRJEB31892, sample SAMEA3878208) | bioreactor metagenome | biome: Moose rumen | place: Sweden | collected 2011-10 | study: EMG produced TPA metagenomics assembly of the PRJEB12797 data set... | reverse complement strand
GGCTTGTGCCGCTTGTTCGACCGCTTTTGCTTCGGCTTCTGCCTGTGCTTTCTTGGCGTTTTCTTCCGCCGCTGCCTGCGCCTTTGCCGTCTGGTTAGCACGTTCCTGTGCGGCTGCCAACTGCGCGGCAAGTTTTCCTGCCTTTACGCGCTGTTTTTCTGCTTTTGCCGCAAGTTTTTCTGCACGGCGGCGTTCTTTTGCGCTGGCATTGTCGTCAGCAATCAAGCCGTCCTGTGCATTTACCGCACGAGCCGCTTTCTTTGCAGCCTTCTTTAGACGGCGTGCGTTAAAGATGTAGTACACCGTAGGCATGAGGAACAAGGTCATCAATGAACCAAACGTCATGCCGCCAAAGACCGTAAGCGAAATAGGCTGCATGGACTTTGAGCCTTCGCCGGGGAAGAACGCCATCGGCATCAAAGAGATAACCGTAGTCAACGTTGACATCAAAATAGGGCGCAGACGGTTACGGGCTGCTTCCACACACGCTTCTTCCAAACCAAGTCCGCGCTTACGGAGAAGATTGGTGTAGTCAACCAGAACGATACCGTTGTTAACGATAGTACCGACCAAAACCAGCATACCCATAATGGTAACCAAGTTCAGTTGGTTTCCGGTAAAGCCGTAAATCATCATAACGCCGATAAACGACAGCGGAATGGTAAAGATAACGATGAACGGGTCAAGAAGCGATTCAAACTGACTTGCCATAACGACGAATACCAAAATTGCCGCAATCAGGATAATCAAGCCAAAGTTTGCAAACGCTTCCATTGCGTCCGCATAGTCACCGCTAAAGCTAATCGTTACGTTTTCGTCCTTGGGGATATTGTCGTCAATCAACTGCTTAATGCCCGCCTGCACCTTATCCAGCGACATGCCGGAAATAGGCTTACCCGTTACGTGGATAATACGCGCCTGGTCTTCGCGGTAAATCGTATCGCCTTTGTCTTCGTAGTTGGAAATTTTGTGAACAGAATCAAGCATCGCACGCTGATTTTTTTTCATATCTGACATAAGGCTAAAGGCGTGGACAAGTTCTCGCGTACTTTCGACAAGCAAGCCGGTTAACGTTTTACTTTTTTCCGTAGCGTGACCTGCGTGATACATAATTATCCTTTGCAAAGCGTCGTGGAGCATATCAACGCCAATCGCAAGTTCGCCGGCGATTGAATAAATATCTTCTCTGTCAATCGGCGTGATGAAACTCAAATTTAATTTCTCAATAATTCTTTCGTTGACTTTATCTGCGGACGATTCAAGCCCTAAAATTTCGTCAATGCGTTCAAGAGATTTATTTGGGTCTCTCATAATTTCATCAAGCAATATCGCGCCCAAGTGAAAATATTTTGCGTTCTGCGAAAATAAATCGAAGAACTCTGTATCTTTACGTGAAAAGTTAAACATTTTCCATTGCAACTTTCATTTTCGTAGCGACGCCTGGAATTTTTGTAAGCGGCATTGAACAGACGGCTAAACGAATACCATATTGCAAGGGTACGGCGTAAATTAAATCTTTGTGAAGTTCGTTGCAGACGGCTACAGGATTTTCAGAAGGTACGGCAACAAAAAATCCGCCCTTGTACGGCACAATTTTTAAACCGCAACTTTTAGCCTCATCAACAAAAATTTCTGCACGACGTTTAACCATATTTCTAAGTTCAGCCTGTTCATTTTCCAAATCTGCGCGTAGGTTTACATCGTTATCCAACTTGACACAGAGAACTTGAGCGCCGTTGTTGACGTTAGACCAAATAGCGCGGCAAGAATATTTATTCGTCTCATCAAATTCCTTGATAATATTTTCATTCGTCGAAAATGCAACGAGTGCGCCGGTACGTTGTCCGTAGAAAGTGTAACTCTTCGACATACTGAAAGAAAGTAACGTCAAAATATTTTCGGGCATATCGCCAAATTTTTGAGTAAAGCTCCAAGCGATTTTTCTTTCCGCCGCGAAGTCAATGTAGGCAATGTCAACCAACAATGAAATTTTCTTACCATTCGCCGCGTGACTTTTGAGAATTTCCAAAACTTTATCCCATTCATCATCACTTAAAGCGTAACCGGTTGGATTATGCGCGGGTGTGTTCAAAATTATCAACAAAGAATTTTGCGTCGTCAAAAGATTTTCAACCTTATCTGCAAAATCAGTGACGTTAAACGCCGTCAATTCGTCATTGAACAGTTTAAAATATTGAAGACGTTTACCGGTTTCCGCGCAGATGACTTTGTAATTTCCCCAGCACCAATCGGAAGTTAAAACGGCGTCGCCACGTTCGGCATAATTTGCAATGGCATGATGAATAGCACCTGTACCGCCAGCCGTCGCAACTGCGCTGAAATATCCCGCGTAACTCGTATTTTGAAAAACGATATGTTTAACGGCTTCGATAAAATCAGGATTGCCGGCAAGTGCCGCGTAAGTTGTAAAGTCCGTCATTTTCATTTGGCGGAAAACTTTTTCAACCGTCGGCAAAACTGCAAGTTTACCGTCTTCATTCAAAACGACGCCAAGAGTTGAATTTGTAACTTTATCGGCGCCGTGAATTTTTATAGCTTCTCTGCAAGCTTTACCTGCCTCAAAAATCGGGTCGTATAAAGTTCTATTGACGGCGTGACTTGCCGCCATACTGTTTATCATTTACAAAAACTTCCTTTCAAATTAGTAGCTAGTAACTAGTAACTAGTAGCTAGTTACTTTAATTTACAAACAGCACCTAATTATCGCTGACAAAGTACGGATACTTTTTCAAAAAATCTTTCAGCGTCGGTAAATTTATTTCGTCAATATCGCAATGTGAAAATGTTTCGCCCGTCGGAAAATATAAACCTTTCGTCATTGCGTCCTTGATAAAATTTGCGTCGATATATTTTTTATCTTTGTCAACGAGTTCAACACATTCAACGGCAGATTTCATTTTGGTTACAACTTTATCAACGCCGCCCATATATGAAAAATGCCAACCGCCATTTGAAAGACGCGGCAACAATCTGCGTGCATTACGAAAAGCTTGCGGCGATTTCATATGCTTAAACTTGCCGATAACCGTGCCTTCCCAAGAAATTTGACGGTTAATCCAGTCAAAAAAATAAATGTGATAATTTTGCCAACAGACAATCGGCGAATAATCCAAAAAACTTATCGTCCGCATTTGACACGTACAAGGAATTAACGTTCGCGGCGAATATTCCTCTGGATAATACAAAATTATGAGTTCAACATTTTTCGATTTATCAAATTGACTTTCAAGCAAAGTTTGAATCGTAATTGGATTTGGAATTTCATCAACGTCCGAAATAAAAATTAAATCGTCCGGCTCCGCGTCACTCAATCCTTGAATGATATTGTTACGCTGATTATTTTCAATCGACCAATCGCCGACGCCTTTGTATGGTACAACAGAATCGTCCATAACGTAGCGAATTTTTTTGAAGTAGCGTTTAAAATCTTTTTGACGCTCCAAAAAATTAAACGGCTTAGGTACATTGGCGTGAGTTTTATTAGCCTCAACGATTACAAAGTAGTCAACCAAATTCCAAAGTGAATTTAATCGAAGTTCAAGCAATTCAAATTCGTTGTAGAAAGTAAAACAATCGTAAACCTTCATAATTAATCGCTGAAAAATTCATCGTGAATACTGTTGACCGCTTCAATAAGTTGTGAACCTTTAATCAAGCAAGACACGCTGATTTCAGAAGTGCTGATAATGTCGATATTAACTCCTGCGCGTGAAAGTGCTCCAAACATTTTCGCCGCAACGCCGGGATTGCCGACCATACCTGCACCGACGATTGAAACTTTTGCAACGTCTTCTTCAACCAAAACTGCCGCCGCGTCAATGTCTTCTGCAACTTTATCTACAACTTTTTTAGCTTCCGCCAAGTCTGAAAGTTCAATCGTGAAAACAATGTCCGTAATATTTCTTTCAAGGTTACGAATACTTTGTACAATCATATCGACGCTGATATTTGCATTGGCAAGCGCGGAAAAAATTTTATGAGCGATACCTGGTTCATTGTCAACGCCGAGAATTGCAATTTTAGCAACCTTCTGATCGTGTGCCACGCCGCGAATTTCAAAATAATTATCTTCCAAAGTGTAAGCCTCCTTGATAATCGTGCCGATTTTGTCATTAAAAGTTGAGCGGACGTGAATCGGAATTTTAAAGTAATGTCCCATTTCAACGGAGCGCGGCTGCATAACTCCAGCGCCCAATCTTGCCAGCTCCAACATTTCGCGGTAGGTAATTTCCTTCATCTTGCGAGCACTTTTGACAATTCGCGGGTCAGCGGAATAAATGCCGTCAACGTCAGTAAAAATTTCGCACTCATCAGCTTTAAGTGCACCGGCTAATGCTACGGCAGATGCGTCTGAACCGCCACGCCCTAAAGTCACGGGATCTCCAAATTTGTCAACGCCTTGAAAGCCTGCCACGACGACTATATTTCCTTTGTCAAGTTCCTCAAAAACTCTTGCGGGCTTTATGTTCAAAATTCTGCCCTTAGTATGAACTGAATCAGTTTTCATACCAATCATTGCGCCGGTTAAAGAAATTGCGGGCTGTCCCAATTTTTGAAACGCCATTGCCAACAGCGAAATTGAAACTTGTTCGCCTGTGGTTAAAAGCATATCCATTTCGCGCAGGTAAGTTGCTTTGTACGGTTGTTTGTCAATTCCTTCTGCAAGAGTTATCAGGTTATCCGTTGAATCGCCCATTGCCGAAACGACCACTACAATTTTATCGTCAGGCTTTTTCTCGCTTAAAATTCTTTTTGCCACCGCTAAAATTTTTTCTGTCGTTGCAACTGAACTTCCGCCGAATTTTTTTACAACGAGAGCCAATTCAAAATCACTCCATTCTAGCTTTTAGGTGTTAGCTTTTAGCGAATAGAATTTTAACAGAGATTTTATTTGCCGTCAAAAAAATTCACATTGTATACAGTAAAACCTTAAACCGTATTTGCAAAGTGACAAAAATGATATAAGTTTAAGCTTTACAAAATAGTTTCCAACGGTAAAAATAAATTTGTCTGCAAAAAGCGATTGTAAATACGCTCCAGTTACTATGCTATAAAATTGTGGACAAAATCCCAATCGCGTTATAAAATAAGTTGCCAATAAGTTTTGGACTGAAAGGGGGCGCGTAAGTTGCTTGAAATTTACAAATCGCAAGAATCAGGGCATCTTGAGGAATTGACGCTGAAAACTTTGGAAAAAGGCGCGTGGATAAATATAATTGACCCGACACCTTATGAACTAAAAGAAGTAAGCGCAGTTACTAATGTTGAGCCGGATTTTTTGCGCTCGGCACTTGATGAAGAGGAACGCTCACACATTGACGTTGAGGAAGAATCTATAATGATTTTAACTAATGTTCCTGTTGTCTATGATGAAGAAAGTTACGATACGTTGCCGCTTTCAGTAATTCTTACAAAAAAATATATCATAACGGTTTGCCTTGAAGAAACGCCCGTAATTGCAAGTTTCAATCAGCGTACTGCACGACTTTTCCACACTTACAAGCGGACGCAATTTCTTTTTGAAATTTTGTATCGCTCGGCAACTTTTTATCTGCGCTACCTTCGACAAATTAATAAACTTTCCGACGAAATTGAAGACCAACTGCGCCAATCAATGAGAAACAGCGATATTCTTCGCCTTATGGAACTTCAAAAAGGTTTAACTTATTTCAATGCGGCTTTACGTTCCAATGATGCCGTACTTGAAAAAATTATGCGCCTTCGTACAAATAAAACTATCGACGGCATTTTGGAAATGTACGAAGAAGACGAAGACTTATTGGAAGACGTCATCATTGAAAATAAACAGGCGCGTGAAATGGTTGAAATGTACAGCCAAATTCTGTCGCAGATGGCAGATATTTTTTCGTCAATCATCTCAAACAATCAGAATAAAGTTATGAAATTTTTAGCCGCAGTAACAATTATAATTGCTGTTCCGACCGTCATAGCAAGTTTTTTTGGAATGAATGTTCCCGTTCCAATGGAGGGCAACGACTACGGCTTTGTCACCGTTATTGTTATCGCAATCATTGCGTCAACAATCGCGTCATATTTCTTTTGGAAAAATCGAATGTTTTAATAAAAAATTTTTCAACAAAAAAGCTCAACACAAATTGTCGTGTTGAGTTTTTAAATTTTCGGTAAAAAATTTTATGCTTTAAGTTCTTGCAAAAATCTTTTCAAAGCATCTTGCCAAGTAGGAAGGCGATTAAATCCGGCATCATCTAAAGATTTTTTGCTAAGCCGCGAATTAAACGGACGACGCGCAGGCGTAGGATAATCTGCCGTAAAAATTTCTTCGACTTCAACTTTCTTTTTAGCAAGCTTGAAAATTTCCTTAGCAAATTCAGCCCAACTGCAAAAACCTTCGTTCGTAGCGTGATACGTTCCAAATTTTTCAGTGTGAATCATATCAACCAAAAGCGGCGCAAGGTCTTTCGTGTAAGTCGGACTACCAATTTGATCCAAGACAACTCTAAGTTTTTTATTTTTGTCGGCAAGATTTAACATCGTCTTGACGAAATTTTTTCCATTTATGCCGAAAACCCAACTGATTCGCACGATAAAATTTTTTCTGTTAATAGCACGGACGGCATCTTCGCCCAAAAGTTTACTCCTACCATAAACGTTGCAAGGATTTTTTTCGTCACTTACTTCGTAAGGTTTATTGCCGTCACCGCCGAAAACATAATCAGTACTTGGATAAAGCAATTTCGCGCCGACATCACGGCAAGCCTCCGCAATATACCGCGTTGCCATTCCGTTTATCCTAAGTGCCAATTCCGCTTCTTCTTCCGCTTTATCAACGGCAGTGTAAGCCGCACAATGAATTACTGCGGACGGCTGATGATTCGCGATAAAATTTTTGATATTTTTTTCGTCAGTCAATTCAATTTCGCTACGTGACGTTGCTATAAATTCTTCACCGCGTCTTTCAAGTTCCAACGCGACATCATAACCAAGTTGACCGGTTATGCCCGTTACAATTACCATTTAAAATTAATCTCTCCTAAATTTCTTCAATATCTTCCGGATGATTTTTGACGTATTCAAGATATTTTTCAACTTCTTCGTCGAAAGATTTATCTTCAACCGCTTTAAGCTGAAACGCCAACATTGCAACCGACGCAATACGCGAAATTTCGTACGGCTTAAAAGTGTCAATTAATTTAGAAACTGTCCGCATCATTTCTCCGCGCATTTCCCTTTCATAAGTACCTACGCGATACAGTGAAAGAAAGTCAAACATTTGCTGTTCCAAAGGCGACCATCCAAGCGCCACGCCAATATTTGAACGCGGACTTTCGTGGTATTCAATATTTTCGTCTGCGTCACCAATATCGGGGATATACATTTCTTCTTCATCATCAATAATAGGTTTTCTCATAAAAATCGCCTCCGACAATAAAAATTTTTTTCGCCGAAAGTATAGCACTAACTGCGCGTGACTGCAAATTTTTTTTACTCAAAATCAAAGTTTTAAAACCTACTTTTTCTTTTGTGCAAAAAGTATTTTCTTACAAACAGACTTCAGCCGCTGAATTCAAGTGAGATTAACCGGCTTTATTTACCAACATTCCTAAAAATTCTATAAAGGAAAAATTTTTTATTTGTCGAAAAATATTTGCCATAAAAATTTGAGTTTGGGATTGATAAATGGAACAAATTAAAACCGCAATTATATTAATAAGTTTTGGAACGAGTAATGAGAAAGTTCGTAACTTGACGATTGATAAACTTGCCACAGAAATTTCTGCGACGTTTCCAAATTTTGAACTGCGCCAAGCTTACACGTCAAACTTTATCATAAAAAAATTGTTGCAACGCGGCATAAAAATTTCTAACGTCGATGAACAAATTGCCAATCTGCGCGCAGAAGGTTTCGACAAAATAATTTTGTTGTCGACACATTTAACCGCCGGTGAAGAGTTCGATAGCAAAATAAAAATTCACGCCGCTGATGACGTAAAAGTTTTATCGCCGATTTTTTCAGATGACTTAAGAAAAATTTCGGAAATTATTTTGAAATGCTATCCAATCACTGATGAAGATTTAATTTTAATCGGGCACGGTTCGCCCAATCGTCACAATCCTGTTTATGAAAATTTTCAGCGGCTGATTGATGAAAATTACCAACATATTCACGTTGGAGTTATTGAAGAAAGTGACACGCCGAATTTTAATCACGTCGTCGAACGTTTAAAAAATCGTAACGTAAAAAAAATTTTGTTAGCTCCACTTCTTTTTAACGGAGGTATGCACGTCGAAAAGGACATTAAAATTTTTTGGCGCGATAAATTTATAAATCTTGGTTATGACGTGAAAGTTTGCGGCGATTGTTTAGGTACGTTTAAAAATTTTCGTGAACTTTATCTTCAAAAAATTTCTCAAGAATATTTGCGAAAGGAAATTGATGAAAATTAAAATTTATACAGACGGTTCTTGCTTGGGAAATCCCGGCGCGGGAGGTTACGCGGCAATCCTAATTGATGAAAATGGTCACTGCGAAGAAATTTGCGGCGGAGAATCTTTTACGACAAATAATCGTATGGAGCTTACGGCGGCGATTGTTGCGCTTAAAAAAATTTCTGAAGATGACGTTGCGGAAATTTTTACCGACAGTACTTATTTGCGTAATGCCTTCACTCAAAATTGGTTGGAAAATTGGAAACGTAAAGGTTGGCGATTGTCAAACGGCAAGGCAGTTAAAAATATTGATCTTTGGACTGAACTTGACGAATTAATTTCAACGCGCAACGTAAAATTTAATTGGGTTAGAGGTCACGCCGGAGATTTGCTTAATGAACGTTGCGATAAACTTGCACACGATACGGCCAAAAAATTTTCCTTGCATTTATGAAAATGTTGTGGTAAAATTGCTAACGTTAAAAATTTATATTCATATTGTTTCGGGACGTAGCTCAGTTTGGGAGAGCGCTTCCTTGGGGTGGAAGAGGTCGTGAGTTCAAACCTCGTCGTTCCGACTTTTTGTTTAGATGAAATTTCAAATAAAAAAACTTCGGCAAAATTTTTTGTCGGAGTTTTTTTAGTGTAAGTACGCTTTACAAATTTTTAAATGCTGTTGTATAATTCAACCGACATTTTGAAATTAATGAATTTTCGCTATGGCAAGAAATAAACGACTCCCTTAATGGGGGTAAATTTTTAAATAAATGTTTTTATCTACAGATAAAAATTATAGGAGGAATTATCATGAATATCTTTAAGACAGCAATATTAATGGCGTTGATGACAGGCATAATGGTAGCAGTTGGTCAATTAATCGGCGGCAGTGGCGGAGCAATGATAATGCTTTTAATTTCAGTTGGGATAAATTTTTTCACGTATTGGAAAAGTGATTCAATGGTTTTGAAAATGTACAACGCACGCGAAATTTCAGAATCTGAAGCACCGCAACTTTACAATCTCGTGAAAAAACTTGCACAAAATGCCGAATTGCCTATGCCGCGTGTTTGCGTGATTGAAAGCAACGTTCCCAACGCTTTTGCTACCGGAAGAAATCCTGAACACGCCGCCGTTGCAGTCACCACCGGCATTATGAGGACACTAGATTATAATGAACTTTCCGGCGTACTTGGTCACGAATTGGCGCACGTAAAACACCGCGATATTTTAATTGGGACAATCGCCGCCGCAATGGCAGGCGTAATTTCAATGATTGGCAGTATTGTACAATGGGGAGCGATTTTTGGCAGTCGTAGTGACGAAGATAACAACGGTTGGATAGGAACTCTTGCAGCGATAATTATTGCACCTCTTGCCGCGTCAATTATTCAAATGGCAATTTCACGTTCTCGCGAATACGATGCAGATAAAACAGGCGGCGAAATTTGCGGAAACCCAAATTATTTGGCAAGTGCTCTTGAAAAAATTGAGCGATATACGTTAAACGCTCCGCCGCTTGAAAATGCCGGTGACGCTACTGCCCATATGTTTATCATCAATCCTTTTGACGGAACAAAAAAATTTTTGAAAGGACTTTTCTCGACTCATCCCGACACTTCCGATAGAATTCAAAAACTTCATGCACAAGCGGCTGTCTTGGGAATTTCCGAGTAAAAATTTATACGCTTTCATTTGTTGAATTCTATGGGAGTGGAATTCGTGAAAAAATTTTTTAAACTATTTGCGGCGATAATCCTAGCCGTTTTTATGTTTACGCCGCTAAAAGTTCATGCAGTTGACGCTTGGGCATTGGCAGCGCAAGGTTTAGGTGTTTACGCGGCATATCGCTCGGCATTATCTTCAATTTTAGCTATGGGTAACGACGTCAACGCGCAGATGACTGCTAAACGGCAAGATGAACGCGAAAACGGCATTGATAAAAATCCACATGACGTTGAAATTGTCAACAATATTATGACGCGGCTTGTAAGCAACGGCGAATATACATTGCGCGTAAATTCTCTGCCTTTTATCTGGAACGT
>ERZ842401.8106-NODE-8106-length-10472-cov-6.803878_pt1 | contig 10472 bp, 7 predicted proteins | sample MGYA00521270_ERZ842401 | MGnify/ENA primary metagenome ERZ842401 (study PRJEB31892, sample SAMEA3878208) | bioreactor metagenome | biome: Moose rumen | place: Sweden | collected 2011-10 | study: EMG produced TPA metagenomics assembly of the PRJEB12797 data set... | reverse complement strand
ATCACGGACAGGTATGGCCCATCTCATGGATTACGGAGTCCATCTACGAATGTGCCTTCGGAGCACACAAAAGAGGCCACACCAACTATTATGTCAGCAGTGGCCTCGGTATCTGGGGTGGCAAGTTCCGCATCGGAACCCGCTCAGAATATGTGGTGCTTAATCTTCAGCGCTAAAACGACAGTCGGGATTCTCTTCCAGATAATACTTTGAATAGGCGACATAGTGCTCGGCATTATCCGTCTGACCGAGACGGGTGGGCTTGATGTACTTGGCAGGTACCCCACCCCATATCTCGTGAGGACCGACCTTCGTGTTCTGCAGCACTAAAGCTCCAGCAGCCACAATGGCTCCCTCGCCTATCTCACAGCCGTCGAGTAGCGTTGCTCCCATGCCAATCAGCGCATGGTCGTGGATGGTACAGGCATGTACGGTGACGTTATGACCTATGGTGACATAGTTTCCAATATGGGTGGGGCCCGTCTCATGGGTCACGTGGACACACGAGCCGTCCTGGACATTGGTACAATGGCCAATGGTGATGGGGGCCACATCGCCACGAACCACCGCATTGAACCAGATGGAGCACTCGTCGCCCATCGTCACATCGCCCACGATGGTGGCGTTCTCGCTGAAATAACAGTCCTTGCCCCACTTCGGGGTAAGACCACGATAACTCTTGATTAAAGCCATGATTATAGTTGATAGTTGATAGTTGATAGTTGATAATTTAGGGGGTGAACATCGGAAAGAATCTTCTCGGTGGCTCCCGTCATGCTCTTGACGAAGGCTCCCGACTTCTCACCTAACTGCTTAGCCAACTCAGGATGGTCGACAAAGCCTTGCATCAGTCGGCGGAAATCGCTGGCATTAGCAATCTCCAGGCCTCCGCCACATTGCTTCAAGCCCTGTGCCTCCTGGAAGCGCTGGTTGTTAGGACCGAAGAATACGGGAACATCCCAGACGGCAGCCTCGAGTGTGTTATGGATGCCCACGCCAAAGCCTCCGCCCACGTAGGTGACATCGGCATAGTGATAGATGCTTGACAGCAAACCGAAACAGTTGACAATCAGTACCTCGGCATCCTTGACATTGTCCTCTGTGGCCTCCGTATAACGAACCACCTGACGACCTGCCAACAGCTTTTCGATTTGTACGAGATGGTCGTCGGCAATCACATGGGGAGCAATGACAAGCTTCCAGTCGGGATGTTCACGGAAGTAGGGGATGAAAATCTCCTCGTCGGGCTGCCAACTGCTGCCGGCAATAAAGCACTTGCTGGTGCCTTTGAACTGCTCAACAACAGGAAGTTGCTTGGCTGCGGCCTTGATTTGCAGCACACGGTCGAAGCGCGTATCACCCACCACCTGCACATCGGTAATACCTATCTTGGCAAGAAGTTCCTTGCTGATGTCGTTCTGGACATAGAAACGGGTAAAGCACTTGAGCACATGACTGTACTGGCGACCGTACCAGCGGAAGAAAATCTGACCGGGACGGAAGATGCTGCTCACACTATAGACAGGAACCCCGCGGTGGCGCAGGATATGCAGATAGTTGTACCAGAACTCATACTTGATGAAGAAGGCCATCACCGGACGGATGGTACGCAGGAACCGGCGCGCATTAGTAATCGTGTCGAGAGGCAGGTAACAGATGATGTCAGCCCCTTCGTAGTTCTTACGGACCTCATAACCTGAAGGTGAAAAGAAGGTCAGCAGAATCTTATATTCAGGATGGTCACGACGCAACTGCTCCATCAGGGGACGTCCCTGTTCGAACTCACCCAGCGAGGCAGCATGGAACCACACATACTTGGCGGTGGGGTCAACCTGCTGACGCAATATGCGTATGGCATCACGCTCACCACGCCACATCTTACGCACCTTCTCGTTGAAAAGGCTTACGACGATGACGCCTAACTGGTAGAGATATATAATGAGGTTATACATTAGCCTAATACTTCTATGGCGCGCTTCATTCGCGATAGCGTCTCCTGTTTACCTAAGAACGCTGAGATGTCAAACATACCGGGACCCTTGCCCTCGCCAACGAGCGTCAGTCGCCAAGCGTTCATGATGTTTCCCAGCTTATAGCCCTTCTGTTCTATCCACTGGTGTACTATCTGCTCCTGATTCTCCAACGAGAAGTCATCAATGCCTTCCAACACACCAATCAGCTCAGAAAGCTGTTGCGCACTATCCTCCTTCCAACGCTTCTTGGCGGTCTTCTCGTCATACTCCGTAGGAGCCACGAAGAAGAATGAGCACAAGGGCCACAACTCATGGACAAACGACACGCGGTCTTTCATCATAGCCGTAACCTGAAGGATACGCGCTGAGGTCTCATGGGGACAGTGCTCCTTGACGATGGGCTCGAACAGGGCTGCAATCTCCTCGTTCGACTTCTTCAGGATATACTCGTGGTTGAACCAGATGGCCTTCTCGTAGGCGAACTTAGCACCAGCCTTCGAACACTTCGAGATGTCGAACAGGGGAACCAGCTCATCAAGCGTAAACAACTCCTGCTCCGTACCTGGATTCCATCCCAGCAAGGCGAGGAAATTGATGACAGCCTCCGGGAAGTAGCCATCCTCACGATAGCCGCGAGAGGTCTCACCCGACTTGGGGTCTTTCCAACGCAATGGGAACACCGGGAAGCCCAAGCGGTCGCCATCGCGCTTCGACAACTTACCCTTTCCGTCGGGCTTCAGCAACAAGGGCAGATGGGCGAACTGGGGCATGGTATCTTCCCATCCGAAAGCACGATACAACATGACGTGCAACGGAGCTGAAGGCAGCCACTCCTCGCCACGAATGACATGAGAAATCTCCATCAGGTGGTCGTCGACGATATTGGCCAGATGGTAAGTGGGCAGCTCGTCAGCACTCTTATAGAGCACCTTGTCGTCGCAGATGTCGCTCTTGACGCGTACCTCGCCACGAATCAGGTCGTTGACCAGAATCTCCTGACCAGCCTCAACCTTGAAGCGAACCACATACTGCTTGCCGTCGGATATCAAGGCATCCACCTCATCTTTCGGCATCGTCAGCGAGTTGCGCATCTGACTGCGGGTATGACAGTCGTACTGGAAATTCTGTATCTCATTGCGCTTCTGCTCCAGCTCCTCGGGAGTATCGAAAGCAATATATGCCTTATCGGCATCCAACAGCTGCTGGACATACCTCTTATAGATGTCACGACGCTCGCTCTGACGATAAGGACCCTTGTCGCCACCAAACGAGACACCCTCGTCGAACTGGATACCCAGCCACTTGAATGATTCAATGATATATTCTTCAGCACCAGGAACGAAGCGGGTAGAATCGGTGTCCTCAATGCGAAACACCAAGTCGCCACCATGCTGACGAGCGAACAGATAATTATATAACGCAGTACGCACACCACCGATGTGCAAAGCCCCTGTGGGACTGGGTGCAAAACGCACCCTAACTCTTCTTTCTGCCATGTATTACTAATTTTAGGTGCAAAGGTACAACTTTTTATTTTATTTTTTGTATCTTTGCAAGCAAAAATATAAAAATGAGTAGTACATTCATAAAAGAAGAACTCAAGTGGCGCGACATCCTAATACGTACGGCATTAGTTATCGCGACAGTGGCTATTGTCGTATGGGCTATGCCTCAGGACAATCGTAGCTATTACCACGTAGAAGAGGGCAAGCCTTGGAGATATGCAGACTTCACAGCACCATACGATTTCCCCGTATATAAATCGGAAAGCGTCATCAAGGAGGAGCGAGACAGTGCCTTGAGGCAGTACGAACCTTATTATAAATATGACAAAAGCGTAGAACAGCGCATGGTGAAAAAGTTCGATACCGACTATGCCAACGGTATCCCTGAACTGCCAAAATCCTTTGTCTATATCATTTCCAACCGCCTACACAGCCTGTATCAACAGGGCATTATGGAGCAGAAAGAGTATGCCGAACTGCTCAAGGACACGGCACGGATGATACGTGTTGTCAATGGCAAGGAGGCTGCTACCGTCTCAATCCATGAGGTCTACTCAGCTAAAACAGCCTACGAACAGCTGTTTATGGAAGACCAGCTTTCTGTCCTACGAACAGTCTTGCAGAAATGTAATTTGAACGACTATATAGCTCCCAACCTCATCTATGACCGAGAGCGCAGTGAGACGTATAAGAACGACTTGCTGTCGGGTATCGCACTGGCAAGCGGACTGGTTCAGAAAGGACAGAAAATTGTAGACCGTGGCGAGATTGTTACGGAGAAGACCTATCGTATTGTCGAGTCTTTTAAGCGTGAAAACGAACGCCGCCACGAAGATGATGCACAAAGCAAGATATCATTGCTGGGTAAAATCATCTATGTTACCCTCCTCATGCTGGCATTCACACTCTATCTGACGCTCTACCGCAAAGACTATTTTGAGAAGCCACGTAGCATGCTGATGCTTTATACGCTCATCATCATCTTTACACTACTGACGGCTCTCTTCATGCGCAACACGTTTATCCACGTGTATATCCTACCATATGCTATGGTGCCTATCTTCATCCGTGTGTTCATGGACTCGCGGACGGCCTTTATGACCCATACCATCATGATTCTGATATGTGCAACCATGCTGCAACACCCCTACGAGTTTATCGTCGTGGAACTTGTTGCGGGTCTTACTGCCATCATGTCGCTCAGAGAACTGTCACAGCGCTCACAGTTGTTCAAGGCATCCATTTTCATCTCACTGGCCAGCATGGTGGTTAATCTGGCTTTTGACTGGATGCACGCCGATGCGCTGACACAGATTGACTACAGCACCTACAACTATCTGATAGCAAACGGCATAGCCCTACTCTTTGCCTATCCACTGCTGTACCTGATAGAGAAAACCTTTGGCTTTACCAGCGACATTACGCTGATAGAGCTGTCAAACACGAATAGTGAATTGCTCAGGCAGATGAGTGAAGTTGCCCCTGGTACCTTCAACCACTCCATCCAGGTGGCTAATCTGGCTGGCGAGATTGCCAACAAAATCGGTGCTAAGGCTCAGTTGGTACGTACCGGTGCCCTTTACCACGACATTGGAAAGCTCTCAAACCCTATTTACTTTACAGAGAACCAGTCAGGTATTGACCCTCATGAGACGCTAACAGATATCGAGAGTGCACAAATCATCATCAGCCACGTCACCGAGGGACTGAAAATGGCTGATAAATATAACCTGCCACAGGTTATACGCGACTTCATCTCAACTCACCACGGACTGGGTAAAGCAAAGTTCTTCTATATCCGCTACCATAACGAGCATCCCGATGAGCCGGTCGACGACCTGCTATTCACCTATCCTGGTCCTAACCCGTTTACTCGCGAGCACGCCTGTCTGATGATGGCCGATACCGTAGAGGCTGCATCTCGCTCATTGCCCGACTATACGGAACAATCTATACGCTCGCTGGTAGAACGACTTATCGACACACAAGTAGCAGAAGGATATTTCCGTGAGTGTCCTATCACCTTCCGTGATATCCAGTATGCCAAGACGGTACTTATCGAGAAACTGAAGACTATTTATCATACAAGAGTCAGCTATCCCTCAGAAAAGAAGTAAAAACACTGTTTGCGTACACAAAAATACGCACACTTTGGCACATTTGCGCAAAAAGTGTGCATATTTTAGTTAATAAGTCTTAATATTCTATGCACTTTTATCGTCGTTTTGTGCAATACCATTACCTTTGCAGCCGTTTTTAGCAAAATAAGTTTAAAAGTAATGAAAAAGATTTTAGTATCATTCATTGTTTTCACGATGACTTCGGTGAACGCCTTGGCTGGCGGTATCCTCACCAACACTAATCAGAGTGTCGATTTTCTTAGAAACCCTGCCCGCGATGCCGCTATCGGTCTCGACGGTGTTTACTCTAACCCTGCCGGTGTAGTTTTCATGCCTGAGGGATTCCATCTGGGTATCAACTGGCAGTATGCTCACCAGTCGCGCACTATCACTTCTACCAACCCCGTATTCCAATTGGGTAGGAAGAACAACGAGAATAACCCCACCAAGATTTTCGAAGGTGTTGCCAATGCCCCTATCATTCCTTCTATTCAGGTTGCCTATAACATGGAGAACTGGAGCCTGCAGGCCAACTTGTCAGTACCTGGCGGTGGTGGCAGCTGCGAGTTCGACGATGGTCTTGGCTCTTTCGAGAGTGTAGTAGGAAATATCGCAGCCTCGCTGGCTCCCCTTGGTGCTTTAGGCTATGATATGGATGGCTATATGAAAGGACGCCAATATTATTATGGTGTACAGATTGGTGCTGCTTGCAAGGTAATCCCCAATCTCTCACTCTATGGTGGTCTTCGCATGGTCTATGGTGATGCCACCTATAAGGCAAAGATTAGCAACATCCAGGTGAAGACTGCCAATGGCTATGTAGACTTTGGCAGCTATCTCCAGGCTGTGACAGAAGCTGGCTATGGCGAGGCGGTTGCTCCACTTCAGAAATATTCTGATGGCGTGAACCTGCTGTGTAACCAAGATGGCGTAGGCTTTGCTCCTATCATTGGTGTGGATTACAAGACTGGCAAGTTCAACTTTGCCGCCAAGTACGAGTTCCGCACCCAGATTCGTATGAAGAATGAGTCAACGGTCAATGAGGCCAGCGCCATTGAAGCTGTCAACAAGTACCGTGACGGAGAGTATGTCAACGAAGACATGCCTGCCCTGCTATCCGTAGGTGTACAGTATAGTCCTATCGATATCGTACGCATCAATGCCGGTTATCACCACTACTTCGACAAAGATGCTTCTTGGTATAATAATTCACAAAAACTGTTGGACCACAATACCAGCGAGTTCCTGCTGGGTGCTGAATGGGATACCACTGAGAACCTGACTTTCTCAGCTGGTGGTCAGTTGACGCGCTATGGCATGAGCGACGAGTACATCAGCGACATGTCATTTGTTGTCAACAGCTATAGCATAGGTTTCGGATTCAACTACAAACTGTCCCATAAGGTTGCTATCAAGGCGGCTTATTTCCAGACCTATTATGGTGACTACGACCGTACGAATGCCACCAATCCTCAAATCAAAGACTCCTTCACCCGTTCCAACCGTGTATTCGGTGTAGGCTGTGAGTTGAGCCTGTAAAGTACTAAAGAGGATCTACGTCAAAGTAAATTTGCAACGACGAATAACGCTTATCCGCGAGCATCTGTGATTGCGCAAGCAGCAGGTACTCGCGGACTTTTTTCATATCGATGCCCAACTCCAGCTTGAGCACCAGTTTGCGGATGTTCTGCGATTTCACCTTGGCCACAGCAGGCTTGTCAGGACCCAGCACGCGGTCACCAAACCATTGACGCAGACAGGTGCCCATAGTCATACTTGCCCTGTTGACCACTTCGTCGTGGTTGTGTTTCAGAAACACATAGACCAAACGGCAATAAGGTGGATAGCGAAAAGCCTGCCGCTCGGCTATCAAGTCTTTATATAAAGCGGTATAGTCGTTGCGTACCACCTGCTGGATGACAGAGAGTTCCTTATTCTTGGTCTGTAGGATAACCAGTCCGCGCTTACCCTTTCGACCTGCTCGTCCGCTGACCTGCGACATCATCATAAAGGCATGTTCAAAAGCTCTGAAGTCAGGATAGTTCAGCATCGTATCAGCGTTCAGGATGCCCACCACCGACACCTTGTCGAAATCGAGTCCCTTAGAAATCATCTGCGTACCTATCAATATATTAGTACGTCCTGCTGAAAAATCTGTGATAATGCGCTCGTATGCATTGCGGGTTCGCGTAGTATCCAAGTCCATACGTGCCACCCGGGCTTCAGGAAACACCTCACACACCTGTTCTTCTATCTTCTCCGTACCATAACCCTTGGCACGCAGGTCGGTAGAGCCGCAACAAGGACACTCCGTTGGCACTTGATACGTGGAACCACAGTAATGACAGGTCAGCTGGTTCAGCTGACGATGAAGTGTCAGGCTGACATCACAATGCTGACAGCGGGGCACCCACCCACACTGCCGACATTCAATCATCGGAGCGAAACCACGACGATTCTGGAAGAGGATGGCTTGCTCGCCACGTTCCAAAGCCTCTCTCACACGTGTCAGCAGCAAAGGTGAGAAAGGACCAGCCATCATTCTGCGGTGTTGCAGGTCAGCCACGTCGACAAGTTGGATTTCAGGCAGTTCAATACCCTGGTAACGCTCCGTCAGTTCTACCAGTCCATACTTACCCGTTTTGGCATTATGGTAGCTCTCCATCGAGGGCGTTGCAGTGCCCAATAACGTCTTTGCTCCAAACATCTGTGCCAGAATGATAGCTGCCGAACGCGCATGATAGCGTGGAGCAGGGTCTTGTTGCTTATAAGAGGTCTCATGCTCCTCGTCGACGATGATAAGTCCCAGGCGCTGGAAGGGCAGCAAAACAGCCGACCGTGCACCAAGAATCACGTCGTAGGGATTCTTCGAGAGTTGTTTCTGCCAAATCTCCACTCGTTCTGCGTCGGAATATTTGGAATGGTAGATACCTAACCTGTTGCCAAAAACGCGCTGCAAGCGTTGCATCATCTGCACGGTAAGCGCTATCTCCGGCAACAGGTAAAGCACCTGCTCTTTACGTTCCAAAGCCCTTTGTATCAAGTGGATGTAGATTTCCGTCTTGCCACTCGACGTCACTCCATGCAACAGTGTGACGTTCTTCTTCATCATTGACATCAGGATAGCGTTATAGGCCGTCTGTTGGGCATCGCTCAGCGGCTTCACATATTCTGGGTGATAATCACCACCATGGTTCAAACGTCCCACCTCCACCTCATACGTTTCCAGCATCTGTCGTTTTTCCAACTGCTTCAGAGTCTCTGCCGAAACGTGGCTGGCATTCATCAGTTCCTCACGTGTAATCTCCGATGGCGCTACTCCATCCTCCACCTGGTCCCATCCCGACAGTTCAAGATAAACCGTAAAAGCATCCAACTGGCGGGGAGAACGTGCCAGCACATTCAATGCCACATGCAGGGCTGTCACGTTTCTATAGGCCTGTGTCAGCCGGATATAGGTTTCCGTCTTGGGCTTATACCCGTCTTCAGCCTTCAACCCTGACGGTAGAGCGGCCTTATACACCTCGCCTATTGGTGACAGATAGTAGTCGGCAATCCACTGCCATAGTTTCAACTGACGCTCCGTCACCGCAGGTTCTGAATCCATCACCTGGGTAATGGGTTTCACAGCATATCCTTCTGGCTTTACGTCATGTACCTTCGCCACAACGCCCAGATACGTCTTACTACGCCCAAAGGACACCAGCACACGCATCCCGACACCTATGCTCACGCCTTCAGGCACAGCATAGGTAAACAACCCCTGTAGGGGTAATGGCAATATGACGTCAGCGTACAAGGCAGTATTCCCCGTTTTTACTTATCAGTCACCTTACGAAAGCTCTGCAATTTCTCCCCGTAGCATAAGTCGCCACAGTCGCCAAATCCTGGTACGATATACTTCTGCTCGTTCATGCCCGCATCAATAGCGGCACACCAGATGGTAGAGTCCTCGGGCAGCGCCTGTTTCACCACCTCGATACCCTCGGGGGCAGCAATCACACAACACAGGTGAATCTTCTTGGGTTTTCCAGCCTGCAACAACGACTCGATAGCAGCAGCCAGACTACCACCTGTTGCCAGCATGGGGTCTACGATAAGCAGCGTCTTGTTCTTTACGCTCTGCGTAGCGATGTATTCGGTATGCACACCCACCTCAGTATGTTCACGATTGATATACATACGGAAAGCAGATACAAAGCCGTTGTCAGCCTTGTCGAAGACATTCAGGAAACCCTCGTGGAAAGGCAGTCCTGCACGCAGTACGGTAGCAATCACCATATCCTCTTCCTTGATGATGGGAATATCGAGTGTTCCCAGTGGTGTGGTCACTGTCTTAGGTTTATATTCCAATGTTTTCGAAAGTTCGTAAGCCATCATTTCACCTATACGACGCACGTTGTTACGGAACAGCAGACGGTTCTGCTGATACTTCCTGTCGCGCAATTCAGCCATGTACATATTCATGACACTGTTTTGCTCTGAGAAATTAATTACTTTCATAGTCTTCTGTTTTTGATGTTGCAAAGTTAAGCATTTTGCGTGGATTTTTGCAAAGTCAACGTGACAAAAGTTTCTGGGTTACACCATATTTTGTATACTTTAACCTAAAAACACGTTCCCAAAAGCTAAAAATTATAAATTATAAATAACGAATTATGAATTATTTTGTAACTTTGCAGGCGATTTAAAAATAGGTAATAGTAAATTCACAATAAAAAACAATTTAAGGTATTATGGCAAAGTTAGATTTGACTCAGTATGGCATCACCGGTTCAACCGTGATTGCTCACAATCCATCGTATGAGTACCTCTTCGAAGAGGAGACAAAGGCTGGTCTCGAGGGTTTCGACAAGGGCGTAAACACCGAGCTC
>ERZ842401.8104-NODE-8104-length-10475-cov-4.307582_pt1 | contig 10475 bp, 6 predicted proteins | sample MGYA00521270_ERZ842401 | MGnify/ENA primary metagenome ERZ842401 (study PRJEB31892, sample SAMEA3878208) | bioreactor metagenome | biome: Moose rumen | place: Sweden | collected 2011-10 | study: EMG produced TPA metagenomics assembly of the PRJEB12797 data set... | reverse complement strand
CCATGCACTGGTACTGGTTCCAGATGTTCACCATGCGGTCGAGCTTGTCGTTGCCCGTGCGTACCTTATATATATTAAGCAGGGCATCCCAGTATTCTTGCAGCTCGCGGAAAGCCTGGTCTACCTTCTCCGTCGTGCTGAGGCTGTCGATAAGGGCATGAGCCTTTTCTTTATTGATGACCTGCGGAGCAGAGAATTTTTGGTCTTGCTCATTCTCAATATAACCTAGCAGGAAGATGAAGTCCTTCGACTCGCCTGGCTGAAGGTTAACCTCAATATAATGCGAGGCAATGGGGCTCCAGCCGTGGGCGTGACTGTTGCGAGGCTTGCCCTCCACGACAGCATCGGGATTGGCAAACTCGTTATACAGGCCGATGAAGGTCTCACGGTCGGTATCATAACCCTGAATCTCCGTGTTCACATGGTAGAAGGCATAGTGGTTGCGGCGTTCGCGATACTCCGTCTTGTGATAAATCGTTGAGCCCTCAATCTCCACTTCGCCCGTTGAGAAGTTACGCTGAAAGTTCTCCATGTCGGTGGCAGCATTCCACAGGCACCACTCCTCAAAAGAGAAGAGCTTCAGGTGCTTCACCACGTCGCTCTGGTTGGTCAGCGTCAGCTTCTGCACCTCGCACCACTTCTTCAAGGGCACGAAGAAAAGCACGCTGGCCTCCACACCATCCTTACGGCCCGTGATGCGGGTATAGCTCATGCCATGGCGGCACTCGTAGAAGTCGAGCGGTGTTTTGCAGGGCTTCCATCCGGGGTTCCACACGGTATCGCCATCCTTCACGTAGAAGTAGCGTCCGCCGTTGTCCATCGGCACATTGTTGTAGCGATAGCGGGTGATGCGGCGGAACTTGGCATCCTTGTAGAAGCTGTAGCCGCCGGCGGTGTTTGAGATAAGTGAAAAAAAGTCCTCGTTGCCCAAATAGTTAATCCAGGGCCACGGTGTGCGAGGGTCAGTAATGACGTACTCGCGATGTTGGTCATCGAAGTGACCATATCTCTTCTGTTCCATAGTAGTAAGAGTGTTATGTTATAATAGTTATTATTGTTCTGTTCCTTGCAGGGAGAGCATCAGGCTAATCTCCGAATAGCTGATCTCCGGCGGACATAGCACCTTGATGGGCTTGAGGCCCTGACTGGTGCCTACCATGCGAATGACACGGCGTATGGCCTGCTGATGAGCAGGCGGCACAAGCTCGTCCACGGCCACCTGCCCCGTTCCGACGAACGAGGCCAGATGGCTGAACACGGTGCTGACGGCAATGCCCCGTTCTGCGGCTATCTGCTCCGGCGTCAGCCTGCGCTCGCGCAGCATGCGTAGCGACACATCGGCAGTGCGTTCCTTTGGCACCTTCGGCGGCTTGGGTTTCTTGGGTTGTTTAAGAGCCTTTTCGTCGAGGGCATCGAGCATCGATAGCTGACGCTCCTTCAGATAGCCATCCAGCGTAAAGCCCTGGTCGGCCACTTTCTGTAGCAGGTAGCGCCGGCTCAGCCAAGCCTGCCGCAACTCAGCCAGCACATCGCCCAAGCGGTTCATGGCCTGCTTGTTGTTCGTCTTCACCTCAGCCGACAGCCGGATGGGCTTTTCCAGCAAAGCAACGAGCACCTGTCCGAAATAGTCGGCACTGCGCTTCACCCGCTCTAGGAAGTCTGGCTGGTGCAGCTCGTCGGGGCGCATCAGTTTGATTCTAGCCTGCCATTTGGCAGCTACATCAGTCAGTTGCTGGCGCAACTCTTGCAACGTCTGGTTGTGCAGTTGCATCAGCGAGGAGTGACTATGATAGAAATACTGGGCAAAGAGGCGCACCATCTGGTCTTCGCTGTAGGCAATAGCACGGAAATCGAACAGCTCCAGCAGCAGATGGTGCTCGTAGTCTTCCTTCAGCGTGGGCAGCTGGGCAATGCTGCTGCGAGCAGCCACTTCCTGCTGCGCTATATAGCTGTCCACCCGCTCGTCGTTGATGATGGCGCGCAGCTCGATAGGAGCTGCCAGCACCAGTCCTTCGAGCGTGCGGCAGCGGCTCAATGCCACATAGACCTGCCCAGGCGCAAACGACTGGTTGGCATCAATAATGGCACGATCGAACGTCAGTCCCTGACTCTTATGGATGGTGATGGCCCAGGCCAGCCGCAAAGGATACTGGCGGAAGGTGCCCTGTACGTCGGTTTGTATCTCCCGCGTCTGCGGGTTCAGGGTGTAGCGTGCATTCTCCCATTCCAGCGGTTCCACATCAATGGCCTGCTCATCACCCTGACAGCGCACCAGAATCTGCTTCTGGTCTACATAGGTGACTGTGCCGATGCGCCCATTATAATAGCGGTGCTTGCCCGTAGGGTCGTTCTTCACGAACATCACCTGCGCCCCCACCTTCAACAGCAGAGTCTCGGCCGTAGGATAGGAATAATCAGGGAAGGTGCCCTTAATCTCCGCACCATAGCGGAAGGCTTTGCCTGGCAGCTTCTGCAGTTCGCTCTCATTATAGAAATTGGCCAACTGGTTGTGCGTCGTCAGGCGTATATAGCCGTCTTCGGGCTGGGGGATAAAGGCTGGCTGGCAGCGGCTGTTCAGCCGTTCCAAATCCTGCGGCGAGGGCTGCCCCTCGCGCACATGATTCAATATGTCTACAAACTGCGCGTCCTGCTGTCTGTAGACCTGCTCCAGCTGGATGGTCACATAATCGGTCTGCGCCAGTGCCTTCGAGCCGAAGAAATAGGGAGTATCGTAGTGTGCTTTGAGTAACTTCTCATCCTCGGGAGTCACCACGGGCGTCAGCTGCCCCAGGTCGCCAATCATCAGCAACTGCACGCCGCCAAAGGGCAGGAAGTGGTCGCGATAGCGGCGCAGCACCGAGTCTATGGCATCGAGCAAGTCGCTGCGCACCATCGATATTTCGTCGATAATAAGCAGGTCGAGCGAGGCAATGATTTTGCGCTTCTGCTTGCTGAAGTCGAACTTATCCTTTATCTGCGTGCCCGGCACATAGGGCGACAAAGGCAACTGGAAGAAGGAATGGATGGTCACGCCACCGGCATTGATGGCAGCCACACCCGTTGGGGCCACCACCACGGAACGCTTTCTCGACTGCGCTACGACAGTCTTCAAGAAGGTGGTTTTTCCCGTTCCGGCTTTTCCCGTCAGGAAGATGCTCCTGCCCGTGTTCTCCACAAACTCCCAAGCCGTGCGCAACTCAGCATTTCTCTCCATGGACCAGCTTTATCGGATAATGGCAGCCCAGCCACCGCCGGGAGCCAGATTGACGGTAAGACCTGCAGCTGGGCTGACACGCTGGTTGCGGCTGATCCGATAGTCCATGGCCTCTTTGCTATTGAAAGCGTTCGTGCCATCGGCAAAAATTTCTGCCTGATGCTGTCCCGAGCCCAGGAAAGAGAGGTCGAGGGTCAGAGTGCGGGACGTCCAGTTGGTCATAGCCCCGACATACCAAGTATCACCCTTGCGGCGGGCCACCGCTACATATTCGCCCAGCTCGCCACATAGGGCACGGGTCTCGTCGAAGGTGGTCGGAATCTGGCTGATGAAGTCGGTGGTTTCCTGCTCACGGCGATATTTCGTAGGACTGTCGGCCAGCATCTGCAGCGGTGCGTCGAAGACGACGTACATGGCCACCTGATGGGCACGTGTACCCTGACTCATGGGATGATTATTGTTGCCGAAGAAATTATCGCGGGTGGCATTGTCCATGGCACCAGGAGTATAGTCCAGCTGTCCGCAGAGCATACGCAGGTAGGGAATGGTGACGTCGTAGGCGGGCTGGTCGTGCTCCGGGCCGCGACCGTCGCGGGGTTCCCACTTCGAGTTCTCCAGCCCCTTCACGCCTTCGAAGTTCAGCACGTTGGGCCAGGGACGTTGCACGCCCATGGGCTTCAGTCCGTGGTAGTCGAGCAGCAGATGATGGCGGGCGGCACACTCGGCCATGCGATAAGCCGAGGCAATGCACTGCTGGTCATCGCGGTCGAAGAAATCCACCTTGAAGCCCTTGATGCCCATCTCGCTGTAATGCTGCATGTAGCGCTCCATTACCTCAACACCGCCTCCGACGGCATCATTGCCAATCATGTTGCGCCACGAACTCCAAAGGATGATGCCCACACCACGGCTGTTGCCATAGGCCACTAAGTCGCGCAGGTCGATGGCAGGATTCAGGTTGTCGATGAGCGACTCGCGTCCGCTCCACCCCTCGTCAATGATGATATACTCCAGCTTGTTCTGTTGGGCGAAGTCGATATAATGCTTATAGGTGGCAGTGTTCATGCCCGACTCGAAGTCCACTCCCCAGATGTTGGTATTGTTCCACCAGTCCCAAGCCACCTTGCCAGGCTTGATCCAGCTGGTATCCGTCAAACGCTGGGCAGGAGCCAAGCGCATGGCAATGTCGCAGTCGAGCAGTTGGGCATCGTTATCCACCACGACCACGGCGCGCCAAGGCAGAGTGCGCTGCCCGCTGAGCTTTGCAAGATACGGGGCACGCTTTGTGGGAATCATGTTCAGCCCCGATGGGCGCTGCTCCAGCACCCACGGCGCAAACTCAGCCACGAGACTATTGGCTGCCGTGCCTTTCTTCAGCATCATGCCAGGATAGTCCTCCACCCCTGCATCCAGCACCACGGCCAGCTTGCCCTCGGGCAGACGGACAGCCAGCGGCGTGATGGCCAGCGAGTCGGAGAAAAGCTGCGACAGGCACTGCTGATCATAGTAGCTCTCGAACGAATAGCTGTAACGCTCGCCGGCACGCAGGTCGTTGACGTATGGAACAAAAGCCTGGTAGTCGCCGGCAAAGCGATATTCTGCCAGTTCGTTGTCTACCTGCGCAGCCTTCTTACCACCCAGACAGATGCGATAGGCGGCAGCATCATCGTAGGCACGGAACTCCACCGTGGTGCCTCCACCGAACTTCATGACCAGCAGACCATAGTTGTCGTCCACCTGCTGCTTGTGATAGACGGGGGTGGCAAACGACGAACGCACCTGCTGCTTGCGGCTGACACTGCCACTGCCCGATATGACGTTCTTGCCGTCGACCACGGCCTGGATGGCCGAAGGGGCCAGCACCTGCGTGTCGCCACTCTTCACTTCCCACTTCAGGCTCTGCCCGTCGGCAGTAACGCGCACTTCCAGTTTTCCACTTGGCGATGATAACGAGCTGACTTTCACGTCAGCACTTGCTGCCAGCCCGCACAAGCCGAGCAACAGCATCAGAATGCTTCTTCTCTTCATAGTTGCTTTTGGTTATTATAACCAAAAAACGCAGCACTAACGCTTTTTATTGTGCAAATGCTTGCCAAAAGGAAGAAAAGTTGTAACTTTGCACGCAAAACAAAAAGAAACATGAGAAAATTCGCACCTGCAGCCCTGTCTCTCCTCATCTGCTGCCTGCCGTTCAGCCAAGCAAAGGCACAGGCCGATGGCTTTTCTATCGATACCATCAGCGATGCCGTGTTCCAGCGCATGCTGGGGCACTCGTTTCCACAAGGCTGTACCGTGCCCCGACAGAACCTGCGCTATCTGCGGGTGCTCCATCGCAATGCCGAAGATTCCGTATGCCACGGCGAGCTGGTGTGCAACAAGCTCATAGCCAACGACCTGCTCGACATCTTCCACCAGCTCTATGCGGCCCACTACCCTATTGAGCGCATACGCCTGATTGACGACTACGATGCCGACGACGAGCGATCGATGACTGACAACAATTCCTCCTGCTTCTGCTTCCGCACCATTGCGGGCTCGCAGAAGCTGTCGAAGCACGCCCTGGGCATGGCCATCGACATCAACACGCTCTACAATCCCTACGTGCGTCCTCAGCGCAACGGCACACAGCTGATCAACCCAGTAGCCGGCAAGCGTTATGCCGACCGCTCGAAGCCTTCAAAATATAAAATTGAGAAAGGCGACCTCTGCCATCGTCTGTTCTTGCAGCATGGTTTCACCTGGGGCGGCAACTGGAAGACCAAGAAAGACTATCAGCATTTCGAGAAATAGTCCAGGCCCCCGCTGCCCATCAGCCCCCCAGGAGGTTATTTACGGATTACGCGGATAAACACGGCTCTTATTAGCTATGTTCATCCGCGTAATCCGTGCCAAGACATTGAATGATGTTTTGACCGGCTTTCCGTATGGAGTCTTTAGTTATACTTCAAAATCTGGCCAGGCTTGAGCACCGTCTTCGTGGTGATGCGGTTCAAGCGGCAGATGGCATTGACGGTGGTGCCATGCTTGCGGGCAATGGCCGAGAGCGTTTCGCCCCGCTGCACCTTGTGGTAACCACCCGAACGAGCCTGCTGACGATTGGCACGGGCAGGCTGCTTCACCTCTTGCTGAGGCTGCTGAGCCAGCTGTGCATAGTTGGTATTGTCCTCGCCACCATGGCCACCCACGCCACGCAGGCGGGTAGCCACGAGGCTCTCCTGATTATAGGTTGCCTTGCGGAACATGTAGTAGTCACCCACCACGTCCTGATTATAGAAATCGAACATCAGGGCAGGATTCAGTGCCGTGCCACATAGGCGGGTCTCGAAATGCAGATGTGAGCCTGTGCTACGGCCCGTTGAGCCACCCAGTCCGATGGGTTCGCCGGCACGAACTTCCTGATTTTCCATAACCAGCTGCTTCGACATGTGGCCATAGATGGTCTCCAGGCCATTGGGATGGCGAATGACAACATACTTACCATAGCCCTTAGGCTCGTATCGCACGATACGCACCTTACCCGAGAAAGCAGCCACGATGGTGTCACCCGTGTTCAGCTTGATGTCTAGGCCCTTATGCTGGCGCCCCCAACGGGCCCCGAAGTTCGAGGTGATGAGACGGCTGGGTGAAGGCATGGCGAAATCGCGCAAATCTATGAGGAAGCTATCGGGCAGGGCCGTCTGCTTGTGGGCATACATGTTGTTCCAGTCGTCATACAGTTGTGTAGCAGGCGACTGCTGAACCATCTCGCTCTCCAGCATCTGATTCAGCTGGATAGAGTCGATGGCACGCATCTTACGGTCGATAGGGGCCTGATTAGCCAGAAGATCCTGGGCCGAAGCGGGCATCACTGCCGTCATTGCCAATGCTATCAGGGCCATTTTCTTGATTTTCTTCAGCATGTGTTATTCTGTCTTAACTTGTTATTAGGAATCTCAAAATTGAAAATACGGTGCAAAGTTACGAAAAATAATCTTAGCAGCGGCATGTCAGTGCATTTTTTTGCGTACTTTTAACACTAAACAAAAAAAATGTTGTAATTTTGCAGGCGAATTATCAAAACGATAACAGCAACATATCAACATGAAACAAACTGAAAGAGCAAACTTCGGAAGCCGTCTGGGCATCGTGCTGGCCACAGCAGGTTCGGCTGTGGGACTAGGCAACGTGTGGCGCTTCCCTACCATGACAGGCGAGAACGGCGGTGCTGCCTTTATCCTTATATATATAATATGTGTGCTCGTGCTGGGCATTCCGTGCATGCTCAACGAGTTTATCATCGGCCGCCATGCACAGGCCAACACCGCACGGGCCTATACCAAGCTGGCGGGTGGCACACCATGGCGCTTCATCGGCTATTTCGGCGTGTTCACAGGGTTCATGATTACGAGCTACTATGCAGTGGTTTCTGGCTGGTGCCTGCAATATGTCTTTGCTTCGCTGACGGGTGCCCTCGACGGCAGCCCCGAAGCCGTGGAAAACTATTTTGCCGAGTTCTCGTCGAATCCCTGGAAGCCCATCTTGACGATGCTCACATTCATGCTCATCACGCACTTTGTCATCACGCGCGGCGTGGAGAAGGGCATCGAGAAAGGGTCGAAGCTGATGATGCCTCTGCTGTTCATCCTGCTCATCATCATTGCCGTGGCGGCATGTCTACTGCCTGGAGCCGGCAAGGGCATCAGCTTCCTGTTCAGCCCCGACCTCTCGAAGGTGGATGATAACACCCTGCTCGGCGCACTGGGCCAGGCCTTCTACTCCCTGTCACTCGGCATGGGCTGTCTATGCACCTATGCCAGCTACTTCAGCCGCGACACGCATCTGACGAAGTCGGCCGTGCAGATTGTGTCTATCGACACGCTAATTGCCATCCTCGCCGGACTGATGATCTTCCCTGCCGTCTTCTCTGTCGGCGGAAAGGTAGATGCCGGAGCCTCGCTGGTATTCATCACCTTGCCGAACGTGTTCAACCAAGCATTCTCGGCCATGCCACTGGTGGGCCACATCATCGCCCTGCTGTTCTATGCCTTGCTGTCAATGGCGGCCCTCACGTCGCTGATGTCGCTGCACGAGGTGAGCACGGCCTTTTTCCACGAGGAGTTCAACATCTCGCGCCGCAGCGGTGCCACCATCGTCACGGTGCTCTGCGCCGTCATCGGCATCTTCTGCTCACTGTCGTTCTACAATGCCGACATCTCGCTGTTTGGCATGAGCATCTTCGACCTGTTCGACTTCACCACAGGACAGATATTCCTGCCGCTGGGCGGCTTCCTCACCTGTCTGTTCCTTGGCTGGTATGTGCCCAAACAGCTGGTACGCGAGGAATTCACCAATCACGGCACGCTGCGCGGACGCTTCTTCGGCATCTACCTCTTCTGCGTGCGCTTCATCTGCCCCACGTGCATCCTGCTCATCTTCCTGCATCAGCTCGGCGTGGTTTGACTATGGATTTTTGACTTCAGACTACAGACTTTACACCATAGACGATGTTGGGTGAGTTCTTCTACATGCACAAGAGCGACCGCCGCGTAATACTGGCGTTGCTGGCGATGGGGGTAGTGGCGCTCACGGTCGTCTTTGTGGCTGGCGGCAAAGAGGAAACGCCTATTTCTCCTGTTGCTGTTGGGGGCGACAGCATTGCCTCATCTTCTCCATCAAACTCATTAGCCCCATCCACCCCCATCACCTATGCGCAGCCAGCCACCGTCCCCGAGCGTTTCCCCTTCGACCCGAACACCGCCGACAGCAGTCAGCTGCTGCGCCTGGGGCTACAGCCCTGGCAGGTGCGCAACATCTACAAATATCGTGCCGCTGGCGGCATCTACCGCAAAAAGGAAGACTTTGCCCGTCTCTATGGCCTCACCGTGAAGCAGTACCGCGAGCTGGAGTCCTATATCCGCATCTCGACCGACTATCAGCCAGCCGCATCCCTATTCTCCTCCTCTCCTTCCGCCGCCGTTCCTGAAGCATCTTCGCCCTCCGCTGCCGCCGTCCCCGAGGCTTCTCCCTCAGGCTCTCCCCTCCCCCTGCACCTATCAAAACTAGCCGCTGGCGAAACCATCGACCTCGCCACCGCCGACACCACCGCGCTGAAGCGCATTCCCGGCATCGGCTCCTACTATGCCCGCCGCATCATCGACTACGGCCAGCGGTTGGGCGGCTATGTCAGCCTCAGCCAGCTGAACGAGATAGAGGACTTCCCGCAGGAAGCCCTCCCCTACCTCACGCTCAATGCGGCATCCATCCGCCAGCTGAACATCAACACGCTTTCGCTGAACGAGCTGAAGCGCCACCCCTACATCAATTTCTATCAGGCCCGCGCCATCACCGACTATCTTCGACAGCACGGCCCCATCAGCGACCTCAGCGACCTCCGCTTCCTGTCCGACTTCCCACCCGAAGCTATCCAGCGCCTGCGCCCCTACGTAGAGTACTAGAAATGCAGCGGCTCACCCTTGTAGAACTGAAGGAGGGCATGCTGATAGAGGTATTCATAACGGGCTTGAGTGAGGTCGCTCTCAGCCTTGAGCATGTTGGCACGGGCTTCGTTGAACTCGGTCGAGGTGGCCTTGCCCTGCTCGTACTTCGCCTGCATCAGGCGGAAGGCATCCTCGCTGGCATGACAGGCTTCAGCGCTGCTGGTCAGTTTCTCTTGGGCAGCAACAGTGTTGTAGTAGGCAGTCTGCATCTCCTTATAGAGCGTTTTCTTCGCGTTGTCGAGCGCCAGCTGCTGGTTCACACGGTCGAGCTTAGCCGAGCGGATGCTGTTGCGCGTCTGGAAGCGGTTGAAGATAGGAATGCTGAGGTTCAGGCCCAGGTACTGACTGAAGTTGTTCTTCAGCTGCGTGCCGAAGGCATCGGACTTGAAGCCGCTGGTGGTGTAGTAGTTCGTGCCGAGGCCAGCGCTGAAGCTCAGCGTGGGATAGAGGCCGGCCTGCGCTATCCTAATGTTATTCTCGGTGGCGCGCAGGCGCAGCTCCTCGGCCTGAATCTCGGGACGAAGGGTGAGTGGTGAAGGGTGAGTGGTGAAGGGAGGATTGTTTTGCAGGTCTATTCTCCCTTCACCCTTCACCAGGCACCCTTCACTTGCCTGGGGGGCTTCTATAGTGAAGTCCTCCGGGCTATCCAGTTCCAGCAACTGGCTGAGGCTGAGAAGGGCCAGCTGGAGGTTGTTCTGCGCCTGCGTAGCAGTGAGGCGGCTCTGGGCGAGGGTGGCCTGCTGCTGCGAGAGTTCAGCCTGCGAGGTACGCCCCACGTCGAGCAG
>ERZ842401.8102-NODE-8102-length-10476-cov-15.196334_pt1 | contig 10476 bp, 15 predicted proteins | sample MGYA00521270_ERZ842401 | MGnify/ENA primary metagenome ERZ842401 (study PRJEB31892, sample SAMEA3878208) | bioreactor metagenome | biome: Moose rumen | place: Sweden | collected 2011-10 | study: EMG produced TPA metagenomics assembly of the PRJEB12797 data set... | reverse complement strand
TGTCAAGCACGGTTCCGTGAGAGGGGAGGGTGAAAGTCCCTCCACCTACTCGATACATGTATCGATGGAAGAGATAATAGACAGAATAGAGTCGCAAGGAGGCGTCATCCGTGTTTCTGAGCTTCATGATGAAGCCGACTACAAGCGTCTGCTGAGAGCAGAGCAGCGAGGCGAGGTTATCAGAGTAAAGCAAGGCGTCTACGCAGAGCCGTCGGCCATGCTCAACACAATGGTTGATATCAACAGGATCGTCCCAAACGGGGTCGTATGTTTGCACACAGCATGGATGCACTACCGTTTGACTACAACAGTGCCACCGGCCTTCTGCGTGGCAGTAGAGAGAAAGCGCAAGGTTCGCATTCCAGCCAATCCGCCTATCAACATCTATTATTGGAAATCAGAGAACCTTTCTTTCGGCATTACGGATTCAGAGGTTGCCGGTTACAATGTCCGAATGACAGACCTTGAGCGTAGTGTATGCGATGCCGTAAAGTATCGGAATAAGATAGGCACCGACCTGTGTGCGGAAATAATCAGGAGCTATGTCAACAGGAAAGACTGCAATTACAGCAAGCTCCAGGAATATGCGGCAAAGCTGCGAGTACAAACCATTCTCAACAACTATCTCGAGATTGCAATAGGATGAAGAAAGACATCACAAACCATGCCAGATCAGTGAAGGCGCGTCTGTTGAACCTGATGAATGAGACAGGCTACAAATATATGTACCTGCTGGCAAGATATTTCAATGAGCGCCTGCTCTATCGTGTTTCCGTGAGCCAATACAAGGACAATTTCCTTTTGAAGGGTGGTTCACTTCTCTATGCTTTCAACGGATTAGAGACACGTCCGACCATAGACGTTGACTTCATGGCTCAGCACATCAGCAGGAACAGAGAGCACTTGGAGAATATATTCCGCGAAATCCTGAGCATTGAGTGTAAGGAGGACGGCGTCGTCTTTGATATTGAGTCGTTAAAGTCCGAGCCTATCACTATCGAGAAAGAATATCCTGGCACACGGTTCTATGTTACTGCCCATATGGACACAGTTGTCTATCCTATGTCCATGGATATTGGTTTTGGCGATGTGGTCACACCCTGCCCTGCATCCGTAGATTTCCCACTACTATTGAAGGACATACCGTCCATCAGCATACAAGCCTATTCTCTGGAGACTGTTATAGCAGAGAAGTTCCACGCCATGATAGTCCGTGATGTAAACAACAGTAGGATGAAAGACTTCTTCGATTGCTACCAGGTACTTACCACAAACAAGCTGGATGATGACGTATTGTATGATGCCATCAAGGCGACTTTCAACAATCGGGAAATAGTGTATAATCCGGATCTCCAGCTATTTGAAACAGCTTTCTATAATGACAAGACGAGACTCAAGCGGTGGGATTCCTTCCTAAAAAAGATCCAATGGAAAGGAGACTTGTCATTTGAAGAAGTAATGAAGCTCATAACAGAAAGGCTTCAAGGCCTATACAAGAGATACTGGGATGAGCGCCCCATTAAAGGATAAGCCAGATTACCATCAGATGTAGCGGATAGAAGGCATAGAAGAAATACTTCGCCACCCATCCGGAGGCGAAGCCACGCCGTCCTGAATACAGCATAGGCATCATCAGCCCAGCGGCACACCCAGCCAGACCATATATCATCATCAGCGGCAGGCTGAACATAAAGGCCAGCATAGGTTTGTCCCTGAACATGAACAGGACGCATATCAGGCAGATGCCCCGCCAGGAATAGTCTGTCTGGAGCCATTCCGCCAAGGCACCGATCACGGCAATGACAGACAGCGTCAGGAACCTCTTCTGCCAGAATCTGTCAATGAAAGACACCGCCATCAGCCCCATCAGCAGCGTGAACATCACGTTATGGCTGTCAAAGCCTCCGAGCAGTATCCACGGAATATCAGATATGACGGCGGCCACGAAGAGGTTCATCATGTACTTGCGGATGTCACGGGTATGGACATACCCCTCGACCAGGAGGAAGGCGAAGATGGGAAAAGCCAGACGGCCTGCCATCCTCATCAGATGATAGGTCACGGAACTGCTGGCGGCATCCTCACCGCCCAGCATATACAAGCCCAGATGGTCAATGGTCATGGAAACGATGGCAATCACCTTCAGGCTGCTTCCGCTCAGGCTACCCAGTCTAAGGCAATCCGTCATCCCTTCCTGCGTCTTCTCTTTTTCTTTCCCAAAAAGTTAATAGCGATTCTCAGGCCAGTTTCAAGTGCCAGATTGTATGTCGGACACTTGGCCGTCTCACGCATCATCCCGTCCTTACGGTTGATGATGACGGCATAGAACTTCCCGACCTGATTGAAGAATACTTCACGATAAACAAGAACGTCCAGCCTCTTGCGCCTGCCTATCCATGCCTGCACCTCCTGAAGCGAGGGAGCAGGAACAGAATCCTCCTGATACTCTGTCAGCACGCCCTCCTTATAGCAGAAAGGCGTTGCATCAGAGAATCCCAGCCTTTTCAAAGACCCAGCCATGGATTCACTGACTATCGGCAGGACTGGCTGTAGCATGATTACAGAAGATCAATGGCAGCATCCATCTGCTCCTTGAAGCCGTTCTCAGCCTCCTTCAGCTTTCCGAGGTATTCCTCACTGATGGCATTCAGCTTTGCCTTGACGATGGTAGCGACAGCATAGTCCTTGCTGAAAAGAGACTCATCCTCGATATCGAAGTTCTTACCCAGAAGTCCCTCCAGAGAGACAGAACGGGAATAGAACAATATCGTGGCTAAGAACAATGGAGAAAGTATATTGTCACCCTTCTCGATCCTGTGGATCATCAGCTGCGTTGTGTCCAGCTCGTTGGCCACCTCCGTCTGTGTCAGGCCGAGACGCTGGCGAACCAGCTTGAAGCGCCGTCCCATCTCCTTGACATCTACATTCTTGATAAGCTCATCCATAATTTATCAATTTTGATGCAAAAGTAATAATTAATTCTTGAAAACCAAGAAAATATATAAGAATTTATATAATTAGGACTTCTTTTTCCTCCACAATACAAATTTGTCACATCAAATGAAGAAAAAAGCCCACCCGAAGGTGAGCTGTAGATTGCAAGCGTTCAGTAGCTGAATCCGTGACCGTTCCACTTCAGTGTCTTCTGTATCTTCTTGCCATCTTCATGCCACGTCGTGACGATGATGTCCTTCCCCGTACGAGGCAGGGCATAGGCTTTATCGTATACCTCCACGTCGAAGCCCGGGGCATCAATGTAACTCATTCTCTTCGTGGAATTGTTATAACGGAGGAAATTGAGCCCGCCAAACTGGCCCAAGATGGGCTTGCCATTCCGGTAGTACCAATTGTTATCTGCAAAGAGCTTATGCTTGCCGTCTGACTCATTCCAGAAGCACATCTCGATCCTTGAGAGATTTTCATCCCGTGCTTGCTCATAAAGTAGAAAACCGTTTTTCGTGTCAATGGTAAGCGTCTCGCCCTCATCAAGCGGGAGTCCCTTTTCCTTATTGGTTATGGCACGCTGTAGGCTTTCGTAGATGCCCAATCCCTCTGCTTCGCACTCCTCTACTTCTTCGGAAAGGATAGAAGTGAGATAGGCTTTCACAAAGTCTTTGATGGTGGGGCGTGTCCCTTGGTAGTCCACTCGGAAACCTTCCTGTGCAGCTACGGCCAGCGTACAGCAGGCGAAAATGATTGCTAATGATAGTCTTTTCATATGCATATTAATTTAATATAATGAATCCTTTTTGCTGGCGATCTTTGTCAGTTTGCCGTTTTTCCATTTGAAAGTGTCTGTGTAGAGAATGCCTGCATCGCGGGCACGACTGGTAATGGTCTTCGCCTTACTGTCGAAATCCGGCTCCTGAATCTCCTGGAATTCCTTGACATCGTAGAACTGGCGGGTAATGGGATTCCATACAAATGCCTTGTAGAGCGACTGTGCATTGTGAGTCACACCGAGATAGACCATCAAGTCTGGTATGCCGTCGAAGTTGATGTCCTTTTCATCAATCCAATTCAGCGTCTCCTCCATTTCGCTGTTGACAGCTCCGTTCAGAGGCTCGTCAAAGCTCAGAGGATGCTCCACGCCATTCACCTCAAAGGTCACATGTATGTTGTCCATCCACTCGCTGTCTCCGCTTTCGTCGTACTTGTTTTCCAGCTTATACAGGAATTTCCATGCATCGCGGTTGGGTGCACCGAATATTTCTGGAGATCCTGGCCACCAGCTGGGCAACTCTCGCATCTCTTGGAAGTCAGACAGGCTCATCACCTTGCCTGTTGTGGGATTCTTCCATGAACCTTTCAGCATCTGGAAGTCACCCTCCACCTCTGCATACGTCAGATAGATTATGCCTGTCATCTCTCCATCAGGCTGGTACTCCACAAAACGCCTGTCGAACACATTGTCCTCATCAGAGACAATAGGGTCTTCATTACCCCAGTTCTCTGCTATCAGTATGGGAGCGGGTTTTTTAGCTTTGGGGTAATAGATGTAGCCCGCCGTCTGCCAGTCGCCATCGTTATGTGCTGTCTGGAAAAACACCTCAACGGCATACTTCCCGTTCATGACAGCCTTGAATCCGCGATTTTCAGTAACCTCCTGTGCCGCTATGACCAGCGTACAACAGGCAAAAAAGAGTGCTAATGGTAGTCTCTTCATGTTCATTGCTGTTTCTTAATTCTTATTTGATGTCAATCTTGGGTATGCGTCCGTCCTTCTTGCGCTGGAACTCGCGATATGCCGTGGTGCGACGGAAGCCGTTGCCGCCTGATGGGATTCCATCGTGATAGAAAAAATACGACTTTCCTTTGAAATCGATGGTGCCGCCATGAATCGTAAAGGAACCGGGCGACTCGTCGGTGATGCGCCCCTCGTAGTGCCAAGGGCCGTGAATGCTCTTCGATGTCGAGTAAGCCCAATGTTCGGGTACACCGCCAGCAGCATATTCCAGGAAATAGGTATCGCCAATCTTATAGATCCACGGAGCTTCCTCAAAGCCAGTCTTCATCACTTTCTTGTGCAGCTGATAGTCCATCTTCAAACAATTGGGTCCGAACTGTGCCTCGTCATCAAGCATATGGCGCATATCGCAGATGCCGTTGTTGGCAAAACTCTTGTCTATGCTGATCATATCTTCGTTCAACTTGGCATACCAGCAGCCGTTGTTGCCCCAGAAGAGCCAGGTCTGTCCGTCATCGTCGACAAATACAGTGGGATCGATGAAGCCCCAGTCGCCGGGGATGAGCGGTTTGCCGAGAGCATCTGTCCAAGGGCCTTCCGGACGGTCAGCTAATGCCACGCCGATTCCATGCAGGTGCTTGGTGGTGTCCTCTGCAGCTACATACCAGTACCACTTGCCGTTGCGCTCTATGGCCTGCGAAGCCCAGGCATTGTCGCCCTGTTTGGCCCACTTGAAGTTGGCGGTGGAGAGCACAATACCGTGATCCGTCCAATGTTCCATGTCGGTCGTGGAAAACACCTGCCAGTCAGGCATGCGGAAATAGGTCGCCGTGTCCAGGTCGTGACCTGTAAACACGTAGAGACGGTCACCCGATACTACAGGAGCCGGATCGGGATTGTAGATGTGGTTGTTTACGCGCTTTTGCGCTTGCAATGTAATGGCCAGCAACAGCGTGATGGCTGCGAGAATGGTTCTTTTCATATCTAACAAACTATTTTACTAATCAACAATCTGACGATAATAGACGGCACCCTGCTCATTCTTCAGTGTACGGGTGTTCTCGTCGTAATCATAGCAGTCATCCTCTGATTCCACACCCTTAGGCTTCAGACAAATTGTATTACCGTTGATGGTGTAGGTGTACTCAGTGTAGTTAAGGCTGCCAATCATGCCCCATGTAGCCGTGCCGTCTTCGTTCAGACAGAAGCGGCTCTCCTGCTTCTCGTCATCGTAGATTCCGGCCATATTGGCGAAGGTCAGCTCCTTCGTTTCTTCCTCCAGCGGCTCGTCAAGATACCTATGCATACCTTCCATCAAGTTGGATTCCTCCTCTTTACCGTCAGCATCCTGGAAGTACCTGATGATGTTATGTACACGCCAGTTGCCATCCTCATGGCAGAACTCAAACTTCTGACGGACATCCTGAACAGAACTATGAAGGAGGAAGCTGACTGTTGCCCTACCCTTCTCTACGTCCAGCTGCTCAAACTTGATGTCACGAGCCTCCAAATCTGAGGGGTTGCTGTCCTGCATCTGCGTCCAATAGTTCTCGTTGAAGAAACCGATTTCAGCCACATGCGAGTCCTTCTCTTCAACAGCAGCCACCATCTTCCGCCATGTATGACAGGCGTAAAGCTGGTCTATACCTACTTCGTTTTTAGCCTCTGCGGCATACAATTCCTTGATAAGACCTGTCATTTCTTTCTGTGCCAATATGGCCGTCGAGTCATTATTAGCAACTTCTGAGCTTTCTGTCTGTGCCTTCTTGCCTCCGCATGCCATAAGCATCATCACCACGGCAATCAGGAAAATGCTTTTTCTCATAACATTTTGGTTTATAGTTTTATACCGCTGCAAATTTAGGTAAAATTTTCAAGAAAAACAAGAAGAATGTGAAATAATGCATCTTTTCTCAATCATCAAAAATATATCGGCCACGATATTTTGTTAAACTCTCTTAAAGTTTTCGATAAATCGCTTGCGATATAAACTATTATTCTTACCTTTGCATCGCAAACGACAGAAACATTTAGAGTCCCTTGATAAGGGACGGCTATAATGCAGGGATTCAATAGTAATAAATATAAGTAAGGTATGCAAAAGATTTATGATTTCAAGGCTTTTTCAAGCAAAGGTAAGGAGATTGATTTCTCTCAGTTCGAAGGTAAGGTATTGCTGATTGTCAACACAGCCAGCAAATGCGGATTCACCCCTCAGTTCGCAGGACTGGAGGAGCTGAACCAAAAGTATAAGGATAAGGGACTCGTCATCATCGGATTCCCCTGCAATCAGTTCAAGGAGCAGGATCCTGAGGGCGATGCACAGATTGAGGAGTTCTGCCAGCTGAACTATGGAGTGACCTTCCAGATTATGAGAAAGGGTGATGTCAACGGCCCCGATGCACAGCCTATCTTCGAGTATCTGAAGTCACAAGCTCCCACAGAGGAGTACAACGGCCTGAAAGCCAAAGCTGCCAAGACGCTTTCAAGGCCATCAGCAAGAGCGTGGAGAAGGACAGTGACATCAAGTGGAATTTCACCAAGTTCCTGATCTCAAAGGATGGTAAGACCATCAAGCGCTTTGCGCCCACCACAGAACCCAAGGACTTCGAGAAGGATATTGAAGAAATGCTCGGTTAATAATGGTCAATGTTCAATGAAATAAATTATGCACGCAGAATTACAGCTTGACAACCAGATCTGCTTCCGCCTCTATACGGCAGCACGTCTCATTACACAGGCTTACACGCCGATGCTGAATGAGTTGGGTATTACCTATCCGCAGTACCTCGTTCTGATGGTGCTGTGGGAGCAGGATTCCCAACCAGTGAACGACATTGCTCATCGTCTGCAGCTCGAAACAAACACCGTTACGCCCTTGCTTCAGCGTATGGAGAAACTTGGTATCGTGGTTCGCAAGCGTGGCAAGGAGGATAAGCGCCAGCAGATAGTCAGCCTAACAAAGAAAGGCCGCGATATGGAGGAAGAAGCCTACAAGCTCATCCCTGCAGGCATGGGTGAAACGTTGAAGGCCTGTCCGCTCCAGATGGATGACTACTCGCATCTGGCCAGTGAATTAGACTCGATCATCGAAACATTAAAGAAATAAATTACCGACACAAAAATGAAATATATCAAATTATGCTTCCGTCTGCTACTTGGTCTCTTTATGACCTACGCAGGCATCAGCCATCTGACGATAGCTCGTCAGGAGTTCGTAGCACAAGTACCCACATGGCTTCAGTTCAGCCCAGGCTTTACAGATTTCGTTGTACTGGCTTCTGGCGTGGTAGAGATTGCCCTCGGCCTTGGCATGTTGTTCCTTTGGAAAAAGAAAGCACTCGTCGGTGCGCTGCTCGCACTCTTCTATGTGCTCATTTTCCCAGGCAACATCAACCAGTATGTGAACCATATCGATGCCTTCGGTCTCAACACCGATCAGGCCCGTCTCATCCGACTGTTCTTCCAGCCGGTACTCATCTTCCTCGCCCTTTGGTCAACAGGTGGCTGGAAGTATTGCAAGAAACTCTGTAACAACACAAAGAAATAGCATGACTTTAGAAGAAGCGATCAAAGCCCGTCATAGCGTAAGGGCATACAAAGCACAGCCGTTGGCAGAAGATATTGTCAAGGTGCTGGAAAAGGAGATTGAAGCGCAGAACCGTCAGGGACATCTGCATATCCAGTTGATCAAGAATGAGCCGAAAGCCTTCCAGGGCAAACTGGCTAAGTACGGTAAGTTCTCAAACGTAACCAACTATCTGGTCATGGCTGGCCAAAAGGCAGAATACCTCGATGAACGTATCGGCTACTACGGCGAACACCTGGTACTTCTGGCTCAGACACTCGGCTTGAATACCTGTTGGGTGGGACTCAGCTACTCAAAGATTCCAGGAACATACGTGCTCGAAGAGGGCGAGGTTATCAAGGCCTATATCGCCATCGGCTATGGTGAGACACAGGGAGTCGGTCATAAGATCAAGACCGTAGGAAAAGCGAGCAACGCCAGCGACATCACCCCTTCGTGGTTCCGCAAGGGTGTCGAAGCAGCCCTGCTTGCCCCGACAGCCGTGAACCAACAGAAGTTCTTCTTTGAATATGTATCCGCCAGAGACAGCAAGCCAGCCCAGGTAATCGCTAAAAGAAGCTTCTCGCTGATTGGCTATACCCAGTTGGATCTCGGCATAGCGAAGTATCATTTCGAGGTCGGTGCAGGAAAGGACAACTTCGAATGGGCATGAAGATCAAAGAGTGGCTGCAATCCCTTTCATTCAGGACTGGTGTCATTGTCCTGATGTGCTGCATACCGTTCTATATCCTGTCCTTTGCCCAAATGCTGCTGCCTATCAGTACAACAGCAAAAGGCGTGCTTTGGGCTGTGCTCTTCGGACTGGCCAAGACCTGCCAGTATGGAGGTCTGACGATCTTGGGCGTTGAAGGTTATAAACGGCTACGGAATAAATTCAGAAAGCAATAAAAAAATACAATATGATTTACGGACTTACAAAAGGAACAGATTTTGAGAAATTATGCGACGGAGCCGCCAAGGCTGAAGCCGCAGGAGTGATGACGTACTACGCCCTGGCACGTATGGCAAAGGAGCAAGGCTATCCCGAAGAGGTTTCAGAGACCTTCATTGAGATGGCCAATCAGGAGGCCGTCCATGCAGGATTCTATGCTACGCTCAACGGCAAGTATAATGCCGACATCTGGCAGATTGCAGAGAACTTTGCAGCCGGAGAGGAAAAGGGAGAGGAACAGGTAAACCAGTTTGCACAGGCATTCCGGGCTGCAGGCATGAACGAGGCTGCCGACGAGATGGAAGTCTTTGCCAAGCAGGAAGGCCATCATGGTGCCACCCTGCGGGCTATGATTGAAAAATATAGAAAATAAAAAGAATAAAGGTATGAAGAATTTTATGAAATCATCAGCCCTTGTGCTGACAGGCGCACTGCTCATCGCCGCCTGTGGAAACAAGGAGCAGAAGAGCGAGGAAAACGTCAACGAGAATCCTACTCAGGAGAAAGTCGAGGTAAAGGCCGTTGAAGGCCGCAAGAACTTCAGCGACAAGGCAGTTATCACACCACTCCCCGCCATCATGATCGCTACATGGGACGAGAACAAGAATCCCGACGTGATGATGGCTGCATGGGGAGGCCAGTGCGGTCCCAAGCATATCACCTTCGAACTCTCCAAGCACAAGACCACGGACAATATCCGTCTGAAGAAGGCTTTCACCATCAGTTTTGCCACGAAGGGTGATATTGTCCAGAGCGACTATTTCGGCATCGTGTCCGGCAACGACGTGCCCGACAAGGTGGCTAAAGCGGGATTCACCATCACACCAAGTCCCAATGTCGATGCACCTATCATCAACGAGTACAAGCTCACGCTGGAGTGCAAGGTCGTGACCTTCGATGAAGACGAGAACGACGGTGCCCGTGTCATTGGCGAGATTGTCAACATGAGTGCTGACGAGAGCATCCTCGACGAAGAGGGTATCATCGACCTCGGCAAGCTTCAGCCCGTCATCTTCGACTCTGCCAAGAACGAATACCGTGTAGTCGGCGAGAAAGTCGGCACGGCTTGGGGATCTGGCAAGACCATTCAGGAACGTGAGGTGAAGTGATCAATTCTTGAACAACCTTCGATACTGCCGTCTGTAATAGATGGCAGTTTTTGTGCTGTCAAAATCGAGACAATGTTTAAAGGAGTTTAAGATAGCGTCAGCATTGTTTAAGCGAGTTTAAATTCCGTGCCAGTTTGACTTCAGCGATTGTCATTCTGGC
>ERZ842401.8101-NODE-8101-length-10477-cov-4.246882_pt1 | contig 10477 bp, 8 predicted proteins | sample MGYA00521270_ERZ842401 | MGnify/ENA primary metagenome ERZ842401 (study PRJEB31892, sample SAMEA3878208) | bioreactor metagenome | biome: Moose rumen | place: Sweden | collected 2011-10 | study: EMG produced TPA metagenomics assembly of the PRJEB12797 data set... | reverse complement strand
ACCGATACCGAGATACAGAACAAGATAGGGGAGTTCAACCGGAAAAGGCAGCAGCTCAGCGTTGAGATGAAAAAGCCCGACAATGACCCCGATGTTATAACCTCTCTCGATACCGAGATAAGAGAGATATATGATGAAGTTATGCAGATGCCCAACATGGTGGCTTACAACCGTGCAAAGGCAGATATGGACGCACTTATCAGGTCTATCACCTATATCATTCAGGTGGCAGCTAACGGTGACGACCCCGAGACCTGCCCTGCAACTCCTCCCGAGAGCTGCACAGGCAGCTGCGGCACCTGCGGCGGCTGCGGCTGATAATGCTGCGGTTTTTTGGGACATAAACAACATTTGATAGAAAGCGAGGGTGGGCTGAAGTGACTTTGAATGAAGTTGATATTACAAAGCTTTCACCTATGATGAAGCAGTATATAGAGGTCAAGACCAAGTATAAGAACCATATCCTTTTTTACAGGCTGGGGGATTTTTACGAGATGTTCTTTGACGACGCGATCACAGTGTCAAGGGAGCTGGAGCTTACTCTGACAGGCAGAGACTGCGGACTTGAAGAGCGTGCGCCCATGTGCGGCGTGCCCTACCATGCCTGCGATGTTTACCTTAAAAGGCTTATCGAAAAGGGCTATATGGTGGCTATATGCGAGCAGACTATGGACCCTGCAAAGTGCAAGGGTATTGTTCCCAGAGAGGTAATAAGAGTAGTTACCCCCGGTACTCTCATTGAGAGCAGTATGCTTGATGAGACCTCAAACAACTATATCTGCGCTTTCTATATGAAGTCTAAGGAGAGCGCTTTGTGCCTTGCCGATATCTCAACGGGTGAGGTGCATCTGTTTGAGTTCTCGGGCAAGGATATGGCTAACTCGGTCATTAACGAGATATCAAGGTTCTCGCCCTCTGAGATACTTATAAACGATGCCATTCTCGCAAATAAAGAGATATCGAGATTTATAAGAGAAAAAATAAAAACAAGCGTGCAGCTTTTAGACGAAAAGGACTTTTCACCCGAGATACATACCGATGAGGTGCTGAAGCAGTTTTCTGTCAGCAGCCTTGCCTCGCTGGAGGTGGCTGAGGACAGCCTGGGCGCCTTTGCGGTTTGCGGCTTGTTTGCGTATATACACGATACCCAGAAGGCGCTTGTGGGCAGATTTTCAAAAATAGCCCGCCATGACGCCGACCCTATAATGACCATAGGCTTCACCGCCAGAAGGAATCTGGAGCTGAGCGAAACTCTCAGGAACAAAGAGCGCAAGGGCTCGCTGCTGTGGGTGCTTGACAGCACCAAGACCTCAATGGGTAAGCGTATGCTCAAAGCATGGCTGGAGCAGCCCCTTGTTAACCCTGCCAGGATAATCGACAGGCTGGACGCCGTGGAGCAGCTCACCAAAAGCCCTGTGCTGCTGGGGGAGCTGAAAGAGACCCTCAGCGGTGTGTACGACCTGGAAAGACTTATGACCAGGGTAATGTACAAGACCGCAAGTCCCAGGGACTTAAAATCCCTTTCGCTGACCGCTTTGAAGCTGCCCGAGGTAAAGCAGCTGCTTTCTCAGCTGGACTCAAAGCTCATAAGCTCATGCAACTCTAAAATTTCTACCCTTGAAGCGGTCTCTAACCTTATCGAGAACGCACTGATGGACGAGCCCCCTGTTAATGTGAAGGACGGCGGTGTTATCCGTGACGGCTTTAACGAGCAGCTTGACGGGCTCAGAAACATAATCTCAGGCGGCAAGGGCATAATAGATGATATAGAGCAGCGCGAAAAGGAAAAAACGGGCATAAAAAACCTTAAAATAGGCTATAACAAAGTTTTCGGCTATTATATCGAGGTCACAAAGTCCTATTACGACCTGGTGCCCGAACACTATATAAGAAAGCAGACCCTTGCAAACTGTGAAAGGTTCATAACCGATGAATTGAAGGTGGCTGAGAACACCATTCTCGGCGCAAGCGATAAGGTAACCTCGCTGGAGCAGGAGATATTTGTTGAGGTGAGAGACTTTATCGCCACACAGCTGAGACTTGTGCAGGAAACTGCCACAGCGGTGGCTGAGATCGACGTGCTGTGCTCATTCGCATCGGTATCGGTGAAAAACAATTATTCAAAGCCCGAGATAGCCATTGACGGCATTATAGATATCAAAAACGGCAGACACCCCGTTGTTGAGCTTATGCAGAAGGAAGAGGTTTTCGTGCCCAACGACACCTACCTTGACCTGACAGGCAACCGCATGGCGGTCATAACAGGACCTAATATGTCGGGTAAATCCACATATATGCGTCAGGTGGCGCTGATAACCCTTATGGCGCAGATAGGCTGCTTTGTGCCTGCCGATTATGCAAAGATATCGGTGGTGGACCAGATATTCACAAGAATAGGCGCCTCTGATGACCTCACCGCTGGACAGTCTACCTTTATGGTGGAGATGAGCGAGGTGGCTGATATCGTAAAGCACGCCACCAGAAACAGCCTTGTTATTCTCGACGAGGTGGGCAGAGGTACCTCTACCTTTGACGGCATTTCAATCGCTAGGGCGGTGTCTGAATATATTTCGACCTCAAAATCGCTGGGCTGCAAGACCTTGTTTGCCACCCATTACCATGAGCTTATCAGCCTTGAGGACGAGCTTGCGGGAGTTCGCAACTACTCGGTGGCTGTGGCAAAGCAGGGGGACAGCATAAAGTTTTTGAGAAAGATAGTTCAGGGCGGCGCAGACGAGAGCTACGGCATAGAGGTAGCAAAGCTCGCAGGGCTGCCAAACAAGATAATCGGCAGAGCAAAGTCGCTGCTGGGGCAGATGGAGGAGGAGAGCCTTAAAGCCAAGGCTGCCGCAGAAAAAGCAGATACCTCACAGATGTCATTTGACAGGATAAGCGACAGCATAGTTACCGATAAGCTCAGAAAAACAAATATTGACGAGATGAACGACAGCGAGCTTAGAGAATTTGTGAAGGGCTTGCTGAAATATGTGTAGCTCAGCACAGAGCATAGAAAGAGATAAAAATGTCAGAGATAAGAGTTTTGAGCAAGGAGGTATCCGAGCTTATAGCCGCAGGCGAGGTCATTGACAGACCTGCCTCGGTCATAAAGGAGCTCCTTGAAAATTCCATAGACGCAGGTGCGACTGTGATAACCGTTGAGATAAAAAACGGCGGCAGAACTTATATGAGAGTTACCGACAACGGCAAGGGCTTTGCCCCCGATGACCTGCCCACAGCCTTTCTGCGCCATGCCACCAGTAAGATAGTCGGAAAAAGCGACCTTAATAGAATAATGACCTTAGGCTTCAGAGGTGAGGCGCTGGCTTCCATATGCGCAGTGGCAAAGGTCGATGTGCTGACAAAGCGCCTGAATGATAATTTTGGCACACACTATGCCATTGAGGGCACTCAGGAGACCGCCTGTGAGCAGTGCGGCTGCCCTGACGGCACCACCTTTGTGGTGAGGGACCTTTTCTATAACGTGCCTGCAAGACTGAAATTTCTAAAAAAAGATACTTCTGAAGGCAACCGTGTGGCTGAGCTTGTAACAAAGCTCACCATGTCCCACCCCGAGGTGTCATTTAAGTTTATAAGAGATAATAAGACCGAGATACTTACCGCAGGGGACGGCAGGGTATACTCCGCCGTGTATTCGGTGTACGGCAGAGAGTTTGCAAACAGCCTTGTGGAGGTAGACTATATCTGGCAGAACATACACGTTTACGGCTATACCGTAAAGCCCCTTGAAGCCAAGCCTAACCGAAAGTTCCAGAACTTTTTTGTGAACAGCCGCTTTGTAAGGTCAAAGACCTGTGCGGCAGCGCTTGAAGAGGCATACCGCAATATAATAATGGTGGGTAAATTCCCTGCCTGCGTGCTTTACATAGACATTCCGCCAAATCAGGTGGACGTGAATGTTCACCCAACTAAAACAGAGGTGCGCTTTTCGGACGAGAAGGTTATTAACGAAGCTGTCTATTTCTCGGTAAAAAATGCCCTTATGGAAAAGGACGAGCCCAATAAGCTGGTGCTTGAAAAGGGCGGTAAGAATTTTACCGAGCATGAGCTTTATGATTTTCCCCCTGTGGATAACTCGGTGCAGATGAAGTTTGAGGTGGAGGAGCAAAAGCCCCCTGAGCTGCCTGCGGATATCAAACAGGCAGTGAGCGAAATGCCTTTGCCCGTCAGCCCGCCTGAGGAGAGGAAGCCCCAGCCTGCGGTAACAAGGGTGGAGAACAAGCCTATCGAAAATGAGGACAGGAAGAGCGGCGAGGACCTGTTTCTGGCAAGCCTTGAAGCACCGCCCCAGCCGCCTATGCCGAAAAAGCCCGAAAAGGTAACGGTGGAGGAGATAAACCGTGCGGTGAGTCAGATACCTCTGCCACAGGAGCCGCAGGATAAGGGCAGCGACTATCAGTTTATAAACTCAGGCAGCTTTGCCAGAAGGTCGGTGGTCGCTGAGAGCACAAAGGAGCCCGAAAAGCCCAAGCCTGTGGTTATAGGCGAGCTCTTCAAGACCTATGTGGTGGCGCAGTGCGGCGATGAGATGCTGCTTATGGATAAGCACGCAGCTCATGAGAGATATATATTTGAGAAGATAAAAAACGATAAAAATGAGCTTGATACCCAGATGCTTCTGGAGCCTGTAATGGTGCTGCTGTCATACGACGAGTTTGATGCCCTGGCGGCTAATCTTGAAAGGGTATCAAAGCTGGGATTTGAGATAGAGCCCGATGTTGCGCCTACGGTGGCAGTCAAGGGCGTGCCCATAATACTTGGGGACGATAACCCCACAGACGTTGTCACCGAGCTTGCAAGAAATTTTATCGAGCACAAGCAGGACCCCCAGCTGGAGGTGTTTGACGACCTTTATCACTCTATCTCCTGCAAGGCAGCCATAAAAGCCAATGACGACAACGGCATTATCGAGCTGCAGGCGCTGCTCAACGAGGTCTACGGCAATGAAAACATAAGGTACTGCCCCCACGGCAGACCTGTTATGATAACGCTGACCAAGAAGGACCTTGAAAGGCAGTTCAGAAGAATACAGTCGTAAGAGGGTGCAGCCTTGATGGATGAAAACAAAATACCTCTGCTGGTGGTGGCAGGCCCTACAGCTTCGGGCAAGACCGCACTGGCGGTGGAGCTGGCAAAGCTTTATAACGGCGAGGTAGTATCGGCGGACTCAATGCAGATATACAAGGGCATGAGCATTGCCACAGCCAAGCCCACCAAGGAGGAAATGCAGGGAGTGCCCCACCACCTTATAGATTTTTTAGACAGGGGCACGCCTTTCAGTGTGGCTGATTATGTATCTCTTGCAGGCGGTAAGATAAGAGAGGTAACAGACAGGGGCAGGCTGCCGATAGTCGTCGGCGGCACGGGGCTTTATATAAGCTCACTGGTGGAGAATATAATTTTTGATGACACAGGCAGCGACCCCGATATAAGAGCAAGGCTTGAAAATGAAGCTAAGGAGCTTGGGAACCACGCTTTGTGGCTGAAGCTTAAAGAGACTGACCCCGAAACCGCCGATAAGGTGCATGAGAATAATCTGCCAAGGGTGATAAGGGCGCTGGAGGTCTATGAGATGACGGGGGTCAGGCTGTCGCAGCACAAGATAAACAGCCGCCGACAGGAGAACCCCTATAAAGCCTGCATGATAGGTCTCACCGCTTCTGACAGGGAGTATCTCTACGACAGGATAAACAGACGAGTGGATATAATGGCTGAAAACGGGCTGGTGCAGGAGTGCAGAGAGGTCTGGCAGCAGGGAGGTCTGGCTACCGCAGGGCAGGCGATAGGCTATAAGGAGCTTATACCATATTTTGAGAATTTGTGTACATTAGATGAATGCATAGAAAAGATAAAGCAGGAAACCAGACATTATGCAAAAAGACAGCTCACATGGTTTAGGCGAGTTGCTGATATTTCGTGGGTAGAAATTGATAAATTTGACGATTTGAAAAAAATTATTGAAAATGTTCAAAATATAGTAGCCAAATCTGAAATTATGTGTTATAATAAAACAGAGCCCCTGCTGTCGCAGGGACAAAGGAGCTAAAGCTCCTTTAGCGGACTAAAGTCCGCAGGCTTTGTTATATAAGCGTTTAAATTTGATAACACATAAAAACACAAATGTTTTTATTAGAGAGATAAACCTGAGTAAAAATGAGGAGAGTATCACTATGACAAAAAATATCAATTTACAGGACGTTTTCCTGAACCAGGCAAGGAAGGATCAGGTTATGGTCAAGCTCATACTTATGAACGGCTATCAGTTCAAGGGTATAGTAAAGGGCTTTGACAGCTATGTAGTTATCCTCGACTGCGAGGGCAAGCAGAATGTTGTGTATAAGCACGCTATCTCGACCATCGTGCCTGACCGCTCGGTGAATATTCTTGATGCGGCAAACAACCATTCATGACCATCAAAGGAAGTAATGCATAAATGAATTCATTGACCGTAAAAATACTTGCGGCTTTGGTTTCTGTACTGCTGATAACTACTATTTGCTCACAGGTATATTATTTTGTTCACGATAAGCACGATACCGAGGAGGCGGTGCTTGCCACCATTAACGAGGATATCGTGTTTGAGGGCATCGTCATCAGGGACGAGCAGGTGATAACCTATAACGGCGGCGGTGTGCTTGCTTATAAGTATGCCGACGGCAGCAAGGTGTCGGTGAACAATACTATAGCAGAGGTCTTTTCCTCTGAGGAGGCTATTGCTGCCAGAAACAGGATAGCTGCCATTGATGAACAAATCGAGCAGCTTGAAAGAGCGCAGAACCCCGGTACTGCCAATTATGTTGACCCCGAAACACTGCTGACAGGCATTGAGAGCGGCTATAACGAGCTTATGGACTGTATCGGTGAGAAGGATTATTCCTCTTTGGCGAAGATAAAGAGCGATCTTACCCTTTCGACCAACCTGTATAACATGATAACGGGTACCGAGGCAGATTATAATGATGGCATACGTCAGCTCAAGGCGCTGAAAAATTCACTGAAAAACAGCGCCAGCGCACCCGATGATGTTATAAAGGCACAGAAAACAGGCTACTTTGTATCCTATGCCGACGGCTATGAGGGTATGCTTTCTACCGAAAATGCGGACAAGCTCACAGAGAGCGATATAAACAAGGTGCTTGAAGGCACCGCCAGACCGCCCGAGAACGCTATCGGCAAAATGTTCGATAACTATTCCTGCAAGATAGCGGGCGTAGTTGACAGAGATGCAAGGATAAGTGAGGACGCCGAGCTTTCACTTATGCTAAACTCCTCAAAAAACGTTTATCACTGTATCGTTGAGTCGGTAAAGCTCTGCGGTGAGTATGAGGATAAGATGCTGGTGGTGCTCGACTGTGACAGACTTGACCAGTCACTGGTGGAGTCAAGGACTCTTTCGGCTAAGCTTATTTTTGACGAGTATCAGGGCATAAAGGTGCCTAGAAGCGCTATCAGGTTCCGGGGGGACGACAAGGGCGTGTATGTCATTCTCGGCAAGGATATTTCCTTCAAAAAGATAAATGTTATCTATGAGGGGGACGACTACGTGCTATCTGAGAATACCTCGGACGAGGAGTATCTATTGCTTTATGACCAAATTCTGCTAGAGGTGGTATCAAATAAAGATGTGTCAGACAGCGGCAAATCAAAACCAAACGGACGAACAGCAGAAAAATAATTTCAGCGACGTCCTTGAAAATATCAAAGAAATATGCTATAATGTAGAGAATGCTAAGGCTAAATACAGAAAAAGCGATGAAAAGATAAGCATTATGGCTGTGACCAAGACAGTGCCTGCCGAAAAGGTGAATTTTGCGGTATCTCAGGGCATAACGCTGCTGGGCGAGAACAGGGTGCAGGAGTATCTGTCTAAAAAGGAGCTTTACGATAAGGCTGCCGAGGTGCAGTTTATCGGCAGGCTTCAGACCAATAAGGTCAAGTATATTATAAACGATGTTACGCTTATACAGTCGGTGGACAGTATAAAGCTTGCTAAGGAGATAAACAGACTGGCTGCAAAGAACGACAAGCTCATGAACGTGCTGGTGGAGATAAATATCGGTGACGAGCAGAGCAAGAGCGGCGTTGCGGCAGAGGGGCTCGAGGAGCTCATTTATGAGATCTCGGAGCTTGAAAATGTGGCAGTCAAGGGGCTTATGGCAATACCCCCCATAGGCTGCGGCGAGGAAGTTTTCGGCAAAATGCATGAGATCTTTCTGCGTGTAAAGGAAAGATCTATACCGAGGGTGTCTATGGATATTCTTTCAATGGGTATGTCGGGGGACTATGAGACGGCGATAAAGCATGGCTCGAACCTTGTAAGGATAGGCACAAGGCTTTTCGGTGCAAGAAAATATTTGGAGGGTTAAGAGCATGGGTGTAATGAAAGGTTTGAAAAATCTTTTTATCGGAGAGGACGAGTCCGATCAGATCGAGTTCCAGACATACGGCGCGCAGAATATAGAGAACCGCCCCACCAATGTGAGGAACGAGAACAGCTACGCTGAAAGACAGAATGATTTCAGCTACATAACAAACAATCAGGCAAGCAGCAGACGCAGCGGATTTGAAAGACCCGACAACTATCCGCAGAGAGAGTATAACAACAGCCGTAATACCAGCTATAACAATGATTATCAGGAGAGTGAGCGTGTGATGAACGTTGAACATACCCAGACATTACAGATAGTTCTTGCAAGACCTGTTGATTTTTCAGAGGTAAGAGAGATAGGCGATGATATCAATGAGTTCAAGACCGTTATTCTGAACCTTGAAATGGTAAAGAGCGATGACGCAAAGAGGATACTTGATTTTCTTTCGGGCGTTGCGTATGCAAACAAGGCTCAGATAAAGATGATGGCACAGAAAACCTTTGCTATCATGTCAAAAAACGTCAAATTTGACGGCAAGGACCTTATGACGGAGCTGGAAAACAACGGCTACAGCTTCTGATAAACGGTCGATGAAAAGAGACTTTTCGTATCTTCACGATATAACCGATGATGACAGACTGCTGCTCTCAAAGGTGCTGGACTGGGCTGAAACGGCTGAGGAGAAGTATGTTACACGCTGCTCCTTCTTTCTTGATGAAAGGCAGTGCGCCCTTTGCGAGAAGGTGCTGATGTCTCAGAAATATGAAAATTATCTGCTTTGGGGCGGCTATGACGGCGCAGAGAGAAAGATACTGTGCGTTTATGCGCCCTACAGTGATATAAATAAAAACGATCTTCCCGTCGTGCCTGTTACTTTATCCTACAGAAAAGAGGATAAGCTCACCCACAGAGATGTTCTGGGAGCGCTGATGTCGCTGATGATCTCAAGAGAAAGCGTAGGAGATATAATAGTGGCAGAGGGCAGAGCTGCGGTGTTTTTAAAGGATACCGTTGCCGATGATGTTCTTATGAGCATAAAAAAGATAGGCAGGGTAGGCGTCAGAGCAGAAAAGGGCTTTGATGAAAGTATGAGACCGCAGGTGAGCTTTAAAGAGATAACAGGTACTGTGGCTTCACTGAGGTTTGACAGCGTTGCGGCGCTGGCTCTCAGGATATCAAGAGAAAAGGCAGCTGCGCTCATAAAGGGCGGACTTGCCGAGATAGATCATGTTAAAACAGACCAGCCTAAAAAGCTTGTGGAGGTGGGCAGCAGGTTTTCTGTGAGAGGCCACGGCAAGTTTTTGCTCAGGTCGGTGGACGGCAGGTCTAATAAGGACAGACTTCACATTACAGTATGTAAATATATTTAGGAGGATTTTTTATGATGACAGCAAGCAATATCAAGACCGCTTCTTTCGCACTGGAAAGAAACGGCTACAGCCAGACTCAGGTGGACAGCTTTATGCTGGAGGTATCTGAAAACTATGCCCAGCTGGAGGCTGAAAACCGTGAGAATGAGGAAAAGGTAAATAAGCTGCTGGAAAAGGTCAACCAGTACAGAGAGGACGAGGACGCTATCAAGGGCGCTCTCCTCAGTGCGCAGAAGGAAGCTAACAAGATCATCAATGATGCAAAGGCTAAGGCAAACGGCATGATAGAGAGCGCTAAGAGCGAGCAGATGAAGCTTGCTGAGCAGAGCGCAGCCGAGTGCGAGAAGATAGTAAGAGAGCACAAGGAAAGATGCGCACAGCTTATCAAGGAGAATACAGAGCTGACAGAGAAGAAGATATCTGCACTGAGAACAGCCTACGACGAAGAGAAGGCTGCGTATGACGAGCTCAGAGCAGAGGTAACATATTTTAAGTCCAACCTGACAGGTCTTTATCAGGAGCAGATCAAGCTGGTGATGGAGCTGCCGACCCTTACAGATGAAGAGCTGGAAGCTTACGAGAACGCTGCCGAGGACGAGTATTATGATGACGAGGAATACTATGAGGACGAGGAGTATTCTGAGGAGGAGTACGCCGAGGAAGCAGCTGAGGAGGTACCTGCTGAGGAAGCTATCGACAAGGTGCTGGGCAATACAGGTT
>ERZ842401.8100-NODE-8100-length-10478-cov-9.946369_pt1 | contig 10478 bp, 12 predicted proteins | sample MGYA00521270_ERZ842401 | MGnify/ENA primary metagenome ERZ842401 (study PRJEB31892, sample SAMEA3878208) | bioreactor metagenome | biome: Moose rumen | place: Sweden | collected 2011-10 | study: EMG produced TPA metagenomics assembly of the PRJEB12797 data set... | reverse complement strand
AAAGAGATTATGAAAGGCCTTATTCAGGAATAAAGCAAGAAATAAAGAAAGCAGGGAATTAAAAATGTACAGCATAAAAATTAGTAATGACAATGCAGATTTGTATATATATTCAGCGATATTAGACGCGTCAAGTCTAGAAAATGCACATACTGTGATAGAGAAGCTGAATAGTTACGAAGGAAGCAAAATAACTTTGCATATTAATTCAGAGGGTGGTGATGTCTTTGAAGCGCAGGGAATGTATTCGTATTTGAAGCATCATAAAGCCGAAGTTGATGTGTATATAGACGGATTATGCGCATCAGCAGCAGGGGTCATAGCATTGGCCGGGAATAAAATATACATGCCCGAAAATGCCTTAATGATGATACATAATCCTTCCGGAGCTATTTACGGAGAAAGTGAAGATATGCGTAAACTTGCTGACATTCTCGACAAGATCCGCGACAGTATTGCGATATTATACGAGGAAAAAACCGGGTTAACACATAAGCAAGTAATAGAACTTATGAACGCAGAAACCTGGTTAAACGCGAAAGAAGCCAAAAAGTTAAAACTAGTTGACGAAATATTACCCGCGATTAACGTGAAAAATAAATCAGAGGCGTATCAAGAAGGAGTTCAAGCAGAACGCGAAAGAATACGAGCATTAGATGAGATTTCGACAGAGGCGACGCATGTTATGATAGAACGTGCGAAATATGAGACATTCCAGACTGCGAATGATTTAGCATTAGACTTACTGAGACTACAAGCCCGTAATAAAGACGCACAACAAGTGAATGCATATTACGAACGAGAAAAATCAGCTAGCACAGGTGATTTACAAGAACTTGGAATTAAAGCAGTAAGTGATTTAATAAACAGAATGCGAGGATATTAAAATGTCAGAAAAAGAAAAAGTATTAAGCGTAAAAACACTTTGGAGTGCGGAAGAAACGACCGAGCCTGATAATTTAGGTGAGGGCGACGGTTATGTGATAAAAATATACACGCCTTGTGAGTTCAAACGTGGACTGTTAATGATGAGTGGACCTGAAGGCTTTTTTATTCCAGCGACCAGAGCCGGAGCTTTAGAGGCTGAAGAATTGTGCGTATTAGCTGATGATTTAGGCTATGACACAACTGAAACTAATATCGAAGGTGAAAATGAAACTGAGATATCAGAATATACATCAGCGATAGCTTATTTTGAAGGACGTCTAAACGGTGATGCGATAATCTTGAAGTATGAAACTGAGGACGACGATCACGAAGAATTACTTGCTGAATTAAGCGAAAAATTCAGGAAACAGAGATTACACATACTTTAATTTTTTAATATAGAATAATCACGGTTAAAGTTACTCTGAAGTAAAAGCACTTCGGAGTTATTTTTTTATTTTTTAAGAGGAGGAAGATTTATAGTGAATTATTTTGAGCCAAAATTTTTACGCGGAGTAATAGAGAAAATATTACCGTTACGCTTATTTTTCAGGACGCGTTTTTTCTCAGAGCAAGTAACATTCCCGACGAGCAAAGTTAGCTTTGAATTCATGAACGACACTAGGAGATTAATGCCTTATGCGAAAGCCGGTAAAATTAGCGTTCCTGTTTCTAGTGATGGTTATTCTTTAAGGAGTTATGAGCCGCCTTTAGTTTCAGGGTATAAATCAATAACTGAGACGACATTAGAACAAAAATTATTCGGAGAAGAAAGCTTTAATTCAGGCTTAACCCCTGCTGATAGAGAGCAAAAATTAATGGCCCGCTTTATTATGGAACTTCAAGATATGATCTATCGTAAGGAAGAATACATGTGCGCGAGAATAAAGCAGGACGGGAAATTAGTGATAAATCAAAAAGATTATGCTGCTGAAGTCGATTATGGTTTCAAGAAAATCCAGACGTTAACGACAGCAGATCAATGGACTGACACGGCAGATATATTAGGCCAATTGCAGGAGAGTGCTAATGACTTACGAAAAGACGGTGTAAACCCGGATATGCTGATATTAGGGTCAAAAGCATCACAGGCATTATTAAAAAATAAAGCGATATTAAAGCTCAGACATGATATGTTAATTGACGTCAGGCCGCCGCTTCCGGAGGAACTTGAAAACGGTTTGAACTATTTATGCCAGATCAGAGCACCAGGATTATTTTTAAATTGCTATGAGTATCTTGAATATTACCGCGATGAATTAACAGGTCAGGCCTTGCCATTAGTCGACGAAAGTACAGCGATTTTGCAGAGCTCCCAAGAAAAGAACATGATGCTTTACGGTGCTGTTACTTACATTGACGATAATAAAAATAGAATAACAGCGATGAATGAATACGTGCCTTATGTCTTAACGATACCCGAAAGTTCCGAGCGTCGCTTAATAGTAAGCTCAAAGCCCCTGCCAATGCCATTAGATATAGATGCATGGTGCGTATTTAAAAATGTAATTTAATAAAAATAATAACGCGAGCATGATAAAAAAATTTGATCTTGATCGTGGACTTGCAAAATTATATTCCCAGTCTAATACGCAAAAAGATCAACGAGAAAATGATTTAGCCTGCTGGTTTAATCTTCAAGAATTTGCAGAATATCATGATATAGACGGGCATAAAATATTAGGTGTCATGACCAGCGATATACGTGGACAAAGAGCGCAACAAGCCATGTTCAGCAATGATAACGCATATGGCGTATCAAAGTCGAATGCAAAGTTATTCCTGAAAGTTTGTGACGTGGATAATATTAACACAGATCAGCCATTAAGAATAGACGGCAGACTATATCAAGTAACACAATGCGTGAAAATCGGCGGCGTAATCTGGAGTATAAGCCTAATGGGTAATGTCTCATGATCTATATAGATATAGATTACACGGCGCTTAAACGAGCAAAGGAACTTCTGAAAAAAATTCCTTATGGATTTATCAAGGCACAAAAAATGGCAACCCGTCGAGCAATGGAAAGCATGAGGACAGTAGCGTCAAGAAAGATCCCAGAAATTTATTATATAAAGCCCGGGCGCGTAAAGAAAGCAATATCCTTATCGATAGGGAATAAAGCGACGGGCGGATTATTTATCGTAAGAGGACAAAGATTGAGCTTGTCGAGTTTTTACATGACCCCGAAGAAATTACCAGTAAGGAAGGGGCTTAAAGCAGCAGTAAGACGAGATACCGGAATTAAGACGATTGAAAAGGGATTTTTAATACGCGGTAAAAATTCCGGAAAAATGCTACCGTTTGTAAGAATTGGCCGGGAGCGAACTGCGATAAAGCACTTAGTATCACCAGCAATCCCCCAGATGATAGAGAAGAATGAAGACGTTCAAGAAGCAATTCTAGAAGCAGGAGAAGAGGCCTTTATGAAAAATTTCTCATTTTGGGTAAATAAAATTTCAAGCACAGGATTTGCAGGAACGGCCTTAAATTTCGGTATGGACTTTGCACGATGATTTTTGCGAAAGGAGATTATTTTATTGACAGGGATTAGCTTAATTATGGCACTGAAAGCGAAAATGAGTGAGATATTTGCGGATTATTCACTTACGAACAAGAACGGAGTGCTTCAGAATGTCAGGATATTTTCACAGTATATGCCCTTGTCTAATGGAATGGGTAAATAAAATTTCAAGCACAGGTTTTGCAGGGACGGCCTTAAATTTTGGTATGGACTTTGCACGATGATTTTTGCGAAAGGAGATTATTTTATTGACAGGGATTAGCTTAATTATGGCACTGAAAGCGAAAATGAGTGAGATATTTGCGGATTATTCACTTACGAACAAGAACGGAGTGCTTCAGAATGTCAGGATATTTTCACAGTATATGCCCTTACCTAATGGAATAAGTTTAGCGAATAAGGCTTCGGGAATAAAGAATTATGATGAGACCGATTATGAAGCTAATTTTCCGTGCGTGATAATACATTACGATGATTGTGTAGACGATGAAGAACGCAGGTTAGAACTTTCTACGCATAAAGTGAAGCTGATTTTCGGAGCTTATGACGAAGATAAAGAGTGTCAGGCATATATAGACATTATGCAGATGATGGATATAGTGAAGTTAGAGCTTTTAACGAGAAGGATATTAGCGGGAAAATTCCGGTTAAATATGCCCGTGAAGTCGCAGTTATTAGAGCTAGATACCTGGCCAATTTACTTTGGACAATTAGATTTAATATACGAAAGTGGACGAGCAACAATGCCTGCTGATTTTGTTTATGGCAACGGAAGATTTTGCAAGGGAAATTAAAAAAAAGGAGGTAAAAAAGTCATGGCTGATGAGGAATTTCTTGAAGAAATAATTGAACGCGAAACAGAGACAAATTCAACACGTCCATTAATGTACGTGGGGCCTAATATTCCGAAATTGGGGCTTGCGAAATATACGGTATATAAGGACGGATTAACGTCTGAAATAGAGGCGGCAATAGATAAAATTCCTGAAATTTATAACATGATAATCAACGTAGATGAATTAATAAATTTCACCAGGAATATATTAAATCCGTCAAGTCCCGAGCGGCAATATCACAAAATAATTCAGGAAAAAATGAAGAATTTGTAAATTTAATTAAAAAGGAGAGTGTTAATTTATGGCATTCCGGCATGGAGTGTATAAATCAGAAGTGCCGACAAGCCTCTTATCGCCTGCGCAAGTAGACGGAGGATTGCCGGTAATCGTAGGAACTGCTCCGGTATTTATAGGCGATAAAACGTGCGTGAATAAACCAGTTTTGTGCTATACGTATCAGGAAGCTATCGAGAATTTTGGATTTTCCCGTTCTTGGGAGAATTGGACGTTAAGCGAGTTTATTTACTCACAATTTGCGCTTTATGGAATGGGTCCATGTGTGTTAATAAACGTGTTTGATCCAGGCAAGCATAAAGAGAAATTGCCCCTTCAAGAATTCGCGGTTCAAGAAGGAGCGATAAATTTGGGTCAAAATATTATCGAAATAGAATTTGAAACCGGGAAAAATTATAGCAAAAATACGCATTACTTTTTAGAGTATGATGAATTAGGGGATTTACACATAACATTTGCCGGTGAATTAGCAAGTCTTACGAGCATAAAAATGGCTTTGACGAAAGCTAAACCCGAGAACGTTACAGCTTATGACATAATCGGCGGAGTAACGTCGGACGGAGTAAACACCGGTTTAGAGTTAATCAACGAAGTATACCCAAAATTTGGACTTATTCCCGGTATTATCGGAGCGCCAGGTTACAGCGAAAATCCAACGGTAGCGGCCGTAATGAGAGCAAAAGCAAGTAATATTAACGGTATTTTCTCGTGCATAAGCGTAGTAGATGTGCCTTCAAGCGTAAAGAAATACACGGACGTTCCTGCTTGGAAGAATGATAATAATTACGTCTCTACAAGGGAAATAGCTTGCTGGCCGAAGGTGAAATTAGGCGACGACGTTTATCACCTTTCTACACAATTAATCGGCCTCATGAACTCAGTAGATCACGAAAATGATGATATTCCTTATGCTTCACCGTCAAATCATTTATTGCAGATTAATGCTTGCGTAAACGAGGACGACGATGAGATTAATTTAGGTTTGGAACAGGCCAATTATCTGAACTCTCAGGGCATTGTTACGGCGTTAAATTTTGCCGGAGGTTGGAAGGCTTGGGGAAATCGTCTAGGGTCTTACCCGTCTAACACGGACCCTAAGGATAATTTTATCCCGGTTCGAAGAATGTTTGATTATGTCGGGAATGTCTTTATCTTAACTTTTTGGCAAAAAATCGACGCTCCTGTTACAGTGAGGCTGATTAGGACTATTATTGACAGCTTTAACATGTATCTTAACGGCTTAACGTCAAGGGAAATTATTTTAGGCGGACGCATTGAATTTAATGAGAGCGAGAATGTTCTTACGGATTTAATGAACGGTGAATTGAAATTTCATGTATATCTTACTCCGCCTGTACCTGCTGAAGTTATCGAAGCGATATTAGAGTTTGACCCGGATTATTTATCCGAACTCTTTAACGCTATGGTATAAGGGGTGATTATCAATGAGTATCATTCCAGAGAAAAGCAATAATTTCCGCGTTTATCTTGACGGTACAACTTTATTAGGCATTGCTGAAGGGAATTTTCCGAACGGCGAGTTAATGACCAGTGAAGTAAAGGGAGCCGGTATAGCCGGGACAATAGACAGTCCTACGCTTGGACATATGGGAAGCATAACTTGTGAGTTTACCTGGCGGAACGTAACTAAAAGCTTCTTTTTGATCACAGAACCTAAGGCACATTCGCTAGATTTATATGCAGAACATCAGGACTTTGATGCAGGACGTGGCGAATATAAGACGCGATCAATCCATGTATTCTTGAAAGCGATTACTAAACAGTATGATTTAGGCAAATTAGTTGTTGGTGATAGCTCAGAGACGCAGACTACTCATGAAGTCTATTACATGAAAGTATACGTAGACGGTGTCGCAAAAATGGAAGTCGATAAATATAATTTTGTGTATAAGATTAACGGGTATGATTATTTAAGCAATACGCGCAGAAATTTAGGCATGTATTAATGATATAATAATCGCAATCTGAATTATTTTGAGGCACCTGACCGAACGCGCTTTAAACGGGCTTATAAAGCGTAAGTAGGAGGGTGATTTTTTTTTGCGAAGAATTATAGTAAATCCCCCTTTGTAGAGAGTAAGGGGGATAATTTTTTTTAGCCTTTTGCGGGAGTACTCATGAAGAATAAGAGAATTGCTATACCTATGCTCATTCCTGCGATTAAGAGTGCCATAACTGAGATTAATACGCTCCAAAATGAAAAATGATGATTGATGTCATCTCGCAAATCGTCAATTCGTTTATTAGTGTTGTCTATCATCATTAAGTATGTATCTTGCTGAGCATCATAGACTTCTTTTTTGACGTATTCTTCGCTCATGATATTTTCACCGCAACCCAGATAATAACTACATAAGCTATAAAATACGACAGAAAAATACTCAATGCACAGTAAATCGATAATCTACGAAGTTTTTTATCATCAATAGGCTTTTTCTTATATGCCCGTTGTGCTGATAATTCAAGTAAACGTTCGCGAATACTCATATTATGAGCCTCCTTGATATTTAGTTTTTGGGAAAATTGGATATAATTATTATACATTCTCGAGGTGAATAATTTAACTATGGTGACAATCATTAAGCTATCTAAATCATTTTTTAAGAACGATAAGGAATATACACAACTGGCCTTTGATTTTGAGAAATTAACCGGCTATGACCTAATACAAATCGAACAAACTTGCAGGTTATTAGACAAGGACGAGTTTCAATTATGGGGCACAAAGCATATACTTTACATTGCCGGCCGGGCTTGTGAAGGATTAAACGTAGATGATCTTTTAAGTTTGTCTATGAAGGACTGCATGAAAATCCAAATGGTAGTAATGAATTTTTTCAACGATGTAGTATCTACGGCGCAGGGGCAAGACATATCCGAAGTGCCGTTTTAAGCATGGCATCTTGCGAGAATAATACGGGAATTGATTATTTCATGAGAATCCCTGCTTGTGAAATTTATGAATGGTTAGAACTAATAAAGCAGCAACAAGATGATATAATTAGACACATGAGGAAAGCGAAAAAATCATCATGAGGATTAATTGTAAACTGCTTGAATAATTATTCTCCATAAAAACAATATGCCTTCTATTGAGAAATTTGATGTTAAGTGAAGAATACCGTACGAGAAATGAACGCCCTCTTACGGTATTTTTTTTATTCCCGAAAAGCGCCGAGATCATAGCATGAAAAAGTTAAAGGCTTGAAGCGTTAATCTTGACCATGAAAAAACTTTATTACGCGAAAGCCCGAGATCATACAGATTAAGAATACGGTGAATGAAAAAGTTTAAGGCTTGAAGCGTTATCTTGACCAGGAAAAACTTTATTACGCGAAAAGGAACGCCTTCATAATTATTTCCCGAAAAGAGCCGAGATCATACAGATTAAGAATACAGTGAAAGAAAACGTTAATATGCCTTGAAAGGTGGTGGAACAATGGCAAATACCCTTCAAATGATGATTAATCTTGATGTCGCTATGAATAATGGTTGGGTATCAGATTTCAGGGGACTTGAAGCAGGCTTTGAGAGGTTAAAGAAGGCTGGAAGCGATTTACAAACTCAGACGGGTAAAATCAGTGAATACCAGAAAATGCAAGGAGCATTATCGTCAAGCAAAAATTCACTTGAAACTCTAAGAAATCAAATGTCCCGTAACTCAGTAAGCTTGCAAGAAAGTCGAGAAAAGACATCAAGATTAAGCACAGAATACGAGAATGCCAAAAAGCGATTAGCGGCGTTATCACAGACTTACAAGCCTAATAATATACTAGTCCAGACTGCGAAACAGCACGTTAAAGAGCTTGAACAGCAATATAAAACGAGTTCACAGGAGACTAAGAGACTTGAAGAAAATCAATCAAAGCTATATCGTGCGATAGGTCAAGGCGAGGCAAAAATAGAAGAGGAAACCCGAAGCCTTGAAGGTATGAAAAAGTCTTTGAGCGAAGCGGGAATTAACACACAACAGTTAGCGGCAAATCAGGAGAAATTAGCGGCAGCATCACAGAGATTAAATAAAGCCCAGAATAAATTAGCGTCAATAAAAGAACAGTTAAGCTGGAGTAATATAAAGGGTGATTTATTGGCTTCAGCAGGTGCAGTTATGGCATTCAAACAGCCTATTGTTATAGACATGGAATTTGAGCAGGCTATGGCTAATGTACGTGCTGTAATGGCTCCGACAATCGAAGAATTTAACGCTTTACGAGAACAATCCATAGAGCTTGGAAGATCAACACAATTTTCGGCATCACAAGCTGCGGCATCACAGGAGAATTTAGCGAGAGCAGGATTTACGACCCAGCAAATATTAGACACAATGCCCGGATTACTTTCAATGTCAGCGGCTGAGGGAATGGATTTAGCACAGGCGGCAACGATATTAGCGGGCGGGTTAAGAGGCATGAATTTGGACATGTCACAGACTATGAGGCTTGCTGATGCATTTGCTTATACATCTGCACATAGTGCTACGAACATTACGAATTTGGGCGAGGCTTTCAAGGCTGTTGCGGCAACGGCGAGTTTACAAGGTGCGTCACCTGAACAACTTTTAAGCTATTTGGGAACTTTAGCGAATTTACAGGTTGAAGCGGGAGAAGCGGGTAATGCGATTAAATCGGCCTTCATGAGGTTATCTAATCCTGCAAAAGAAGCTCAAAACGTTTTATCGCGGTTCGGTATTCAAGTTGTGAAAAACGGACGCATGCGTGAACTTGGAAATCTCTTAGAAGAACTCTACACTAAAACTGAGAAACTTGGAGCAGCAGAACAGTTAAAAGCATTCTCAATAATATTCGGAAAAAATTACGGTGATAGCTTAATAAAATTGGCCAGAGGTGTAATGTCTGGTGAACAGAAAGAGTTATTACGTGGCTTGAATAATGATAAAACCGGAGCTTCGGACATGATGGCAGGCATGCGTAATGACACTTTGAAAGGTGATTTGACGGCTTTATCTTCAGCATGGGAAGGGCTAAATATTGCGATAGGGAATGCATTAGAGCCTATAAATAGATTTTTCACTCAGACATTAACGACAGGGATTCAGAAATTTACGGAGTTCATAAATAATAATAAAACGCTTTGTGAATGGGCTGTAAGAATAGCATATGCTTTTGCTGGTTGGAAAATACTTTCAACGGCCTATAAATACGGCTCACTTTTAGTACAATTGCCTTTTGCAAAGTTGAACGTAATTTTAGCAGAGAGTGCGGCGAAAGCGGCTTTAACAGGAAATTCTTTCAGCGTTATGGGAACTCTCATGAATACTCTCATGCATCCTTTGACGGCGTTAAAATCAGCGTTCTCATTATTATGGGGAGTAATCGCGGCACATCCATTTATGGCTATAATAGCAGTAGTCAGTGCGTTAATATATTACTGGGATGATCTGAAAAAATTATGGGAAGTCTCTTTGAATTGGCTAGGTGAAAAATGGGAATGGCTCAAAGAATTTTGGTCTAATCTCTCATTTCCTGATTTATTTGCAGAGTTAAGTGAGCGCTTATCAGTTTTCGGGGAATACTTCTCGCATAAATGGGACGAGTTCAAATCCTGGATAAATTTGCCTGATATCTTTACAGAGTTAAAAACGCGGCTATCAGTTTTCGGTGAATACTTCTCGCATAAATGGAACGAGTTTAAATCCTGGATAAATTTGCCTGATGTCTTTGCAACGTTAAGAGAGAGGCTTTCAGTTTTCGGTGAATACTTCTCGCATAAATGGAACGAGTTTAGATCCTGGTTAAATCTTCCAGATGTCTTTGCAACGTTAAGAGAACGGCTTTCAGTTTTCGGGAATTACTTTTCTCAAAAATGGGACGAGTTCAAATCCTGGATAAATTTGCCTGATATCTTTACAGAGTTAA
>ERZ842401.8099-NODE-8099-length-10478-cov-11.404586_pt1 | contig 10478 bp, 1 predicted proteins | sample MGYA00521270_ERZ842401 | MGnify/ENA primary metagenome ERZ842401 (study PRJEB31892, sample SAMEA3878208) | bioreactor metagenome | biome: Moose rumen | place: Sweden | collected 2011-10 | study: EMG produced TPA metagenomics assembly of the PRJEB12797 data set... | reverse complement strand
AATTAATTAAAATAATTATAATTTTAAATAAAATATTATTTACTTATTTCAAAAATAATTATTAATTATTTTTTAAACTAAATAAAATAATAATAATTATTCTAATTATAATTGTGAATATATTTAATTATTATATATTTCTTTACTCAAATATTCCACCAATATATTTTATATCTTCTTAACTAATCTTGTTTTCTGTTGAAATTAATACTATCATCAAGATCAATATTAATAGTACTTTTATCTCTTTCCATAAAAGGGAATTCTCCTCTTATTCTCATAACATTATAAAAATTGGTAATATTTTGGCTACCTACATTATCAAAAATAAATTCAGGAACATAGCAACTATTATTTCGTTTTAATTGACTTAAACTATTTTTAACTGAAACAACAGCTCTAAAACTCTTTTCTCTTTTTGATTTATTTGTTAAAATATATCTAAATAAAACACGCTTTACTTTATTTTTATCTTTTATACTATTATCTTCTAAGATTACTGTGCTTTGCCCTTTAGGTAAAATACCGTAAATAAAATTTTCTTCTGTTTCCGAAGAAACGTCGAATTTTTTTACTATTTTATTGTTCTCTTTTTCTTGCTCTTCTAATGAATCATCTATTTCTGTTTCTAAAGGGATATTTTGCTCTGGCTCTTGTTCGGGTTGGACTTCTTTTTTAGTGTTGTCTTCTTCATCTGTGGGAATATCATCTTTTTCTGATTCTTTCACTGGTTGTTCCACTTGGGGTTGGGATGGAACTTCCTCTGGGGATTCTTTTGGCTCTTCAGGGTTTGAGTCGGAATTTTTTGGTTCTTCGGGATTTGGTTCAGAAACTATGGGTTCTTCTTGATTTGATACATCAGAGGTTTGTTTTTCTTTATTTGGCTCTTCTTCTTTTGTTTCTTCCTTATTCTCTTCTTTCTTTTGTTCTTCTCCTTTTTTTTCTTGTTCTTTATTTTCTCCTTCTTTTTTCTCTTCTTCTTTTTTTTCTTCTCCTTCTTCTTTTTTCACTTCATCTTTATTATCTCCTTCTTTTTTTTCTTCTTCTTTCTTGGGGTCTTCTGTTTTTTCATCTATTTTTTCCTCTCCATCTTTTTTCTCTTTAGACCCTTCCTTATTTTCATCCTTATTCTCTACAACATTTTCTTCTTTTCCTATTTCTTCATTTTTATCTTTATTTTCATTTTCCTTATCATCTTCTTTTTTATCTTCTTTTTCTTCTTTTTTATTTAATAATTTTTCTCTTAATTCTTTGGTATCGAAATATTTAGAATAATATTCAATTCTATACATTGCTAAAGTATCTCCTTTTGCTATTTGAACAATTTCTTCTCGGATAATTTCTCCTGGAATAATGTTACAATTAAATCCAATAAATTGTTTCATATTTTTATCTTCACATTTAAAATCTATTTCACCACTTGAAGGAGGAGGATTAAAATCTTCTTCGTCATCATAAACTTCCATACCTTCTTCTTGGAAATCTTTAATAGAATGTTCGACTTCCTTTTCAATTTGTTGAATGAATTTTCCTTCTTTTTCCGAATATTTTTCAAAATTATATTCTTTATCTTCATTTAACACAATTTGTTTCATTTCTTGATATAAATTTTCATATCTGAGACTTCTCGCAGGATTTAAATATAAATATTTAAACAAAGAATAATTATTTTTTTCTCCTAAGCAATTCTCAATTAATTTAATAATAATATCTTTAACTTTTTCTTTCGGAATAATCATATCATTATTTTCATCATTATCATTTGGTAATAATAATCCTAATAAACACAATTTTTTATTTCTTCTATTAATATTAACAAATTCGTAAATTTGTGTATCAATATTACCATTAATTAATTTTTCTCCGAAAATTGGCCATTTTTGTTTTGGCAATTCTGGGGAAGGGTTATCCCTAGGTATGTCACGAATTATCGGATTGGGGTATCCCAAAATATGTAAATATCTTTCCAAAACATGTTCATTATTTACTATTGATAATGAGTATAATATTTTAATTAAATAATCCATTTTATCTATGGTTTCATCTTGACTCATATATTCATATACCTGAACTATACCAATGAAAAAGAAATCACGGAAGAATATAACGTCATCTTTGGTCGCAATTATCATAAATAATATAAATAATTCGAAATCTTCTTTTATTAATTTTTTTATTATATGGGCTTCTTTCATTACAGTTCTTGCTTCTCTGGATGATATATCTATATTTTTATTTTCGCTTAAATTTTCTGTTGCATCTATATCAAATAATTCTTTTGTATAATCAGTTGAGTTCTTTATTATATATTTTAATAAGCTATAAACTATTTTTCTTATTTCTTCATTTTCTAAACCAATTTTCAAACCTAAACATAAAGTAATACCATTTTGATTGTAATAATTCAAGATTTTATCACTTGATCGAATTAAATTCTCCAATAATTGATATAAATATTTAATAGTGAATTTATATTTCTCTTCTGTTTCATTGTTATTATTATTGTCACCACGTGAAAAATATTTATTATAATAATTCGATTGATTTATTATTTTCATAACCATAGAATATAATTTCTTATTTATAATATCTTGTTTTTTTTCAGTATATATTTTAACAAATTCAGATAATAACTGCATTGCTGTTTTTGCATTTGATTCGTTTGTTATTTTATCTAAATATGTATTATTATTATCTCCATAATTACTAGTAAAAATGAATTTCATAACGACTTCTTTAGTAAGGAAATTATATACTAATTTTAATAATTCATCGCTTGTTTCTTTATTTATCATTGGTTTTAATAAATTATTAAATATAAAACTAAGAGAATTATTAAATTCTTCGTCTCCTTCTTCTCCTGCATATTCTTGAGGTGATCCAATTGACTTTAATAATTCGTCTAAAATTGTTTCGATTGCAGCCTGTTTCATTTGTTCATCATAATCTTTATTATTTATATCGAATTTAGATTCTTTAATTAAATTAGCTAATAGTTCTTCGTATTTTAATTTATTTATTTTGAAATTATTATTTTCTGAATCTTGTGTTTCTTCTTTTGTATTATTTTCTGCCATTATTTTTTTATAAACATCAGTAGGAGCATATTTCGGTACACTATAAAAAGGTATATATTTAAAATATTCTTTTTTTTCTTCATCAAAAAATGTTTTTTTATATAATTCATCCTCATTTATTTCATTATTATCTAATCTACTTAAGTCATATGTTTTAAATATTTCCTTTTTATTATCTTTATTTATCACAATCAAATTTTCTTTATCATTTTCATCTATTTCTTCTTTTTTATATAATACTCTTATTGGTGTCTTTTTTTTTCTTTCATAAATGAGCAAATAAGCATTTTGGCAATTTTCATACGAGGAGCCTTCATAATTTCCTCCGTAACATTCAGTCGGAATTGTATCAGTATCAAATTCGAGAACTTTCGAATCATTAAATTGCAGCCAATTTTCTTTTTTGTAAGTATTAATTAAATTATTTTTTCCATCTCGATCAACATCAATAAAAGAAAAATAGTGTCCTCCATCGGCACTTCCAGTATGAACATTTATTCCTTTTAGTTCATATTCATAATAACTTTCTTCATGGTTATAAATTTCATTATTATTATTCGACGAATTTTTTTGAATTTCACTGACACAAAATTGTTTTAAATTTAATTTTTTGGGAAACTCATATTTCGAGTTAATTTTCATTGTTTTAAATATTTCATAATTTAAATAAAATCTTTTTAAATGCACTACTAAAACATTAGGTAATTTATTTAACGAAGTGATTTTTGATATCCTTACTTTTTGATTACAATTCGAACATTTAAAATCGTCAATAATTTCCGGGACACCCATTTTATTTAACGAATCATTTAAATTACTAATATTTTTCACTTCTAAAGTTAAATTATAGTAATCTTCGAATCGATTGGAGATATTTTTACAATTGGAACATTCAACCGAACTGCAGGATTGTCCCATAAAAACATCACTTACAATATATTTATATTTCGTTTCTTTCAAACAGTTTTCGATTTTATCACAAAAATTATTATAAAATTCCTGACTGTCTTGTTGTGCTCGAACATTAGTAGGTTTTCCATCGAAATCTTTATAAGAGTAACAAAAGTCCTTCGGGGCGAAATCACTCCTATTACTAAAAGTTAAATAAGTATACATTATTTGTAATTGGTGCAATAAATTATCATCCTCAATTTCGTGAAAATATGAAGGGTTAGGATCCTTATTATCATCTGCGGACATTATCGCGTAACGAAAAGTAGGAACCATATACATTTGTTGCATTATAGAATTCATATAACAAATACATCCTAAATTTTTTAAACCTACGTGTCCGAATTTTTTTGGAGTAAAAGCTTTATTGGAAGATGAATGATACTGGATAACATTACCTCTATAATTATCATCATCGTCGCTGTCTTGCTCGTTTTTATTTTTATTTCCATTTTTTTTCTCATATTTTCTTTGTAAATATATTATTTTTAGTAATTGTCCGATTATTTTAGAATTTGTCACGTTATTGAAACAATTTAATAATAGGTCATTACTTATTTGGTTTAATTCTTGTTTAATATTTTCTTTATCATTGTCTTCTGGTTTTTCTTCTTTGATATTTTCTATTAGAATAAATTTATTATCTTTATTCGTTGAATCTTCTTTTTTAATTAATTCATCTTTTTTTATTTCTTCTTTGGGCTCTTCTTTACTTTGTAATTCAGGCATTGCTTGTTCAATTAAAAAATTAATTAAATTTTTGCCGTCTTCTTGCGTCTTAAAAAGAATTTCGGTTTTTAATTCTTCGTTTGATGTCATTTGAAGATTTAATAATTGCAAAAAACTTAGGAATGATTTATTTTGATAAGTCGAATTGGATATGTGTTTCATAATTAATTCATATATTTTTATCAGAGATTCATTATTTGTATTATTATTTTCAGATGAATTTATTTTGTGTAAATGATTATATAATTCAAAGAATGAAGTATCTGGAGTAAATTTATTTTTGTTTTTATCTGAATTTTCAGAAGGATCATCTGGTGATTCTATTATATTTCCGGGATTGATTAATGTATCTAATAAATTGTTGACCAATTTTGATAAAAATTCTATATAATTTTTATTCTGGTTATGTTCAGCATTTGTTACTGAATTTATAATATTTTTGATAAAATCATCTTTATTTTTCGATTCATTTTCAGAGATTTTATTTTTAAATAATTTAATAATTTCATCTTTTTTATTATCATTTTCTTTATAGTTTTCCAGAAGTTGTTTATTACAAGATAGAATTTTAATAAGCAAATCAAAACATTCTTTTTTTAAATTATTTTCTTTTTCTTTAATTAATTCATCATCGGAAGAAACTTTCGTTAAAATATTAATTAAATTATCAGTTAAATTTTTATACGATAAATTATCAAATTCCCTTTGGAAATCATTTTCTTCGAATAATTGTGATAAATTAATATTTCCTAAATAATACACTCCATTTTGTTTAATATTTTGTTTCGAAATTTCTTTTTCGTTATTAATCGAACAAAAGTTATTTAAAATATTTAATAATTTAATTCCTCTTAAACAAAAATCATACATTAAAGAAATGTTATTTTTTTCTTTATTTTCTTTTATTAATGTGAATAAGTATTCTAACAACTCATTAACGTGATTAATAATTTTTTGACAATTTTCCGTCTTTATTAGTTTTTTCACGAAATTTAATTTTTTATCAATATTTTCTTCATCATCGAAAGGTTCATACATGGCTGAAATTAATTTATAATTTCCATTTCCTATATTAAGAAGTTCATTCGTGTCTATATATTTGTTATTATATAAATATAATTCCAAATCTTGCAAAAAGCTTTCTATTATAATAAAAATATAATTCAACTCGATATATTTATTCTTATCATTAAAAGCTTTTATAATAAAACTATTATTATCATCTTTATTTTCATTATTAAATAAATTATTTAAAATATCTTTATAAATAATTTCATTTGTCGCTAAATAAAGCAAGAATTCTATTAATTGATATTTTTTCTCGGAAGGAATTTCATAATAAGTTTTAATTAAGCTTTCCAAAAATATTAAATCATTTCCTAGTTTATATCTGGGTAATTTTTCTTTTTCATATAAAGTAAAGTTTCCATCTCTTTCTTCTTCTTTTTTTAAGTCTCTAGTATATCCCATATTTTCTAAATTATTCCAAACTGTTTTACTTCTATGAGGATCTTTTAAGGCTTTATCGAAAAATTGTATAAACTCTTCTTCGTTGACATAACCTTTTTTATCCTTGTCTTCTTTCATTAGTGTATTAATTCTTGAATCATTTGATCTTATTGGAGATTTAATGGCTGTTACTCCTCGAATAAATCTGGCAACACCTTCTTCATCCATTTGATTTGAACCTTCTGTGAATATATAAAACCAATCATGTAGAATTTTTTTAAATTTGGGATTTATCTCACCGTTAATCAAAAGTTTTGCTTCTTCTGGTTTTTTACAGGAAAATAATATCTTTTCTTTTGGTAATAAATTTATTTCATTGTTATTGTAATTTTGAATAACCAATTCATATAAGGAAATATTATTATAACTTTCATCGATGCTTATTTCTTCTTTTTCTTTAATTGATTCATTAGTGCCATTTTTAGCTTTTAAAATTTTGGAAAATTTTTTGGAAAACGAAAAAGATACTAAATTAGTGGGAATATCATATAATTTCAAAATTAGTAATTTTAAATCATTAAAATTTGTATTTCCTAAGCTAATAAATGTTTCTGCATTTTCCTTTATTTTCAATTCTTTTCCTTTGATTTCTATAGGCAAATTAATAAAACAATTTTTCAATAAAGATAAATGTGATTTAGTCGTAAATAAAATGTTTTTTTCTGATTCGATTATTATTGCTTTCATTAAAGTGATATATTTTTCAATTAATTTATCATCAATTTTATTTTTATTTTCTTCTTTGATAAAAGTATTACACTTTTCAAGTAATTTATCTATATTATTATTTTGATATATTTGATAAATAATATTTATCCCAAATGATAAAATTTTTTCGTCATTAATTTGGAAAATAATATTCCATAATTTATCCAATCCGACTAATTCTTCGAAGTTTAATATTTCTTTTATTTTATTTTCTGTATTTTCTTCCAAAATTATTTTGTCCTTATTCATATCGAAAAAATTAGCAATGAATAATTTTAGTTGTTCTAAAGTTATTTCACCTTTATCATTTTGGGAAATTATATCAAATATTTCTTGTCTTATTTTTTCTTTATGTTCTATACTTACTTTATTTGAATGAGAATTATCTGAAATGTAATTTTTGATAAAATCATAAAATATTAATTGATCATTTATTCCAACTGGATTTGTTAATAAAACATTTTTTAATAAAGGTAAGAAGTCATAATTAGGATAAAATTGATTTATTAAAAATAATAATATTTCTAAACGCTTTTTGATATTGTCTAAGTGAGAATAATCATCGATGACGAAATTATTTATTGTATCACCTTCGGTGAAGGGGATTTTATTCTTTTCTATTTCTTCTTTCGCTTTTAATAAATACTTATTTAAATTGTTTTCAAATAAAGTTATTAAATGATTGTCTTTAATTAATTGAATTATGACATCATTGTCTTTTTCTTTAGGTTTTTCTTCTTCAATATTCTTTTTTTCATCTTCCTTTTTATCAGTTATTTCTTCTTTCTTTTCTTCTTTTTCTTCTTTTTTATCTTTTTTATCTTCTTTTTTTTCCTCCTGTTGAGCTTTTGTCACTTCTTCTTTTTTTTCTTCTTTAACTTCTTCTTTACTTTCTTCTTTTTTTTCTTCTTTTTCATTTGTCTTTTCTCCTTCTTTACTTTCTTCCATTTTCTTTTCTTCTTTTCCTTCTTCCGTCTTTTCTTCTTCTTTCTTTTCTTCATTTTTTTCCTCTTCATTCTTTTCTTCTTCTTTATTTTCTTCTTCTTTTTTCTTTTTTTCTTCTTCCTTTTGCTGTTTTTCACGTTCAATTTTTTCTAATTCAGCTTTAGCTTTATTTTCATTATAAACTTCAAGAATATGTTTAATAATATTAAAACAAGGAATCGCCTTTTCATTTTTCTCAATATTATTTTCACAGATATTTAATATTTTTTTTAAATATTTATCATCTTTAGATGTAATCACAATAATTTTTTCCAAAATTTTTTTAATTTCCATATCATCCGATTGAAGATTTGACATTAAATAGCATTGACACAAATATTCGCAACATTGATTAATATTTTTTTCATTATCGAAATTTTGTGTGGATAATTTATATACAAATTCGATTTCTTCGTTATTTATTTTTTTATCGACATTATTTAAAACACTATTAAGTAACATTTCAATATGATTTTCTTTTAAATTTTCTGCAATGGATGATAATAATTTTAATATGGTTAATTTAGCTTCTAAGTCTCCTCTTTTTGTACAACTCCAAATTAAAGTCATATCATTTTCATCTAAGGCGTTTTCTTGAAGTAATAATTTTATTATTTCATTCGAACGTGTTATTAATTGACTGTGATAATTCGCTCCGAATATTTCGTTTAATATTTTATTATCTTTTATTAATATTATTATTTGACTAATAACATCTTTATTTTTTTTATGTTTTTCGATGATGTCATTTAAATCTTTGATTCCTTTTAATCTATAATCAAAAATATTTGTCTTAATTGACTTCATCGCGAAAGCCAAAGTTATTTCGTCATAAATATCCATATTAGTATTATCAGGGTTATTCTTACTTAAAAATATATTTATTTGATAAATAAGATTTGTTACTAGATCATTTAATTCTTTTGGTAATTTTCTTATTTGTTTTTCGTCTAAGTTATTTATATAATTAACACATACTGTTTTAATTATATCTTTATTTTCTATGAAATATTCTTTATGTAAATAAGGAAGACTTTTGAATAAATAATAAAATACATTATATATTTCGTCAATATTAGGATTTGATTTTAATATTTCTATAAAAGTATCATATCCTTTGATGTTTTCGATTAACTTTAAATATTTGGCTAAAATATAATTAAAATTATTACCATATTTGCCTAAAATATAATTCTTTGTCCCGTCTTTTTCATAAAAATAATGCTCTTCGATATTAATATCAGTATCATTACTTAAATCATCATTCATTCTTTTTAATTCATTGTCATCATTATTATTATAAGAATAATTATAATCTACATATTTTTGCTGAATTGTAGAATAAGTCCCAAATTTTTGTATTCTTTTAGAATAAAATAAAATTCCTTCATCACAATTGGATCCTTCTCCTACATATCTTTCATCATCATTATCGGTATTTATTTCAGCTTTACCAAAGGTCTTCCAAATTTCGATATGTTTTTCATATGTATCTTCTTCATCATAAGGATTTTTAAAATGATCTACATATAATCTAAAACTAACTTTATATTCAACAGTTTTAAATCCATTACTATCAGTTTCTTCTTTAACTTCTAATATAGTCGCTGGATACCATTTGTTTCTATCGAAGCAATCAATAACATCATATTTTTTGAGACTTAATCTCCAATCCCAGTCTACAGTTTTAGTATTTTTTGGAAAAAGGTTTAAACTACTGGTAGAAAACGTCGTTGTGGAATCATCGAAATATTCTATTTCATATCTATCATCATTTATTTCTTTTATTCTTCCTCTTAACCATACTCTTTTAAGGAAATCATATCTTACATGTTTATCTGTATAAGGAAAATCCACTTCATCACCGACTTCGTATTTCTTTATTTCTTTTTGAAATTGGGAACAAAATTCTGAATTAAATTCAGTTAAATCACATTTTTTATTATAGGTATGATAATTGAAAAAGTGATTTTGGTTAAAAATATTACGGAGTCTCTCGAATAAAGTGGAGTATTCACTATTTTTGTGATATTTAAGAAATAGTTTAAAAAAATTTAGTAATAATTCTAAAGCAATATCATCGCCATTTTCTCCGTATACTTTTTGTTGTAATGTTATCATGTTAATAACACCTTTAACAAACGTTTCCATAAAATAAGTATAGGTATCTTTATTTTCTTTGAAATATTCTTCAATTGTATCTTTTTTTAATATGGATTTTAATATCTCAATGGTTTCTTTCATGTATTCTGTTCTATCGCAATCTTGGGTATAACTAATTTTTATTTCGTAATATATTTTATTAAGTCTTTCTAAGGTAGGTATTGGTTCTTCGATTTCGACATCGTTTTCTTTCTCTTTTTCATCCTTCTTGTCACTTTCTTCCATTTAATTCACTGATTAATTATTTTTATTTATATAATTAATTTAAGTAAACTTTTGGCGAATATATTTAAATATAATAAATAATATAAAATATTTAAAAGATGGGGATTGGGGATTGGGGATTGGGGATTGGGG
>ERZ842401.8098-NODE-8098-length-10479-cov-4.101305_pt1 | contig 10479 bp, 11 predicted proteins | sample MGYA00521270_ERZ842401 | MGnify/ENA primary metagenome ERZ842401 (study PRJEB31892, sample SAMEA3878208) | bioreactor metagenome | biome: Moose rumen | place: Sweden | collected 2011-10 | study: EMG produced TPA metagenomics assembly of the PRJEB12797 data set... | reverse complement strand
ACTTTCGGCTACGAGGGCCTTTGGCTGACCAACCTCGAAATGGAGACCTCGGCCATCTATGGCTTCAGCCACCTGCTTGGCCACGAGGCGCTGACCGCCTGCCTGGTGATTGCCAACCGCCAACGCGGCACCTTCCTCAACGACTACCACGAGCCCATGCGGCAGCTGGCAGGGAGGGTGGTAGAGCGGCTGGCACACTGACCCCGCACATACAGAAACAGCGGAGGCCCGTTGCCTGTGGCAACGGGCCTCCGCTGTTGGTTGCCGCTACAAGCCGGGGGCTTAATTGCGGTAGTCGGACACCAGGCGCACCGAAAGGCCATACTGGCGGTCCATGAGGGTTATCTTCTTGTTGGCCGACAGGCGGACAATATAGGCCGAGGTGGAATTGACTCGCGTGGTGGTCCAGTAGTAGCCGTCGGTTATGTCGATATAGGTCGAGGCAAACGCGCCGCCGCCGGCGGAATAGTTGTCACGATACTGGGCGGCGGGCAGGAATACGGCGCCCGAGAGCTCGAGCAACGTCCACTGCTCAAGGGTGTAGGTGTTGGTGGTCCAGCCGGCCGACTGCCCGGCCACGAAGGTCAGCCCCTCGGGAAGTTGCCAGCGATAGGCCACTCCGTCGGCGCCGCAACGACGGTTGGGGAGCAGAACGATGCCCGGCGCCGTTCCGACGGTAGCAGCGCCCCAGAGTTCGGTGCGTCCGTAGGCCTCGCCGTCGGAGTTGCCGAAGAGATAGTTCCATTCCTCGCGCGTCAGGGTGCGCCAGGAACCGGCGCGGTTGCCCCCGTTGCTGATGGCGTTGTTCACACCCCAGTCGGCCTGGGTGCCCGCAAGGTCGACGCTCGGGTTGCCCTGCGGGGCGTAGAGGGCGGGGTCGGCATTGTTTTCGTAGGGCTGATAGCACGTGGCGCCGCTGTTCCAGCCGCTGGTGCCCCAGCCGAAGAGGTCGATCCATCCGGCATTGGTGGCGGAAATGTTCTCGTTGGCGCTGCCGATGAAATCATACTGGTTGTTGGCAAAGCGCCAGGTGCGCGACGATGCCTGATACTGCAGGTTGCCGCGCGAGAAGCGCACATAGGTGCCTTCGCCGATGGCAAAGAGGCCATTGGTGGCGCCATCGTCGGTGAAAGCCACAGCGGCGGCCTTATTGACGGGGGGGGTGCTGAAGGAATCGCCTTCGGTCTTGGTGCACGAAAGCACTGCGAGACCCGACAGAAGGATTGCGGCGGAAAGAAGGGTTGTTCTGTATTTCATATTCATGCAATCTTATAACGTTCTACATTCTGTGTTCGTACGGTCTACTATTTGCCAAAGAACAGGTTGTATCCGGCCTTGAAGCCGAAAAAGAACACCGAGCCCTTGTTCTCGCGCTCGATGCGGTCAAGTTTGGAGGCATTGCCGAACGGGTCGACTTTGCCCACCTCGACCACATCGGAGCCGAGCGAGGTGGAGGGGAATGCCTGGAGTGTGAAGCCGAGGTCGAAATTGCCCGTGCGGAAGCCGAAGCCGGCCGAAAGGAAGAAGGAGGAAATCTGCGAAGTGATGGTCTGGTCGCCGTATATCAGGTTGCCGAAGTCGTCATAGTGTTCTGCACGCTGGTTGTATTCACGCTTGAGGGCGGGCAGAGCATAGCCGACTGCCGCTTCCGCATAGAGATTGGAGGTAAGGAGGTAGTGGAGGTTGAGGGTGATGGGGAGGGTGGCCACCGACACCGTCTTGGGAGCATCGATGTCGAGGCTATAGTTGAAAGTGGCTCCCGCAGCGGAACTGACCGTGCCCATCGATTCCCACTTGAGGGGGAGCGAGAGGTAGGCCACGCCAAGCCCAAGCGAGAGACGGTCGTTGAGGCAGTAGTTCAATTGCAGTTTGGGCGAAAAGGCGAAAGTCATATCGTCGGTAAAGCCCAGCGCCAGGCTTCCGGTAAGGAAGAAGCCCTCGGGGGAGCCTGCGAGGAGGGTGGCCGTGTCGGAGGCAGTGCCCCAGTTGTCGAGACGGTTGTCGAAAATAACGCCACGCACATACTCGGTGTACAGGCGTTCTGCACTCTCAATGCCGGTAATAACCGGGGTCCACTCCTTGGCAGGAATGGCGCGTGAATAGAGGAAGCAGCTGTCCATGCGGTCGCGGAATGCGAGATAGGCGCGATCGCTTCCGCGCTCGACAAAATGGTATTCCAAAATGAAATCTGCCTGCTCGGGGGTGGCGACCAGACGCCAGTGGCCGTCCTCAAGGATAAGTTCGGTCAGCCTCCGTGCACCCCAGCGCTGCTGCACCACATTGCTCGTTATGGGCACATAGACTTTTGGCTCGGTGGTGGCGAAGAGGTCGGCGGCACCGTTGGTAAAAGCCCGCGGAGGAACATTTATCAATTCTTCCGGGCGCAGCACTTGCGTGCCCTCTTCCATGTCGACCACAACGGCGATGTCGGACTTTTTAATGTAAATGGTGTAGACAGAGCCGTTGGTGATTGCCGTAAGGGTTTCTTCCGACATGTCGGAATTGGTCCAATAGCATGCGTTGTCGATTGTCTGCACCAGACGCTGTGCTCCTGCACCGAAAGCCAGTGTCAGCACAAACAAGAAAACAGGTAATCTCTTCCTCATAAAGGCTTATGTTTTTTATTGTTTGACGCTGCAAAGATACTAATTATTTTAAATTATCACAAATAAAAGCAAAAAAAGTCAGTTTTTTTTCTCTAATTACGAGTGGGCTGTAATCACGCCAACCCTATTTCAGGCTGGCCCTGCGGGACTTGATGGCATCGTAAGCCAAATTGACTTCTTTCATTTGCTGGGCTGCATTGCGCTGCATTTCTTCACTCATTCCGGCCACCCTGTCGGGATGATACTTCTTGGCCATGCGCCGGTAGGCTTTCTTCACCTCCTCGTCGGTTGCCGAACTGTCTATGCCAAGCACATGGTAGGGGTCTGTGGCATAGTTTTCAGACGACGGATAGGTGCGCCCACGCTGTTCGCGATAGCCGTAGTCCGACTGCCGCCAGGTGGTGCCGACATGCCGTTCCTGCATCGAAACGATGTCGCTTCGGGAGAGTCCCAAATATTGCGCTATACGCTTGAGAATTGCCAATTCGCTGACATGGAAATCGCCGTCGGCGCCACCGATTCCAAACAGGAAATCGACCATGTGGTAGCGGGTATCATAAGTGGTATTGACCTTTATCTGGGCACAGACCCGATCAAGCTCTATATCTTCATCGATGAGTTTGCGGATGACCTGAAGCATTTCCTTGCCCTGTTCTTCTCCATAGTTGCTCCGGAGAAAATGCTTTACAAGATTGAGTTCGCTCCGCTTGACCGAACCGTCGGCCTTCATTACGGCGGCAATGAGCACCATCAGGGCCACGTTGATGTCCTGCTGGGTGCCGGTGTCGCGATAGGGGCCGCGATGAGGGGAGGTGCCGGCATCCGAATCGATTTGATTGTTCGAGGAGATGGCATTGCCCAAAAGATAGCCCAGCAGACCACCTATCGGCCCCAGGATAGCCCAGCCGAGCCCCGTGAAGAGAAATTTGGTTATTTTGGCCATTATATTAATGCTCTATTTAACTATATCATTATATATCAAAGACTGAATGTCTGTACGGACGTTGAGGCGCGCCAGAAGATTTGGGCTCGATGCTGGATGCACGCGGTTGGAGAGGAAAACATATACGAGCTGGTATTCTGGATCAACCCAAAGCATGGTGCCGGTGAAACCTGTGTGGCCGTAGGAGGACTGCGTGGCCTCGGGGGCAGTCTGGCCATTGGCTGAAGGTGTGAACAGGGGCTTGTCGAACCCTAATGCCCTGCGGTTATTCTGATTCTCAAAATGGCGGCTCGTGAAAGTATCTACGGTCTGCTGCTTGAAATAGCGGTGGCCCCGGTACAGACCACCGTCCAACACCATCTGCATCAATTGCGCCACCTGGCGGGCATTTGAAAAAAGGCCTGCATGACCGCTGACTCCCCCCATTGCATAGGCATTGTTGTCGTGGACAGTGCCGCATATCGGGCCTCGCAGTGAGTCGTTTTCTGTGGGGGCGATTGATGTGAGGGGAATTCCCTTTTTCAAGGGAAGGAATGTGGTCGCAGTCAAACCCATTGGCTGATAGAAATGACGGTCCACATATTGGTCGAGCGGTTCCCCGCTGACACGTTCCACCATGTCGGCCAACAGCATAAAACCAAAATCGCTGTAACAATATACATTTGTAGGATTGAGCTGGCTTTGGGCCACCAACAGGAGCAGGCTGTCGCGTTGGGATGTGCGTTGCCAAAGGGCATCAAAAGCTTTGAGCCCTGCGCAATGGCTCAAAGCTTCCTTTATGGTAATAGCTTGCTTGTCTGTGTTTTTCAAATAGGGGAGGTAATGGCTAAGCCTGTCGTTGAGGCTTATTCTTCCGTCATCGTATAGTTTCATCACCGCAAGTGTGGTTGCTGCCACTTTGGTGAGTGAGGCAAGGTCGTAGAGCGTCTCGTGGGATACTGGAGCCGATGTGCTGTCATAGGTATAAGCACCATAGCATCGGTCAAGGAGTACACGTCCCTTGTGCATCACTACGACTTGGCACCCAGGCATGGCATGTGCTTCAATAGCGGAAGATACTATCGAATCAATACGGTGGTCGGTATTGAGGTTAAGAGCCGAGACCAACGCATCGGAGCACTCTCGCCGCCTGGCGTCCGGTGCATGGAGCGCATGTCCTGCTCGTGGAAGGACAAGTCGCTGCTTGAGTTTGAGCACACGGCGGCAGTGGTAACTGATGAGGCCGCGTATGATGGCACTTGTGTCGGCGGCAGCCTTGATAGTAGCAAGCGCTGCGGGAATATCCGGGGGAAGAAGCAAAATATCATTGCCGGCCACCAAAGCAGCCAGTTCGGCATCACCCGGTGGATAGGTATTGGTAACTCCTTTCATATCAAGGCCGTCGGTTATGACTATACCATCGAAGGCAAGCCCTGTTTTCAAGCAGCCATTTACGACTGCAGGGCTCAAGGATGCCGGACGCAAACTGTCAATTGCATTAACCTGCAAATGAGCAACCATTATGCCTTCAACTCCCGAATTTATCAGTCTACGGAAAGGGAATAGGTCGATTGTATCAATATAGGCCTGTGTATGATTTATTACCGGTAGGCTATGGTGGCTGTCGGCATCGGTGTCGCCATGTCCGGGGAAATGCTTGGCCACAGCCATCACACCTTCATCCTGCATTCCCATAGCATAGAGAGCACCCAACCGAGCTACTTTTTCCCTATCGCTACCAAAGGCACGTGTACCGATAACCGGATTGAGTGGATTAGAATTGATGTCCACCACAGGAGCGAAGTTGATATGTACCCCCATAGCACGGCATTGCTTTCCAATCTCCGCCCCCAGTTGATAGACAAGGCTGTCGGCACTGGGTGGCAGCTGGCCAAAGCGGGCGTTGCGGGGAAAAGAATACTGGTCTTTAAGCCGCATGCCAAGCCCCCACTCGGCGTCCATACTGATTAGTAGGGGAACATTCACATTGCTCTGCAAGCTTCTCGTGAGTGCAAGCTGGCTTTCCGAGGTACCGGCAAAAAAACATACGCCCCCAAGACCATAGGAACTGACCATTTGCACAAAAGCCTCTGACTGCCGCATATCCATATTGGACGGCACCCTCACTATCATCAGTTGGGCAATCTGGTGCTCAAGGTCAAGCGACTGCATGACCGAATCGGCCCATTCCATAGGAGGAGCCTTAAATGTAAGCCCCCGCGACGAGAACCTCTGGGCAGAAACCCGTCCCCATACCAGCAGAGAGAGGAGCACTAACATCAAAGATACACCACGCTTCATTGCCTCAACTGTTGGTCAATAAAATCCACCTGCTGTTCCCTCGGGTTGCCTTCATAGTTAAGAATCACATAGTCGGCCATGAACAGTGCCTGTTCTGCCGGTTGTTGAGCCGCCATACGGACCTCAATCTGATGGTCTGTGGCACCATCGCGCACACGGAGCCTCCTGATGCGTTCACCTCTGTCCAGATAGACACATACCACACTGTCCATACGCCCAGCAATACCGCTCTCATAGAGTATGGCACTCTCAAACAATACGTATGGGTCGTTGCTATGTGCTTCACAAAAAGCCTCAAAATCGGCCATTACCCTCGGGTGTACTAATCCGTTCAAGCGTGCCAGCGCATCAGGGTCTGCAAATACGATGTCGGCAATCTTTCGCTTGTCAGCACTTCCGTCGGCTGCAAACACCTTGTCGCCAAACAGTATTCTGATTTTCTGTAGGAATTCCCGATTCTCGTAATAGGTTGCCGCCACATTGTCGGCCAAGAAGCATTCCACCCCTTTTCTTCGGAAGACCTCCACCACGGTGGACTTTCCACTGCCGATGCCACCCGTTATGCCCACTCGTTTCATTTGATAATCACACACTGCACCTCATCTGGTTCAACGCTCCGCAGGCGCAGATAGGAAGGAAATTGCACCAGCGATGGAGCGAGCCTGCCTTTCCCATCCATAATGTCAGCATAATCAAGCACTACCGAAAGCTGTGGCACTTTGTGGACATCGCATTGCGCAACCCATACATTGACCGTGGCCTGTGGCGGATAGAGCCGCAACGTAACTGAAGTGTCCGCATCGCTCACAGTAATAGGCACTTTGTACTGACGTTCCACATAGGATTCCACAGGCACATACACTCTCACTGCCGTGCACGAAGGTTTTACGTCCGCCTCCTGCTGCCACACCGGTTCCAGCTGCAGTGTGTGCCAACCCGACTGATTGATGCCGCCTATTGTGCATTTCTCCACTTTCAGCCCATCAATTTTTGCCAGAGCCTCCTCCGAGCCATACAGCATCACCTCGGATGGTTCCACGATGGGCTCTCCATAGAGTCCATAGGGGTCAGCAAAGGCAAACTCCGCACCGTCGAGTTGCGGCACATAAGCCCGGCTACAACGGGGTGCCAGCACTACACGGATCGAGTCCACCCCCGCATCCAGCAGTGTCGCGTCAAGCATCTGGCTCTTCAGCTCACTTCCCAGCTGGTCTACGGCCACCGCCTGGCGCAATCCTTCTCCTTGCACCTCCACCTTCAAGTGAAGCGGCTTGCCGGAAAGGCTGTGCATAAAAGCGGCATATCCTGTAGCCTTCACTCGGAGCGAGAGTGTCGTGTCGCCTCTTACCACTGCATACCGCAGTGCATCGTAGCCCACAGCCTCCACTTTCGCCCCAACGATATACTCACCCTCTTCCGACATCGCCACCCCAAGCCAAACCAGAGCCGTAATCCCCAATATGGCAATCAGGTGCTTCATTCCGACAGGGTTGTCTGCTTTGCCTTATTTCTTTTCCTCGGCGGCAGGCTGTATCATGCTCTTCTCCACCGTCAGCACAGTGCCGTTGGCCACTTCCACCTCCACCGTGTTTTCTTCCACCGAGCTCACCCTGCCGTGTATACCCCCGGCAATAATCACCCGGTCGCCTTTCTTCAGGCCACTGCGGAACGCACGCTCCTCTTTCTCCTTTTTGCGCTGCGGACGGAGCATCATCACCCACATCAGCACCAGAAGCAGGATTATCCATATCCACATACTTCCCCCGCCCTGCTGGCCTGTCTGCTGCAAAAGCATCATGTTCAATTCCATATTGTCAATTGTTTTATCGTTAAAATTTCTTGTCCGTAACCTACCGGCCCACCTGGGCCGTAATCTTGAGTCTCGTGGTGGCAGGCTGGGCATTGCTCACCACCGTTACCTCCTGATACTGCTGACCCGACTTGCCCGCACTCTTGAATGTTACCGTAACATAGCCTTCCCCTCCGGGAGCCACGCGCCCTCTCGGATAGTCGGCCACCGTGCAGCCACATGTGGCCGAGGTCGAACTGATGATCAGGTCGGCATTGCCTGTATTGCGGAAATGGAAGCTGTAGCTGATGGTTTCTCCTGCCGAGAGCCGCCCGAAGTCGTGCAACTCGCTGTCGAATGTCATGACGGGCATCTTCTCCTCGCCATTGTAGCCCTGCGCGCTGCGCGGATTCCTTATCAGATCCACATCGGCATCCTGCTTCTTCTGTCCACACCCGGCCGACACCAGCACCACTGCCAGCGCCACTGCCACACCCGTTTTCGTCATCTTCGCTCCCATGCTTAAACCTCCTCTCCTCCGGCACCCAGCAGCCCCCTGCCCGACTTCTTCACCCTCCCCTGCGAGCGCAGTTCGAGCATCATCTTTTCCAATATCCCGTTCACAAACAAGTGGCTGCGCTCGCTGCTGAACTCCTTTGAAAGCTCTATGTATTCGTCCACCGTTACCTTCTCCGGTATCGTGGGGCAATACATGAGTTCCACCAGTGCCATGTTGAGCAGCAGCACGTCCATCAGTGCCACCCGCTCAAACTCCCATCCCTGCAGGCGCGCCTTGATCAGGCCGTCGCACCCCTCGCGGTTGCGCAGCGTCTCTTTCAGCAGCTGGCGCGCAAAGTCCATGTCGTCCTTGTCCTTGCCGATGCGGCTGTCGAACATGATGGGCCACGGCATTGCCTCGTCAAACTCCTTTTCGTTCAGAGTCTTGAGCATCATGAAATTGTATTGTGCAATCTGCTCAAAGTCGTCCTCCCACAGCAAGCTGCGCTCGGCCATCGCAGCCACCAGCGGCTCCCGGTTCATCAGGTAGCGGAACATCATGATGGCAAAGTCTTTATCCATCTGATAGTCGTGTTCGTTGAACGACAGATAGTCCGAATACACCTTCTGGCGGCGGAAATCAATGAACGCCTCCCTCACCAGGTCCTCGTGCGTCTGCCAGCAGCCGCCATGCTCCTCGATGAGCTTCTTCAACTCGAAATTGTCGGCCATGCGCCGCAAAAACTCGTTGCCGAGGAACTTTTTGTTGGGCGTTTTCTCCTCGTCGGTGGGGCGGAACTTGTGCCTCCCGGCCTCTATCACCGCCTCGCCCACTTCGAGCATTTTCACCATCAGTGCCACCTGAAGCACACCCAGCGCGTTGAGGTGTTCCACATGGTAGTCCAGCGAGTGCAGGGCTGTCAGTTCGTCGCGCTCGTCCATCTGGCAGGCATAAAGCTCCTGCAGCACCTTGCACCTTAAGAAATGTCTGCTTAACATTGCAATTACTTATGCTAACACACTATGTTGATAATCTTTTTCGGCACGAAAATCACCTTCTTCGGCTCGGCTCCGCCCAGCCACTTCTGCCCGTCGGCCGTGGCCTTGACGGCGGCAAGGGCCTCCTCCTGGGTGCACCCGGCGGGGAGGTCGATGGTGAAGCGCATCTTGCCGTTGAACTGCACGGGATACTTCACCGTGTCCTCCACCAGCTGGCTGGCGTCGAAGGCAGGCCATTCGGCATCGCACACCGTGGTCTCGTGGCCCATGCGGTGCCACAGTTCCTCGGCCACGTGGGGCGCGAAGGGTGCTATCAGCACCGCCAGCGGTTCGAGCACCGCCAGGCTTCCGCACTTCATTTCGCCCAGCTGGTTGATGCATATCATGAATGTCGACACCGCCGTGTTGAACGAGAAGCGCTCTATGTCGTCGGTTATCTTCTTGATGGTCTGGTGCAGCACCTTCAGCTCTTCCTTGCCGGGGGCCTGTGCCGAGGGCGATGCCAGCGCCCCGTCGAACAGACGCCAGAATTTGCGCAGGAAGCGATGCACACCCTCGATGCCGTTGGTGTCCCAAGGCTTGGCCTGTTCCACCGGACCGAGGAACATCTCATAGAGGCGCAGCGTGTCGGCACCGTAGCGTTCCACCAGGTCGTCGGGGTTCTGCACGTTGAACATGCTCTTGCTCATCTTCTCCACCTCCCATCCGCACACATAGCGTCCGTCTTCCAGTTCGAAGCGGGCCTCGGCAAACTCGGGTCTCCAGGCGCGGAAGCGCTCCACGTCGAGCACGTCGTTCTCCACCATGTTGATGTCCACATGGATGGGCGTAACCTCGTCCATATTCTTTATCAGGCCTTTCGAGATGAAGAGACCGTTGTCGGCTTTCGAGCGGTAGACGAAGCTGCTGCGCCCCTGAATCATGCCCTGGTTGATCAGCTTCTGGAACGGTTCCTCCTTCACGGCCATGCCGATGTCGAACAGGAACTTGTTCCAGAAGCGGGCGTAGATGAGGTGGCCGGTGCCGTGCTCGGCTCCGCCCACATAGAGATCCACATTCTGCCAGTAGCCCACGGCGTCGGCCGAGAAATAGGCCTCGGTGTTGTGCGGGTCCATATAGCGCAGGTAGTAGGCACTGCTGCCGGCAAATCCCGGCATGGTGTACAGTTCGATGGGGAACACGTTCTCCTCGTCTATCAGGCTGTTCTCCACAATCTGCCTGTTCTTCTCGTCCCAGGCCCACTTTGTGGCATTGCCCAGTGGGGGTTCACCCGTTTCCGTGGGCAGGAACTTATCCACCTGCGGCAGTTCGATGGGCAGGCACTCCTCGGGAATCATCGTGGGTATGCCCCTTTTGTAGTAGAC
>ERZ842401.8096-NODE-8096-length-10482-cov-4.396183_pt1 | contig 10482 bp, 9 predicted proteins | sample MGYA00521270_ERZ842401 | MGnify/ENA primary metagenome ERZ842401 (study PRJEB31892, sample SAMEA3878208) | bioreactor metagenome | biome: Moose rumen | place: Sweden | collected 2011-10 | study: EMG produced TPA metagenomics assembly of the PRJEB12797 data set... | reverse complement strand
GTATGCCTGCAACCTTAAACCCTCGTTTTAGGGCTTAAGTTGATGATGTTAGGCTGCACGGGGGATTCCACCACATAGATGAGGGCAGAAGCCATCATCATCAGGAGGATGACGACGAACATGGTTGAAATAAGCTCCGAAGCCTTGCTCTTTATGACGGCGGTTATCTTTGCCAGCGCCGGAGTGTAGCGGTTGACTTTCAAAATCCTGAGCAGGCGGAACAGCGGCACTATGCGCAGGACTTGTTCATTCCGCGAAAAGAGGGAAACATAAAAAGGCAGTATGGTGATGAGGTCGATGATCGCAATAAACGAGCAAAGATATTTTATCCGCGCTTGCTTGGGGCTTCTCCTTCTGTAGCGGGGCTTTTCGGTTGCCGTCCAGATATGCAGGGCATATTCTATGGTAAACAGCGCAACCGACACGCATTCTACGACCGAAAGCGCAAGCTTTGCTCCCCGCGAAAGGGAAAAAGTCTCCAGAAAAGCAGAAGCTATGCTCATGCTCACGAGAAAAAGGATAAAGATGTCACAGGCACGGCTCGCCGTATGCACCCAATTCTTCTGTGATTCATCCGCTTTCTCTATGATGGCAAACACGCAACGCTTCACCGCGCGGTACTGAACAGCCTGCTTTTCATTCATACATACAGCACATTCTACCAGCGAAACGGCGGGGCGTCAAGGAAGCAGAAAGCAGCTACAGCATTGCCCCCATATCGGGCACGCGCTTGATGAACGGAACGTTATAGAGCACCGTCACGCTGTCGAGCACGACGGGATTTTTCCCGCTGCAATCCACAAGCTCCACGCGCCCCTTCCGCTTGCCGAACGAAGCAAGCTTCTTTCCGGGCAGGGTGGCGCTTGCATTTCCATCCTTTACGCCCGCCTTTAGCTCCGCAAGCAAGGTTTCAGAAGCATCATACAGACGAAAGCGCAGCTTTTTTGCCTTGCCGTACACACGCGCTTTGAACGTAAAGGCATCAAGAAGCCTGTCGTCCTCCAAAGGGGCAACAATGTAGCCGGAGACAGCCTCGCTGTGGGTAGCCGTCACCGCAGTGCCGGAAAGCTGCCGTGCAAAGGGCGAGGAAGCATCGCCATCTTGCAGACGGTAGTCCCCTATCTGGGAGGCAAAGACAGAACGGCGGTCATTGAAGAAACTGCGGAAATCCACCGCCATCTCGTGCTCTGTGCCGTCTGCCTTTATATACGGCTCATAGCACTGTTCCATGCTGAAATTTGCCCAAGTGAGGAAGTAAGCGACCTTGTGCGAGGAAAGGACGTCGAGCACCTCCGTGAACCACTTCTTCCGCGGATTGCCCTCCGGAAGAATGCCGCCCGCTCCTCCCGCATTGCCGGATATGCCCAGCTCCGTAAGCGCCGCAACCTTGCCATGGCTGGCGGCAAAATCCTCCAGAACGGCAAGCTTCTGCGACAGATCTGCCATCCAGCCGTCCCCCTCCTTCGGCAGCACGTGGTACATATCAAAGCCGATTATATCCACATATTCATCCCCCGGATAATACAGCGCGTAATCTGCCGTCGAGGTAAACGTAGTGCTCGGCCCATAGGCATAGATGATGTTGTGCAGCCCCCGCACATCGCGCATATATTCCACGGTAGAGCGGAAGAGAATTTTGAGCACAGACGGCGGGCAGGAGGCAGAACCCCACCAGAACCAGCCGCCATCACACTCGTGGAAGGGGCGGAAGAGTACGCTTATATGCTCCTTTTCCAATGCGGCGATATAGTCCGCAACCATGTCGAGGTATGCGGTATAGACGGCGTGAAGGTCTCCCTCAGGCGTAATGCGCCTTGCCACATCGCCAGAAAGGTCGTTGGGCGTATAGCCTGAAAAATCATAGCCATAGGCATACGCGCTGTTTTTCCCCTTTGCAAAGACCTTGGCAAAATTCGGCATGTGGCAGGACAGGCTGATAATCGAACCGTTGGCCGCCGCTTTCCTGCTGATGTCCATGAGCTTCTCAAAGCGGCGGGCGGAAGCAGCCTTATCCTGACCAAACGGCCCCAGCTCCGCGCCGGTAAGCGCAAGCGCATCCACCCCAAAGACGGCAGCGTTGTCGCGCACCATGTCATAGGTGTCAGATGCCCCGCCAAGCCATGTTGCCACCTTGCTTGTGTATTCATTCTGATGCCCGTAAAGTACATTTTCAGATTGTTCTATCTGACGCAGGTAGTAATACAGCGCCGCAGTTTCCGCAGCGGCATTTCCGTCCGCCATCTCCACATTAACGCCCCCCGCAGGAGCCAGCACCGCTGACAGTGCAAGCAAGCCCGCTACATTCCTCAAAACACACAGCTTTACCATGAAAACCTCCGTTTATATCATTTCGTATGCATCTTGTTGTGGAAGAGCCAGCGCGCAAAGTAGATGACAGGGGTGTCCAGAAGGCTTGTGCAAACATAGATAGCGTAGCCTGCCACAATGACAGAGATGAGCATCTTTGTATCGTAAATGCCCCAGAAAGCGAGGCAGTTGAAGAGCACGGTGTTTATGAGCTGGGCAGTGAGCGTGGACACATTGTTGCGCAGCCAGAGGAAACGCTTGCTGTCACCAAAGCGCGTGGTGGTCAGGTTCCACCAGAAGTGATATGACCACACATCGTACTTCTCGCTGACGGCATAGCCAAGCAGGCTGGCAAGCATGACCCGCGGCGTATTTGAAAAAACAGTCTTAATGGAAGGCATCACCCAGTCCGCCTCGGAAGGCGTATAAAGGAACCAGCTCTGGCTCAGGAGCACAAAGGCAAGGTTCGTGGCAATGCCAAGGTACACCGCCTTGTTTGCTTCCTTTTTGCCATAACATTCGCTGAGGATATCCGTCGCCACAAAGGTGGCTGCAAAAAGGGTATTCCCCAGCGTCTGATCCAAGCCGAACGCACGAATAAGGATGAGTACTTCGATGTTTGCGCTGATAGTTGTAAGCACCGTCCAGGCATACGCACCCGTTTTGGCAAACAGGCGGAAGAACACGAGCGCCCCCCAAAAACTGAGGAGAAGCGAAAGAACAAGAACTAACTCGTTGGGCATGATATTGCTCCGGAATAAAAATTTCCCGAAAACAAAAACAGTGAACCGTGGGCATAAGTCCGCGTACCGGGTTTTGTTTAACGTCAGGAGGGTTTATGAACTGACGGATCGGAATAGTACGACTATAGCGTATTTTGGCACTTGTGGCAAGATTAAGCAAAAAAGTACTTGATTAAAGCACCTTGCTGTTATATACTGCTAACTATAATACAGACAGGAGTAATGTTATGACATTTGATTGCAAGCAGTTGCTGATTGGCGGCCTGATTGGTGTCGCAGTTGTTACCTTCGTGCGTACGGCGACATTCCGCAAGGGCTGCGCCAAGGTGGTGGCAGCAGGCCTCCAGCTTAAAGACGATGCCTCAGAATTCCTTGAAAGCATCAAGGAAGATGCCGAAGACGTGTCTGCCGAAGCAAAACAGAAGAAAGCATGAATTTCTACGTAAAGCATTCCCTGCCGGGACGTATCCGCATCAGATACAACAAAGAAGAAGTCACTGCGCGTCAGGCTACGCTCGCGCAGAGTCTGCTTTCCGTACAGGAAGGAATGACAAAGGTGACGGTCAACTACATCACCGGCTCATTCCTTATCTATTATGATGAAACAGTCCTCAGCGTCAGGCAGATAAAGGCATACCTCATGGCTTTGTCTGCCAAATACCTTGACGATGAGGAAATGCTCAAATCCGTCGCAGAGCCGCCGCGGCAGGAAAGCCTCATAGAAACGCTGCTGTTCATGACGGCACAGCACTATATCAAGATGCTTCTCCCTGCCCCGCTCCGCATCGCATTCCGCGTGATGAGCCTTGCCCCGCGCATCTTAAAGGGCGCAAAGCAGGTGGCGCAGGGCAATATCTTCAAGGCGGACGTGCTTGACGCCACAGCAATCACGATGGCGCTTGCCACAGGGGATCCCAAGACAGCCTCGAACATCAATTTTCTGCTCGACATCGGCGAAACCATCGAAGATTTTACCAAGAAAAAGTCCTACAGCGACCTCGCAAACACCATACTTTCCGAAAATGACCTCGTACAGGTCGTAGAAGGCAAAACAGAGCGGACCGTTCCCCTGTATATGCTCAAGGCTGGAGACACCGTAGCGGTGCGCACCGGCGGCATGATTCCCGCTGACGGCACGATACTGAGCGGAGAGGCGCTCGTAAATCAGGCGACAATCACCGGAGAACCGCTTGCCGTGGAACGCCGTGAAGGGCAGAGCGTGTTCGCGGGCACCATCGTGCAGGAAGGCGAGCTCTTTGTCTCCGTGCGCGCGACGGGCAAACAGACCAAAGTCCAGAACATCATCTCGCTCATAGACAGCTCTCAGCAGCTCAAGGTTTCTTCCCAAATCCGCTCCGAGTATCTGGCAGACAAGCTGGTGAAGTATAACTTCATCCTTTCGCTCTGCACCTTTCTCCTTACGCGCAACATCACCAAGGTGATGGCAACCCTCATGGTGGACTATTCCTGCGCCATGAAGCTGGCAGCTCCCATCGCTGTGCTCAGCGCTATGAAGGAAAGCGCACAGCACGGCATCCTCGTCAAAGGCGGTAAATTTCTGGAAGACGCCTCCCGTGCAGACACCGTCGTGTTCGACAAGACTGGCACGCTTACCGCCGCCTCTCCCAAGCTCGCGAGGATTATTCCCTTCAGCGGCAAAAGCGAAGAGGAAGTGCTGGCAACAGCTGCCTGCCTTGAAGAGCATTTCGCCCACCCCGTCGCAAACGCCATCGTAGAGGCGGCAAAGGACAGGGCGCTGCAGCATCCCGAAGAACATGCAAAGGTGGAATACATTGTGGCGCACGGCATTGCCACCACGCTTTACGGCAGGCGACTGCTCATCGGCAGCAGGCATTTCATCTTTGAAGATGAGCATATACGGGAGCCAGAAAATCTTGGCACCATACAGCAGGAGGCAATACAGAGAGGAGAGTCTCTGCTCTATCTGGCGGAAGACGGCGAGCTGCTCGGCATCTTCGCCATCACAGACCCCGTTCGCTCCAATGCCGCCGATATCGTGCGGAGGCTGCATGAAAGCGGCATAAAGACCTGCACGATGATTACCGGCGACGATGAAGGTGCGGCGCGGACCGCTGCTACAGTCACCAAGATAGACCACTACATTTCCCATGCGCTGCCAGAGCAGAAGCTTGCCTACATCGAAGAGCAGCAGAAAGCGGGGCACAAGGTTATCATGATAGGCGACGGCATAAACGACGCCCCTGCCCTCGCGGCGGCGGACACAGGCATCGCAATGGGAGACTGCGCAGCAATCACGGGGGAAACGGCAGACATCGTGCTTTCTGCCGAAGACGGTCTGGAAGGGCTGTACAAGACGCGCATCATGGGCAAGCGGCTTATGGAGAAAATAGAGCGCAACAACCGCGGCATCATCGCGGTGAATTCCTCGCTCATCGTGCTGGGACTGCTCGGACTGGTGAACCCATCCCTTGCGGCAATCCTGCACAATTCGTCAACCATCATGTTCAGCGTAAAGGCGGCGCAGCCCCTGCTCAGGGAGTCGCACTGATGCAGATAAACTACTACCCCGAAACAGCCCGCATCCGTGTGCGGGATCCCATCCTGCGCGACGAGGAAATCCGAGGAGCTGCGCTCGGCGTGGTTAAGAAAATCTGTACAATAAAGACAGCTCAGTTCAACGAAAAGACAAGCAGCATATTGCTTGAATACGAGCACGACAGCCTGCCAATGGAAAAGCTGAACTCCCTCCTGCCGCTTGCCCGCAGGCTCCAGTCAAAAGTGACGTTCTATACGGCTAAAAAGAAGCCGGAAATCCTCAGCGAAATAGCGAAAATCGAAAGCGCAGTGAACAGCTGGAGCTAAAACGTTCCAATGCGTGCCACTTGCAACAAGCGCATTTTTACTATATGATACTTCATCATGGAAAAGCAGTTTCTTTCCCGGCAGCATCTTGAATCATTTTCAACGCAGGACCTTGTCGCCCTTGCGGATGATTACGGCATAGACATTCCGGAGAACTTGAACAGACGCTTTATAATAGAAGAAATTTTAGATTCCGTCGAAGAGATGGAGAACGTCCGCATTGCCAACGAGGATGTTGTTTATACTGATGGCAACTTGCAAATTGCCAGCTCTCTTCCGACCAGCTACAATGAAACAAGAATAAATGCGCTCTTCCACGATCCCGCATGGGTCTTTGTGTTCTGGGACATAAGCACAGCAGATTTAGACAAGCTCAAAAACGAAGCTTCGCTGAAAAACCTTTTTTTGCACGTTGTCTTCTTCGATTCCGAAACAGCGGAGACCCCTTCTGACACGATGGACATCAGGATTTCCCATGAGGACAGGATGCAGTACCTGCTCCTCCCTTCCAGCAAACGCTACTTTGTCATAGACCTTGCCTGCAATGCAGGAACGCCAAACCTGCAGGTGCTTGCCTACACCGAGCGGATGAAAATGCCGGAGGGAAGCCCTCTCATTTCATCTATGCAGCCGGGCAAAAAAGTGGACATGGCGCCCCTGATTAAGCTTTCCGGTATGGAAGAACTCCTGCGGGAGCATTATTTACAGCACAGAGAAGCCTTTAACAACCGATAATATAAGAGGGAGGGACAAGCCCAGACTGTCCCAATTTAAGGAATACAATATGTCAAAAAAAAACCTGCTGCTCGTCCTTGTCGCCGAACAAGGCTATATCCATCGTATGGATGAAAACGAAGATTTCATTTACGGCAATGAAGAGCTTTTTGTCTCCATATCAAACACCTATATCCCTCTGCTCAAGCTTTTCGCCCTGCTGGAAGAAGAAGAGATACCCTTCAAGCTGGGGCTCGTCCTGAGCGCTCCCCTGTGCACGCTTCTCGCCGACCCGCAAATTCAAAAGCAGTATATAGACTGGCTTGATAAATGCATCGCGTTCGGTGAGCGGGAGCTGCTGCGAAACAGCGGCAATCCAGAAATCCTGCGCAACGTGCAGAGCTGCCTTGATAAGTTCAAAAACGACAGGCATGACTTTATCGAAAGCTACGGGCAGGACCTCATCGCTTCGTTCCGGCACTTCGCCGAATCGGGCTACCTTGAGCTCATTCCTACAGCGGCAACCTATGCGTACCTGCCCCACTACGCCGACTTAAAAGAAGCCATCAACGCCCAAATCGAGACGGGGCTCCACGCGCACAGGACTTTCTTCGGCACAGCGGGTGACGGCTTCTTCCTCCCCTATCTGGGATGGGCAAAGGGGCTGGACAAGGTGCTGCGCTCCTACAACATCAACTACACCATACTAGACACACGCTCGCTGCTCTTTGCGGAAAAGCCCTGCGACACGGGCATCTTCACTCCGGTGCGCACAAGCTCTTCGCTCGTGCTCTTTGGCAGCGACTACACCACGCCGAGGGACATTACGGGGGAGCACGGCTTTATGGCAAATCCCGTCTACCGCAGCGAACAGCGCGATGCGGGCTACGAGCTTGAACTGGAAGACTTGTCCGTCTTCCTCGGCGGCACAACGACAAGGCTCCAGACGGGCTACAAATACTGGGCAAACAAGGGCGTGTACAACGCGGACGCGGCACGGGAACAGGCAAGGCAGGATGCCCTCGCCTTTTATGAAGCAAAGCTTGAAAAACTTTCCGCCGCCGAGGGGGAACTGGGGGGCAAGGACTGCACCCTGCTCTGCACTATTCCCGCAGGACTCTTGGGTAACTCGTGGCATGAAGGGCTGTGGTGGCTTGAAGAGCTCATCCGCCTCATCGCAGGCAAAAAAGAACTGACACTGTCGCTGTGCGCCGAACATCTGCAAAATCAGTTTTCGCTGACAAAGATTGAGCCCTATCCGTGCAGCGCGGAGGGAACAGGCTATGCGGAAACACTGCTGAACAATTCCAACAACTGGATGATGGCATACGTGCGGAAGGCAAGCGAGCGCATGATAGACCTGACGGAACGCTTTCCCGCAGAGACGGGCATCAAGGCGCGGCTTTTAAATCTGGGCGCACGGGAAGTGCTCCTCGCCCAGTCCTCTGACTGGCCCAAGATGATAAACGACGGGCAAATTCCCGAATATGTCAAGAGCGAATTCAAAAGCAATATCCTGAACTTTACGGCGGTATTCGACTCCCTCGCAAGCAATACAGTAAGCACGGAATGGCTCTGCAACATGGAAAAGCAGGATTCTATATTTCCATGGATGAACTATAAAGTGTTTAGCAAGAAAAAGTAAAGTTTAAAAACCATAAAAAATACTAAATTTTCCTTGTGTCATTAGTTAAGTTATGTTAAACTAAAAATATGATAAACTCACGCAAAGTAAGGTTATCGGACATAGCGGAAAAACTCGATGTGAGCATCGTGACGGTTTCCAAGGCGATTGCCGACAAGGAGGGCGTCAGTGAGGAGCTGCGGAAAAAGATAAAGGCAGTGGCGCAGGAGCTGGGATACAAGCAGAAGGCACAAATTCCCGGCTACAAGCGGGAAAATTCTACCGGCAACATAGGCATTGTTATTCCCTCGCACTTCTTTGAGCGCAGCACGTCTTTTTACTGGACTATGTACAACGCGGTCTCCAAGGAGCTTTTGGCAAACGGCTACTACGGCATTATGGAGCAGCTGTCTACGAAAGATGAATTTGACCTCGTCATTCCTCACGTCGTGCAGGATAAAAAGGTGGACGGGGTTATCATGCTCGGCCAGCTAAGCCTTGATTACGCGCATTTTTTTACGAAGCACTATTCCCATTTTGTTTTTCTTGATTTCTATATCAATGACGAAGACTGCGATTCCATCACAACGGACAATTTCTATAACGAATACCGCATGACGCAGTACCTCATCAACCAAGGGCACCGCAATATCCGCTATGTGGGCAACTTCAATGCCACGAGCAGCATTGCAGACCGCTTCATGGGCTTTATGAAGGCCATGCTCGAAAACGGACTGCACGTTGCCTTTGAAGAAATCATCCCTGACCGCAATAAAAAGGGGCTCTATGAACCTATCAAGCTGCCGGAGAATATGCCGACAGCCTTTGTCTGCAACTGCGATGAAACGGCGGCAAAGCTTATCAACGTGCTGAAGGAAAACGGGTTCCGCGTTCCCAAAGATGTTTCAGTGGTAGGCTTCGATGACTTTCTTGCCGACGGCAGGGCAATAGAGCCGCCCATCACCACCGTGGCAGTAGATTCCGCAACGCTCGCACGGGTCGCTGTGGAAACGCTCATCAAAAAAATCAACAAGCAGCCTTACACTCAGGGGCACACGGTCATCAGCGGAAAGCTGCTCATCCGTGACTCCGTAAAAAAACTCAACTAGGAAATTCTCTTAAGGAAACAGTATATTATGGAAGAAATAATTTTTACCCAGATCAAAGACGAACTGACGAAGGACATCCTTCCCTACTGGCAAAAGTATGCCAAGGACAAGGAGAACGGCGGCTTTTTCGGCGCTATTGCAAATGACAACAAGCCCAATGCCGAGGAATGGCGGGGCATAGTCATGGTGAGCCGCTTTCTGTGGACCTACAGCGCGGCAGCAAGGCTTCTGCACGATGCGGAACTGCTTGCCATGGCAGATTACGCCCACGCCTATATGATGAAGTATTTTTACGACCCCTACAATGGTGGCATGTACTGGTCAGTGCGGGCTTCCGGCTCGCCGCTCGTAAGCCGGAAGCAGGTCTACGGGGATGCCTTTGCCATTTACGCCCTCAGCGAGTATGCCGCCGCAGTCAAGGAGCGTCGCGGGCATGACAGCCCCGCCCGACAGATTATGGGGCAGGCGCTTTCCGTATACCAGCTGCTCGAACGCTTTGCGCTAGACAAGAAGGCAGGAGGATACTTTGAGGCACTGGATACAGACTGGTCCGTTACCTCAGAGACAAAGCTCAGCCCCAAAGACATAGACTGCGACAAGTCTATGAACACAAACCTGCATGTCATGGAAGCATATACAAACCTCTACCGCACGCTTCCGCTTGTCTGTCCAGAGCTGGGGGATGTGCGCAGGGAACTGGGAGCCTCCCTTGAACTGCTCATCCACACGCACATTGAAAAAATCCTCAATCCGAAAGATTACCACCTTGACCTCTATTTCAACAAGGACTGGAGCAGGACGGGCAGGGACGAAATTTCCTACGGCCATGACATAGAGGCAAGCTGGCTCCTCTGGGAGGCGGCCTGCGAGCTTGGCAAGAAAGAGCTTTTGCAGCAGCTGCGCCCAGTCGTCATCAAGATTGCAGAAGTCGCGCTGAAAGAAGGCTTTGATGCCGAGACAGGCGGCTTTGAAAACTGCATGGAAGAAGACGGTTCCAGAGACACAACCCGCATCTGGTGGAATCAGGCAGAAGCGCTCAACGGCTTCTACAACGCGTGGGAGCTGACGTGCAGCAATGCCTACGAGAGCGCCGTACAGAAAGTCTGGCACTGGATACAGGAAAAGCAGGTGAACAAGAAGG